>JAEEGL017251555.1_pt1 | contig 22020 bp, 20 predicted proteins | sample 9134231 | NCBI WGS metagenome assembly JAEEGL01 (sample SAMN16246548, study PRJNA631951) | gut metagenome | biome: gut microbiome; feature: rumen; material: fiber-attached | host: Bos | place: Iran: Karaj | collected 2018-10 | reverse complement strand
TTATGATAGTCTAAATAATAAAACAGTTGTTACTAGAAAAGTAACAGTTGTTCAAAAAATCTACAACACCATATCAAAAGAATTAAAAGAAGAGAAAAACTTCAAAGGACAACCTACAACAAACTATTTAAGACTATCAAACATCTTATTTAGAATCTATGGAATAGACGAGAATAAGAATATCATCTTAATAGCTGATGAAGACTTAGCTAATGTAAACTATTCACAATTAGATAAATGGTTAGATTACTTCTATGGCAAACTAAATAAAACAGCCCAAGAAATGATAGCAGAAAGCAAATATTGTAATGAACCATTAGATGATGCTAATCTAGGAACTAAGACTTGTGGCAAAGAAACAAAAGCTAGAAAAGTATATATTCCTTCAATAGCAGATATCAATAAAGCTTATAAAGATGGATCAAACTTTGCTAATACATATACATTATCATGGACAGCTAATGAAGCTGCTGATGGTAAAGTATATACAACAAGAAGATATGCTTTAGGAACAGATAGTTCTAAAAAATTCTTCTTACGTGATGCTGATGAAATCTATGGTGTTCGTCCAATGATTACAATCAAAGGTGATTCACAAATAGTAGAAGGAGATGGAACTATTGGTAATCCTTATTCGTTAGGCGATGTTCCAAAAGTAAAAGCTGGCGATAAATTAAATACTCGTTATGTTGGTGAGTATATAACTATTAAAGAAGAAATATATCGTATCGTAAATGTAGAAAATGATGGTACTGTTAAAGTAATATCTGAAGCTACAGTGGGAGGCCTAGAGGACGATGTAACTTGTATGGCAAGCCCAGAAAACGATGTAATTAAATATAATCCTAAAGATAAAGATAGTACCGCATATTTCATTAATAACAGAGTTAGTTCATATATAGACGTATCACACTTCGTAAATCATGAAATATCAGTACCAGTATATAAGAATAAGATTATATATGGTAAAGAAACTAAAACAAATAAATATACTGTTAAATTAAGTGCACCAGATATATTTGAATTATTCAGTGCACAACCACAAAGAACAAGACAAGCAACTTCATACTGGACACTAAACTGTTCTAACGCAGAAAGAACAGGAACCGGTATTACCGATATTGGAGTACCAGTAAATGAAACAATACCTGCATTTGGTAGATTAGGAGTAAGAGTTGTTGCTTATGTAAAGAATACAGAAGTAGTAGGTGGAGGAAACGGTACGCTAGGTTCTCCATATAGAATAGGTTAGGGGTGTTAGAAAATGAGGACAAAGAAGAAAAAAGAAAACCTATTAAGCAGTAAAGTACTACCAATAACACTGATAGGAATACTGTTTATAGGAGGCTTGGTCTATTTTCTAACAAGCCGCGGAACCCAAGAGTACTACAAGATAGAATCAAGAATCAGTAACGTAGAAAATTTCGATAATCCAGACACCAATGATTTTGAAGCAATTGGCTGGCTAAGAGTTCAAGGTACCGATTTGGATATGCCAATAATGCATAGTAGTACAGCTGATTATAGCTATCCAGTTGAATTCGATAATTATGTTTGGACGATAAATGAAAAACCTTTTTCAAATAATATGATGGTCTTATCTGGACATAATATTATGAACTTATCAACTAATCCTCAAAAGAAAGCAGAATATTTCAAACGATTTGAGGAATTGATGTCATTTGTATATTATGACTTTGCAAAAGAAAATAAGTATTTCCAAATAACCTTAGATGGACATGATTACTTATATAAAATATTTGCAGTAAACTTTATACCTTATGTAGATTTCTTATATTTCCCAGCTGAAAATAATCATACTAAAAAAGAATTTAAAGAATATGTTGATTACTTAAAAGAATATAGTATGTATGATTACAGTGTAGATGTTAACGAAGATGATAAGGTTGTTACTTTATCAACCTGTACTCGTTTCTTTGGTCAAGAAGAAAATGTTGACTTTTACGTAACAGGTAGACTTGTAAGAAAAGATGAAAAAGTAGGTAATTATAAAGTAGAAAAGAATTCATATTATGATGAAGTATTAAAAATAATGAAAGACGGTGAAAATAATGAAGAAGACGTATAGTAAGAGAATATTGGGGTTGATTTTACTTGTAGCAGTCTTAGTAATGGTTTGGCCAAAAGATACTTATGCTGCACTTAACTATTGTCAAATCTTTGAAAAAAGTAAAAAGAATAATGGTAAAGAAGTAAGTGAATTATTTGGTGTTAAATCATCTTATGATGCAGATACTGATAAGATTACCCTAAAATTAAATTCAAAATCTTATCAAGGTACAATATTATCTATAAAGAATAATATTAAGTTTAAATTATCAGAAATTTCAGTATATGATATTTCAGAGCGTGATGGAACAAATCCTGATGATGAAGGAACACTAATAAGAAAATGGGATGCTAAAAAAGATGCCGCAGATATTAAAAAGGAATTTGGTATCGATCCTGCTACAGCAAGAATCACAGTTAAAGATAAATTAGTAATGAATACATATAACCAAGCTGATTTAAACCCACCTCCAATGAATTATGTAATTCGTTTTGAGGCGGCTGATAACTGGTATTTAGAATTATGTAAAGAGTGGGCAGATAAAACCAATTCAACATTATTTATAGAATATATCATTGAAATTGGTGGTAGACTTCAAAATAAAGAAATAACAAAACCAGAATTACCAGATTTGCCAATTAATGTAGTTAAAATTGATTGCAAAAAAACATATGATGCTAATACTTTTGAAGCAAAGTATTGTGATTTAAAAGCAAAAGCCGAAGCAAAAGGTGCTGGAACAATAGTTATTCCAGCAGATGGAGGCTATACTTCTTATGAAGATTATGCAGAAAAGAATAAATTAAAAAAAGTACTTACTTTTACATGTAATGCCTTTGATTTTGTACCAAATGATACATCAAGCGATGAAAAATTCTATTTAAATACAAAATACATGCATGCAACACTTAAAAACGAGGTAAGTTCTAAATATGTATATCACTATGGTTGTAAAGAAGTAACTAAAGATGTAAGTTGTAAAGTAAGATGTGATGAGTACGTATCAGTAGAATATGGACCACCAATTGCTATGACAGCAGGTCTATGTTTCGAATATAAAGTAAGAGTAACAAGCCGTGTATATTGCGATGTTGAGCAATTACCTGAAAAACCAAATACAAAAGGAAAAGTTTGTACTCCTGTTCCTGCTTGTGAACATGGTAGAGGTGGATGGATTGGTACTGCCGCAGGACCAAGCGAAGATTTTGATGCTTGCGTAGATATGTGTGATGGTGGTAAATATACACCAAGCTGTAGTGTAAAATGTTATAACCAAGTATATGGTTTAAGTGGCGCAGCTAAAACTAATGCATTTATAAATGATTTCAATATAGTAGCTACTAGATTAGATGATGGAGATAACAGTGCTCATACCGTAGATAGAGATAGAAATTGTGACTATAAAGGATACTATTATTGTGGCAAAGATAATCAAATTCTTTGGGAATCACAAGGCTGTGAAACAGGAAAACTTGGTTTAGGTCGTTTCTATGAAACACATAAACATGGTCATGCCTGTGTTAAAACTAAAGCTGAAGGTGGAGGTATCGCCAGTGTTTGTGGATGTACCGCTACTTGTAAGTGGACTGGTTGTAAAAAAGAAAATCAATATCTAAATGAAGAACAAATGGAAGAAGATTATAAGAAGAATAAAGAAATCTATGAGAATTTAGTAAGTAAATGTTCTCAACAATCAAAATGTAGTACTACTCAATCAGAATTTACAATTTCTGCTGATTATTCATACAAAGAAAAAGATAAAGTTATTGAACAAACAGTTTATTATCCACATACACCAGAAAACAGTAAGAATGAAAAAGCTACAATAACTTATAGTAAAAATAATGTATTATGTTCACCAACAGATGAAATTAAGAATATTTTCTATAGTACCAATGGCTGCTACAATTGTGCTAGACAAGATGCTCTAGAAAATGAATACTCAATTGCTACTTGGTATCAAACCGAATGGGGCTTCCCAGGAGTTTGGGTAGATATGAAACATGGAAATGTTGATTATAATTTCCATTCAGGTAACTGGAAACGATTTACTAATAAATTCTGTTTACCATCAGCAGTACAAGATGTAAATGAATTATGGTATAACACATATTATATGAAGCAAAATACTAATTTCTCATTTAATGATAAAGAGAATAAAGAACCACTATATAATATGACATTATCTGAAAGCTGTAAGAGAGAATTTACAACAGGTGACTTAATTAAATACAACATTCATGCAACAACTCGTAATTTCGGATTATTCAAGTGGAATGTTAATATTGATTGCTTCTATGCAATAAACTCTGACTTCCCTGCAATTGAGAATGAAAAGAGTTGTAAATGTAATGGTGAAAAATGTACTGAAGCAACTGCCGATGCTTATGTAATTCGTACAGTTGATTTAGCAAACCTATTCCCTGATGAGGGTGGAGCAAAGAGAAGTGAAGATACAAGTAACCCAAGTAATACAGGAAGAGCTCCTGGATTCAACTGGAGTGCTTATGCAACAGTTGATGCAGATAAAGACCCTAATTATACATCAGATCCTTATAAATATAGAGGATGGGTACAATCATTAAGTAATAACGTTTATTCTGATGAATATTTGGATTACGATATTACATTAACTAAAGATACATTGAACAAGATGAGAAGTGCCAATAAATCAAAGACAAACTTCAATGATGGAGAAGTAACATTAAAGAGAACAGATAGTGTTACGATGTACTATAGTAAATTATTACGTGAGAATGATATAATTCCTGATGAGGATAAGAATATTCCACAAACAGAAGCATTAAAATGTAATAACTTAGTCAATTGGCAATCAACAGAATGTTTCGTAGTACAAGGAGGTAACTCATAATGAACAAAGGAATGTTAGCGGTTGGAATCATAATTTTAAGTATAATTACATTGTTGTTAATAAATGTACTTTCTAACTATTCAACAGGTAGTGAATTAGATTACTACCTACTAAAGGAAACAACAGATGCAGCACTTGAAGATTCCATTGATCCAGTTTATTTAAGAACTTGCGGTTTATATAGAATCGATAAAGAGAAATTCGTTGAGAATTTCCTTTACCGATTTGCTAATAGTGTAGAAACTACAAGAAGTTATCGTGTTAGATTCTACGATATTAATGAAGTTCCACCTAAAGTTAGTGTAAAAATTGATTCCTTAACAGTTCTATCAGTAGATTCTGGTAAAGGACCAGAAGCAGCAACAATTACAACTAATTATGATGCAATTGTTGAAGCTAAATATTATTCTAACTTATCAGTAGAGGAACAATTAAAAAATAAAGACTCAGATTTATGCAAACCAGCAAGTAAATTATTTGAATAATAATTAGAGAAAAGAGAATAGAATATGGGAAATATATTAATCGGATTAAAAAAGTTTTTACAAAATAAAAATATAGTTACTATTCTAGGCGTAGTTATATCAATTGCTATATTATCTTTTGCATATACCATTCGAGTTAGAAATTCGATTAATCCAGTTACAGTCCCTTATGCTAAACAGCTTATCCCTAGTGCAACTCAAATCAAAGAAGTAATGGTGGGAACTACAAAAGTTCCCCCATCTATGTTGGTTGGAGATGTTATAAGAACCAAGGGAGAAGTAACAGACAAGTATACTGCCTTAGATGCGGTTATTCCGGAAGGCAGTCTTTTCTATAAAAGAGCCGTAGTAGATAGGGATTCATTACCGGATAATATTATCTTAGATTTGAAAAAGGGTGAGCAATTATTCATCAAGACTGTAACCAAGAAAGAAACTGAAGGTAATCTTATTACCCCTGGTTGTTTCGTAGATATTTATGTCATTGTCAATAACTATACACAAAACACTGTTGCTCGTGGAAAATTAATTTCAAATGTACAGATTTTGGCTGTCAAAGATTCTCATGGTTTACCAGTTTTTGGAAATACCAATACCGAGGAAGAGTTACAAGCAAGTACAGTAGTATTTGCACTTCCAGAAGAGTATTTTAAACTATTAACAGTAGCAAGCCGTTTACAAGATGCTACTGATGGTGTTAATAAATATAGTGTTGAAGTCAATATACGACAAAATTTTACAAGTTTAAGCGATAATGTAGGAGATACTGAATTAACAAGTGAAATGCTAAAAGATTTTATTAATAGATTTGCTATATACGATTAATGAAAGAAGGAAAGATGTATGGAAAATTTATCACTAGAAATTAAAAAATTCCTCCAAAATAAGAATACAGTAACAATAGTTGGTGTAATTCTAGCTATATTTGTATTATATTTTGCCTATACAATTCGTGTTAAAAGCGCTATTAATCCAATAACTGTTCCTTATGCAGCTCAATTAATTCCTGGAGGAACACGTGTTACAGACTCAATGATTTCTACAACGCAAGTACCTCCTTCAATGATAAAAGGAACTATCTACTTAAATAGAGCAGAAATAGTTAATAAATATGTAGATACAGATACAATGATTCCTAAAGGAAGTTTGTTCTACACTAGAAATTTAGTAGAGAAGGAACAATTAGAAGAAAAGAAAATCAAGCCTCCTCCTGCTGGTTATGAGTCTTATGTACGTGAAGTAAATGTATTTGAAACATATGGAAACTCAATTTTGGATGGAAATTATGTTGATATATGGGTATCATTAAAACAAGAAATAAAGGGAAATAAGTATTGGGTAACTAAGTTTTTATCCAATGTTAGAGTACTAAGTGTTATTGATAATTCAAGTAAACCAGTATTTCAAAATATGGAAGAACACAGGGAACCTAGTATGATACGACTAGCTATTCCAAAAGAGGAAGCAGCTTTACTAGAAATATTAGAAAGACTATCTGTGTATGATGTTAGAATTAAAATGGTTCCTACTAATGAGAGCTTGCAAGCTAATCCAGAGGAAACAAAATTATCAAGTGAAAAGCTTAAGCAATGGATAAAAGCTAATGAATTCTTAGCTGATCCAAGTCAATCACAAAGTTCGAATGCAGGATAATATAAAAGAAAAAGAAAAAGAATAAAGGGAAGTGAGTTAAATGAACGAGAATATATTTGATAAGTTAGACTTTGGACCATTCCGTTCATTGTTAGATAATGATGATATCACCGATATTTCTTATGACAATGGTGGTCAAATATGGATTCGATCTTTAACTCAAGGTTCTCTTAGAGTAGAAGTGGAAGGCGCTACACCAGAATTTGTAGAGAAATTAGCCTTCCAATGTTCTAACGTAATGGGTACAACATTTAATAATGCTAAACCATTCCTAGATGCTGAATCAGCCGAATTACGTATGAACTTCGTCCATCAGTCAATTGCAACTAATGGTATAGCTTTAGTTATACGTAAAACTCCTGCCAAGATCCGTTTGGAAAAGGAAAAATTAATTCAAGAAGATTATTTTACTCCTGCCATACATGACTTTTTAATTAAATGTGTAGAAGGTCACTGTAATATCATGGTAGCTGGAGAAACTGGTTCAGGTAAAACAGAATTTGTAAAATATTTAGCAAGTCATACTAAAACAAATGAAAAAATAATTACTATTGAGGATACTTTGGAATTGCACTTAGATAAAATCTTCCCACAAAGGGATATAGTAGCAATGAAAACCAATAACGTAGCTAGTTATTCAGATGTTTTAGTTACTTGTATGAGACAGAATCCAAAATGGATTCTACTATCAGAAGTTCGTTCAGCAGAAGCTGTTTCTGCTGTCCGTAACTCAATTTCATCAGGACATAATATCTTATCTACAATTCGCGCTGATAAGGCTTCTGCTATACCATATCGTTTGTATTCCTTAATGGAAACCGATTTGGATGTACATCAGTTCTTATCAACAATTTATCGTTATATTCAATTAGGAGTTCATATTAAAGCTTTCTATAGTAAAGAATATGGCAAATTCCATCGTGAATTAGATGAAGTATGTGAATTCTATGTAGATGATGATAATGTTCCTAAGTCTAGAATTATTTATCAAAAAATATTTGGTAAACCTATGATGTGTAAACCAAGTAAACATTTGGTAGAATATCTAGAAAATCAAAATATTGAAGTACAAAGTATTATTCATGATTTGCCAGAAGAATTGCCTTTCCATGAATTATCTGAAGAAATGGAAGAAAAGATGGAAGAGCAATATGAACAATCAAAAGCTGAGCAAACAAAGAATAATGAAGTAAGTCCTCCTAATCCTAGTGAAGAAGCTACTTCAAATATTACAAATGAAACAGTGCAAACAGAACAGGCACCTCCAGCAGCTAGTGTTCAGGTACAAGCCGAGGCTCCAGCTATTCCTGTTATGAATGCTGAAACTCCTCAAATGGTCGTACCTCAAGTACCAACAGCTCCTGTGCAACAACCTGCCGTACAAGTAGCTCAACCTACTATACAAGTAGCACCGCAACAGCCAGCTGTCGCAGTACAACAACCAGCTCAACCAGTTGCTAGTTCTTTTGCCAATCTTACAAAATTGGAAGAATAGGAGGAGATAATGTATGTATATAGAAGAGTTAGTAATTATTTCATTAATCATTATTGGAATCTATTTATATAGACATTATAAAGGTGATAACGTAGGAAAATATGTTTTCACTCAAGTTCAAAATACTTATGATCGCTTTGCTCCATATTCCTTTAAAGTTGTAAGAGAAAAGACTAAACAGTTAGGGCAAGAGTATACTCTAAGACAATACACCATTCAAGTAGTATTGTTTGCGAGCTTTGCCGCTGTTGTAACATATCTTTACTTTTATAACTTAATTATTAGTGCTATCTATGCCGTTATTGCTGTGTCATTTGTGCCATACTTATCATATTTAAGATGTAAAAGAGTTTATTCAGAATTTATTTTTGAACAAATACAAGTCTATACATCTAACACCATTATGGAATTTGCTACCACCCAATCCTTTGTTAAAGCTTTGGAAGGTGTTGCTAATTCAGGTGTCTTAGAAGATCCAGTCTTAAGTGATGTACGTCAAATGATAAGCATGAGTTATGATAATGGTACTATTGATGAAGCACTAGAATATATGAGTAAACTATATCCATATTATATTGTTAAGAATATGCATCAATTGTTCTTACAAATAACTAAAGAAGGTGCTCAGAACTCAGCAGATTCACTTGAAAACATGCAACAAGATATCGATATGCTTGTTGAAAGTGTATATCGAGATAGAATTGAAAGAGCTTCATTCCATAAATCATTTGTACAATTTGGACTGATGCTTTATCTCTTAGTCATGTTAGTTCAATATCTGTTAGGTAATGAAACCTATCTTGTATTACTGCAAAGATGGTATATTCAAGTACTAATGCATGGCGTATTAGTAATTAACACATATTTCCTTCTTAAAGGAGAAAAATACTATAATGAGAATGTAGGTGCAGAATAATGGAAGTATTAATTGTAGGTGCAATTATTATATTTATTCTTATCTATAATAATACAATTGATAAGGATAAATTCTTTGCCGATAATCAAAAGTATTTTGAAGCTTTAAAAGAAGAAGATTACACCTTCTTAGTATATGCTAAATACGGAGAAGATGTTGATGTAGACCAATTATATTCTAAAAGAATATCTTCTGGTTTTATAGCCTTTTTAATAATATTTGTTTTCGCTATTTCAAATACAAGTTCGGCTGAAATTGTAAACTCACAATTTTTCCTTAACTTAGTAATAGCTATAGTATTTGCATTTATCGTATTTAAAATGCCATATACACAATTAAAGAATTATTATAAAGGTCACTTACATGAAATAGATATTATGTTGCCTTATTATCTAAAGAGTTTGGAAATCTTAATCCAACACTATACAGTCCCAGTTGCTATTGGTAAATCTATTGCCGATGCACCTGATATTTTTAAACCAGGACTAAGAAAAATGATTGATAGAATTAATTCAGGTGATGCAACCGTAGATCCTTATATGGAATTTGCTAATACTTATCCAGTACGTGATTCTATGCGAATGATGAGATTGTTGTATCGTTTAGGAATTGGTTCTCAAGAGAGAAAACAGGAGCGTCTAATGATGTTTGCAAGAACTGTTTCATCTCTACAAAATAAGGCTCGTGAAACAAAATATAAAGAAAGATTAGGTCACATGGAAAATCAAACAATGATAATGTTAGTTGTTACCGGTGTTGGTGTCATGCTAGTTATCTTGATTTCTATGATGATGATGTTCTAGTATTGTTTAATTAATTATATTCATGATAAAATAAATATATGGAAAGGATGTGATTAATAAATGAAAGCTGCTACAGGTGAATTAAACTTAACAGTTATTACTCTAATAGCAATAGCTGCAGTTATTGGTTTCTTCTGGTTATTATGGCCATCAATTCAGAATTCAATTTACAAACAATGGGATAATATTAACGGAGATTATGGAGCAATTGTTTGGACTTTAAAATAATTTTAAATAGAAGGTGAATGATAAGTGAAAGATGCTTTTGGTGGAATATTAAATATAGTATTAATTGCCTTATTTCTAGTAATCATAGAAGGCATCTTAGGCTTAGTCGTTAATTATACCAAGGCCTTTAAAATGAAGAATATTGCAATTGCAGCTTATGAAAAATATGAAGGTGCTGGTGAATGTAAAAGAGATACAGCTTGTTTTGATGATATAAAGAAAGAAGCTCAAAAAATTGGCTATCATCCACCACATGATATAACATGCTCAAGAGACTATACTCCAGTAGAAAACTATTTCTGCTATCAAAAAAAAGATAGTTACTCTGGCAAGAACTTTATCTACTCTGTTGAAACACAGGTAGATATTAATATTCCAATCATAAATAGAATAATGGGTCTATCTTTCTTTAAAGTTAGAGGAGATACCAGAATTATAAAAAATAGAGTAATAGATGATACAGAGACTTAAAGATAAAGAATAAAAGTAGGTGATAAAATGAGGGATTCAATAGGTGGAACTGCCACAATTGCTATAATGACAGTATTTATTGTTTTTGCCTTAAGTTACCTAGCTTTTAACGTAAATTATACTAAGGCCTTTCGAATGAAGGATAAGATTATTACTCTTTACGATGATTTTGAAGGTGAATGTGGAGCCAAATGCCAAGACGTCATAGTTAAATATGCCCAAGAAATAGGATATTCTGTTGGTGATAACATGAATTGCCCAAGTAACAGTAATTGGAACTATCACAACATTAAAGGAATTTATTGTGAAGCTGCTGTTCCAGTATCAGAAGCTAGTGAAACAAAGGGAGATAAAAAGGCTAAAAGATATTATAAAATTGTTACAAAGATTAATATCCAAGTACCAGTTATAAATAATCTTCTAGATCTTAGGATTTTCTACATTTCAGGGGATACGCCAACATTTACTGTAAAAGAGTAAGGGATGATGATAATAAATGAATGTAGTTGTTGCTAATGAGAAACAAAATGACTTATCAAATTTAGACATTGATATTATAAAAAGCATTTCTGGTGAATTCGATACTGCTGAATTAATAGAAATGTTTAAAAGTTTCTTTTATAATAAAATGGTTTTAGATGTTACCGCAATTAAAGATTATAAAGACATAGCTACTTATGAAAAACTAGTAAGTGGACTAGATGCTGATAAGATAATATTCTTATTACCAGAAGGAAGTTCTTTATGTACACCAACATTTTTAGGTCATTTAATTGGATTTGGAATATATAATTTTACAACTAATATTAATGGTATTAAGTTTTTGTTAAAAAAGCCCAATACTTTACAAGATGTAGAGCATATTAAGAAGATGGCAGAAGCCAAAAGAGAAAATGATTTAGCTACCACAGCTAATCCTACTACAGACATAGTAGAAAAAGTGGACAATCATAAACAAACAATTTTAGGTATAAAAAATGTTACCGAACATGCTGGTACATCTACTTTTATTTATATATTAAAGAAAGAGTTATCTGCTGTTTATGGAGAAGACAAGGTAATCGGAATCGAAATAAATCGAAATGATTTTATGTGGTTTAATGATAAGAATCTCTTATCTGTTAAAGATTCTGAATTAGGAGCTGTTATTTCTAAAAATGCGAATGCAGATATCATATTAGTAGATATAAATAATGCTGATACAGAATTGCAACTAGATACTATTTATTTAATGGAACCAAGTACTATTCGTTTAAATAAACTAGTAAGAAGAAAGTCAGATATTTTTAAGAAATTATCAAAGAGTAAAGTAGTCTTAAATCAAAGTTTACTACTTGCTAATGATGTATCAGATTTTGAAGTAGAAGTTGGTCTTAAAGTTTTTTACAATATGCCTCCACTTGATGAGAGAAAAAGAAATGCTGTTGTAAATGACTTTTTAAGTAAACTAGGATTAGTGACTAGACAAGGGAATGGAGAAGGATCAAATCGTATCTTTGGCTTGTTTAGACGTTAATTCTATTGACAAATAACAATGTAAATATTATAATTAATTTCGAAAGAGAGGTTGTATATATGACAGATTTATTCTTAATTGGTGCAGAAGTTTGTGGAGGATTATTACCTTTAGTAAAGGTTATTGTACAAGTTATCAAAATTCTTATGATTATTATTCCAATTGCTTTAATCGTATTTGGAACATTAGACTTAGGAAAAGCAGTTATTGCAAGTGATGATAAAGAAATTAAAGCGGCTCAATCTTTATTAGTAAAAAGATTATTATATGCTGCAGTTATTTTCTTCGTACCAATGTTAGTAGGTGTCGTTATGAATATCGTTGCTGTTGGAGCAGAGGGAGATACTACTAGTTGGCAAGAATGCTGGAGAACCGCAAATAGATAAAATTGATAGCAATTCGTTGCTATTTTTTTTTGTCTTTGATATACTATATTATGATATAATATGTGTGGTGATTTTTATGCATAAAAAATTATTATTTGTTTTATTTATAATGATTTCATTACTATTTATAGCACCTATTAAAACCTATGCTCTAAGTTCTATACAGGTACTAGATTGTGAGCAAACTTTATTAGGTAATCCAGCTAACCCAAATTCAGTTGCATGGTTAGTTCAACAAGTTTTAGACGTTATAAAAATAATTGGTCCAATTCTTGTTTTGACACTAAGTAGTGTAGAATTTGTTCAAGTAATCTTAAGTGGAGATGACTCTGCTATGAAAAAAGCTCAATCAAAATTGATCGTAAGACTTTTATTAGCTGGAGCTTTATTTATTCTTCCATTCCTTGTAAAATTCTTACTTGATTTATTTGGACTTACATCTAGTGGAATATGTGGATTAAATTAAAGGGAAAGGTGATAATGAATGCCAACTTTTTTGATTGATATTTTAAGAGGAATAAGTGGATTTTTAGATATGCTTATTTTTGGAGCATTAGAATTAGTCTATCGTTATTTCTTTGAAATGGTTTCAATTGATTTTATTAGTAGTGCCATTGTTGCACAATTTTACTCCAGATTTCAATTAATTATTGGAGTTTTTGTGCTTTTTCAATTAGCTATGACTATTATAAAAGGAATTGTTAATCCTGATACCTTTACGGATAGTAAAGCAGGAATAGGAAATATAATTACTAGAATTTTTGTGGCCTTAACCATTTTAACATTATTAGTTCCAATTAATTTTGGTAGTCCTAGAAATGATTTTGAACAAAAAGTAAAAGATAATGGTTTATTATTTGGTACTCTTTATTCATTACAAAAACGTATTTTAGAAAACAAAACAATAGAACAATTGATATTTGGTAATCAAGGTAATAATTATTCATCAGATGTCAAAGAAGCGGCGAGAGTTTTCACAAGTACAGTAATTAAGTGCTTTTATCGAATTAATAACAAAGAAAATCAAATAATACAAAGTGATAATGCGAAAACTTGTGATAATTATGATTATAGTAAGTATGCAGGAACTATAAGTCCAACTGATTTACCAGAAATGGCAACAGCTAAATGTGGAATATTATCATCAACTTATGCTTATTCTTATTTTCCATTATTTTCCAGTGCAATAGCATTAGTTATACTATTCTTCTTTGTATCATTTACAATCGATGTAGTAGTACGTGCAGCTAAACTAGGTATTTTAAGATTGATTGCTCCTATTCCGGCAATTACTTATATGAATCCAACAGGAGCTAAAGATAATGCTTTTAATTCCTGGACCAAGTTATTGATTTCTACTTACATAGATTTATTTGTAAGACTAGCAACTATATATGCTGTTATGTTTATGGCAGATATGGTATTACATAATTCAGATTTCTTAGGATTAGGTTCTGCCGATTTATTTGGTAAGCTTATTATTGTAATAGCTTTATTAAAATTTGCTAAAGAGGCTCCTAAATTCTTTAAAGAAGCTCTTGGTTTAAAGGGCGATGGAGGAGACTTATTTGGAGGTATTGCTTCAGCTATAGGAGTTGGTGGTGCTATTGCAGCTGTTGCGCCAAGTGCAATTAGTAATGCAGCAACTAACTATCGTATGTCAAAGGAAGAAAATGCCGAACTTCATAAAGGACAAACACTAAGAAATGCAGGAAGAAATATTCTAGCGGCAGGAGGAGGCCTTGTAGGTGGAGCACTTGCCAGTGGAATTGACGCTACTAAGAAGAATGCTAGTTGGAGTACAGTTACGGATTCAGCGGCTAAAAGAAATGCCGTTCGTGAAACTCACTCAACAGCCTTAGGAAGATTTAGAAGTGGTATATATTCAACTTTTACTGGTCAAGGAAAATCAGAACAAGCCAATAAGGAGCTTGAAGCAAATAAAAATGCTAAAAAAGCACTTGCAGATTATAAGAGTGTATTAGAGGATAAAGCTCTTGAACAAAAGACTGTTTATGGAGAATATGAAGGTAGAATATATAATTATAGAAAACTAGAACACGCATTAAATATTGCTTTACAAAGTGATAGTAATGAATTCGTATATGATGATGGAGAACATAGATATACTCTTGATAAACGACAATTTGATACAAATACAATGACAGAAATCAAGAAAAAACAGACGGAAGCATATTCTGATTTATTGTTAAGAGCAGAAAATATGAACAATGCTGATTTCGTTACTGCTCATGGTACAGAATACAATGCCTTAGAAGTTGCTAAGAAAGCTGCTAAAGATGCTAGCATCTCAGCATACCAAGGATACTATGGCGAAACTAAGTCTCAACTTGGAGATATATCTAGTAAGATTACTAAGGCCGAAACAAGTATGGAAGAAATCATGAAAAGAGCTAATGACCGCCAAGTTAAAAAGAAATAGAATAATAGGAGCGTGGTAATGTGGAACATGAATATTTAATTCCAGCTAATACAAAGAGAGGAAAACTAATACTAGGTTGGTTTAGACCATTTGATCTTATTTTATTAAGCTGTGGGGTACTGGTAACATTGATATTGCTTGCTTTTATGGACGTATCAAATGTTGGACTTACATTATTGATATTAAGTCCAGCTGTAATTACCGGCTTTTTGGTAATGCCAGTGCCATATTATCATAATATTTTAAATATAATCGTAGAATTATATGATTTTTTGACAAATCGTCAAATGTATAGATGGAAAGGTTGGTGTTATAGAGATGTCACAACAAAAGGGAAAAAATAGTGGCTTTACGGAAGATTGGTTACCAGTAAGAGCCATTCAAAATAATATGATTGTAACCCGTGACAACTTTAAAGTTACTGGTGTAAAGATTGCTCCTAGAAATATTTTTATCTTAGATAGCGATATGCAAGATAATATTTTAATAGGACTACGTAATTTTTATAATTCAATAGACTATGAATTCTGGTTAGTTGTTGCAGATAGACCAGTAGATCTTTCTATTCATATGTCACAATTACAATTACTTCTTAATAACACATCTTCTCCAAGAATTCGTAAACTAATTATGCAAGATATTGAAAAAGGAGAAAGATTTATCAGAAATAATGTAGTAGATACAGAGTACTATTTCTTGTTCAAAGATAAAGATCCAGAGATTCTACAAAAAAGAGTCCGTCAAATGATTAATGGACTTGCTGCTTGTGGCTTAAGTGCTTCTTTAGCAAGTAATGCCGATTTAAGAATGGTACTTGAAAACTTCCTAAATGGAGGAAATACATCAGAGTTTGGGACGGTGATGCCTTTATGAGTACAGGTTTAAGAAGTCAATTAGCTCCGAAAGGATTACAATTTTCTCCAAGTGAGTTTTTCATCAGTGATAAATATGCTACTCTTTTAACAGTAGTTTCATTTCCAAAATATATCACACCAGGATATTTATCATCATTGACAAGTATGAGTGGTATTAAAATTGTTGTTAAACATATACCAGTACCTTGGCAAGATATGTCAAAAATGTTAAATAAACAAATAGCTGATTTAAAAGAAAAATATCAACATGAAAAAGATCAAACAGCTAAAGAAAAAATTCGTCAAGATGCTGAAAGCTTAGAGTATTTTACTTCTATGCTTGCTGCTAGTCAGGCTCGTAACTTTGATTTCCAAATGCATATCATGGTAACGGCTGATACTAAAGAAGAATTAGAAATAAAAAAGATGAATGTTAAGAATTACTTAGATGCTATGGAATTAAGAGCGGTTTCTCTACGTTTTGAACAAGAAAAAGTATTGAAATCAATTCTTCCAATTTTCCCAGCTCAAGATATTGAACAAAGAATTGGAACTCCAATTCCATCAATTACCATCGCAGCTATGTACCCATTCATTTTCGATAGTTTAAAAGACCCAGGTCTATCATGTTTATTAGGAGTTGATTTCTCAGGTGGAGTAATCCTATTCAATCAATTCTTATATAAGATACGTAAAGAGACCAATAGAAATAATGCTAATATGATTATTCTAGGTACTTCTGGATCTGGTAAATCTACCGCAGCTAAATTACTATTAAGAAGTCATATTAGAAATGGCTGTCAAATTGTAATTATTGACCCAGAAGATGAATTCCGTGATATAACTAGTGCTTTTGGAGGAGATTCTGTAGACATTGGTAAAGGTGGAGAATTTGGTTTAATTAACCCATTGGAAGTAGTAGTAGATGCTGATGAAGAAGAAATTAAACAAGGTTTAGGTTATACTGTTTTAACTCGTACATTACAATTCTTAAAAGCGTTTATGAAATACTATGATCCATCTATTGAAGAAGATGTCTTAATGATGTTCTCTGAAATAGTACTAGTTACATATAAACGTTTTGGTATTGATTTCAATACAGATTTCTCTAGATATACGTCAGAAGATTATCCAACATTCAGTGATGTTTACGCAACAATTCGTGGAAAGTTAATGTCTATGACAGAACAAACACAAGAACGTGATATCATGGAAAGATTGGAACTAAAAGTAAGACCTTTAGTAAAAGAATTAAAGTTCTATTTCGATGGACATACTACTATTACTAAGGGTAGTGACTTTATGGTATTTAACATTAAAGAGTTAATGAATAGTGACTCTAGTGTTAAAAATGCTTTATTCTTTAACGTTTTAAAATATGCTTGGGGACTATGTCTTGATTTTAATATAGATACAGTTCTTATGGTTGATGAAGCTCACGTCTTATTAGGTGATAATAATGCTTTAGGAGCCGATTTCTTATCACAATTACAAAGACGTGCTCGTAAGTATAATACTGGAACAGTTATTATTACTCAACAACCATCTGACTTCTCAGCACCTTCCGTTATTACACAAGGAAAAGCTATTTTTGATAACTCATCTTATTATTTAATAATGGGTCTTAAAAAACAAGCAGTTGAAGATTTAGCACTTTTAATTGACTTAAATGATAGTGAAAAAGAAAGTATTAAACATTATTCTCAAGGAGAAGCTCTTCTAGTTTGTGGAAATAGACGTATGAGAATAAATGTTACAGTTACACAAGAAGAATTAGATTCCTTCGGATCTGGTGGAGGTTTCTAAAATAAATTCAGATTAGGTGGTGATATCAATGGCTGATAATAAAGAAATCTATAAAGATAATCTTGGCAAAGATTCAAGTATTAGTTCAGAAGAAGAACTTGAAGTAGAAGACATTGGTATCGAAAGTGATGATGTTGGAGAAGATATTCAAGTTGATTTAGATGGATACTTTGAAGAAGAAGAAATAGAGCCAGATGATGAAGAACTTGTCGATGATGAAGAAGTACCAGATGATAATGAATATTATGATTCAGGCGATGATGTTGACTATGATGCCGAAGATGATGTTGGCGATGTAGGAGAAATAGATCCAGGTGATGGTGAGGATTATAGTCCTAATGAACATTTAAATAATGGTTCAAATATTCCAGAAACTAATCCTAAACATAATGATTTAAAAGAACCAGAACCAACGCATCCTCCTAAAAATAAAGAGCCAGAGCCATCCAATGCTCCTACTGATCAAAATAAGGGTAATCAAAATCAGAATAGTCAAAATAACGCTGGAGATAGTCAAAATAATCCTAACAATAACAACGCCTACAAGAATTCACATCAAAATGCTAACGAACCTGCTAATATGCAAAATGGTGATGCTCAAAATCCTCCTAAAGATAGAAGAATGGAAGATATTGAAAGAAGAAGAGCTGGCGATACACCTAATCAAGTAAAATCAAATAATAATGAAGGAGAAAATCAGGAGAGTTCTCCTTCTTCTAATAAGAATCAAAATAATCCTGGTTCTAATAAGGATTCTTCCTCTGAAGAAGACGATAAAGATAAGAAAAAGAGTAAGAAAGAAGAAGTAAAAGAAGAAGCTAAAGAAGAGGCTAAAGAAGAAGCTAAAAAAACATTTATTCAAGCTCTTTTAAGTAGTAAAGTAGTTAGATTCATATTAATACTTGCTGCAATATTACTCGCTATCTTTTTACTTGTCTTTGGAGTTACGACAATCACTAGTATAATCTACGGAGAATTTGGTGACCTTTTAGGTATTAGTAATATTGTAGGTATAAGTACTGGTGAAATAGAGTATAAAGTAGAAGATAAAAAACAAGAAGAATACTTAAAACGTGTCGAAGAAGTTAGAAAAAAATTTGTTGCGAAAGGCTATGCTGTTGACCCTTTAAAAGTAGTCGCAACTTTCCATATTCTTCAAAGACACAATGAAGAAATAACATATGATAAAATAACGACCGCTATGATAGAGCAAGTAACAGCATGTTTATATGATCATAATGGTCTGCCGAGTGATGATGATTTTCGAAATAATCTCATCAATATCATAGTTCCTGAATACTTTCCCCAAGCAACGGATGAAGAAAAACTCTCTATTGTAGAAGAAATATTTAAGTATTTAGATGAATATTATGATTTGATTGGAAAAGACAAAGAAAATATCTATTGCGATACTGGTTTTGGTACCTGTAGTTTTGATATAAAAGGGTACTATGTTGCAGGCAAAGGAAATGTTTCTAATAGTGAAAGTATATCTAGTGTTTATGTACGTCAAATGCAATGCAATAATACTTCAGTTCCTGTTGACCAACCAGTTATTCCATTAGAAAAATATATTACAGGAGCAGTCTATGCCTCAATGGACGCTAATGCTGACCCTGATGCTATAAAAGCCTTAGCTATCGTTTTACGTAATAATTTACTAGGACAACATATTGCTCAAGGCGGTTTTAGAACATTAAAACAAGATAAAGAAAAATGGATAATTCAAGTAAGTTCTTGTTCCAATGAACCATATTGTGATCCAGATAATGGTTGTGGTTCTAAGAAAGCTCTAGAAGCTAATTCTAATATAAAGATTAGTTTAAAAGAAGTAGAAGGAGCTGTCTTTACTAACTCTCAAGGATATATTATTTATCCAAATTATACTGTTAATGACAGAAATTTCTTTATAACATTAGCTTCTAAGAATTGGAATTATAGACAAATAATTATTCAATATTATAATCAAGGCAATCATAGTTATGATGCTAGAAGTATTGTTAGAGGAAATTGTTCATCATTAAAAACAACAGATTGTAATTCTGGTGATAAATTTGTTGATTGGAAGCAAACTGATCCTGCTTGGAGAGATGTTCCAATGGGCAATAGTGGTAGAAATATAGGACAGATTGGTTGTTTAGTTACTTCTGTTGCTATGCAAATATCAAGAAGTGGTGTTCAAACTAAGATTGCCAATTTCAACCCCGGTACTTTTGTTCAATTCTTAAACAAGAATGGTGGCTTTGCTGGAGGCGGAAACTTTGTCTGGGCAGCCGCTACTAAAGCAGCACCTAACTTTAAATATCAAGGAATGATTAATGTATCAGGTAAGTCTCAGCAAGAAAAATTAAATAAATTAATAGAGCTTACCAGTAATAAAAATGTTTATGTAGTAGTCGAAGTAAAAGGTAATACAGGCCAACACTGGGTTGCGATAGATTCTGTTTCAGGTAATACTGTTAAGATGATGGACCCTGCCAGTAGATCTAATAATTTGTGGGCTACATATAATTGGCAAAACACATCACTTATAGCTTATTATAGAGTCAGTTAGGAGATAATTATGCAGAATAAGAAAATATATATTGTTTTAATTGTAATAATACTTGTATTTTTTCTTGTTATGTTTCTAGCTTTTGGTGTGAAAAATATATTTGACCAAGATAGAAAAGCAACAATTATCGTAGGAGAAAATACAATATGGACCCAAGAAGGATTGAATTGGAAAAAGCATTCTATTGGTGAAATGTCATCTCTTAATTGGCAAAAATTTGAAATATATAATGATAATCAAAAGATAGGGGATTATTATTTATGGCATGATGATAAATGGTATGCCTTTGATGATGAAAAAAATCCTATCACCTTAAGAGGTAATCTTTTAGCAATCGATGCTAATTATGATTTAAAGGTTTCTCCTTTTACTGAAGAAGATACTCTAGATACTATTTATTCAGCTAATGTCTTAAAAAGAAATGGTATCAGTCTAAATAGTAAGTTAACAGTAAATAGAAAAGTATCATTTGATATAGATCAAGATGGTATAGTAGAAGATTTCTATCTAGCTAGTAATGCTTTCATAGTAGAAGAAGAACCAAATGTCTATTTTTCATTTGTTTTTATGGTGAAAAATGAAGAAATCTATATGATTTATGAAGAAATGGGAAGCCAATACTATAGTGCTTGTAAACCATTTATAAATAGTTTTATAGATATAAATAGTGATAATAAATATGAATTATTATTAAGTTGTGGAAAATATAGTATGGAAGAACAAAAGAATATTCTATATCAATTTGATAAGCAATTTAAAGTATTAATTTCTAATGATAACTAATGACAGTTATTAAAAGATAAGATATAATATTATTGAAGAGGAAGTGGGCAATGTGAAGCTTAAATTTAGAGCAGATCCTGAAGATTTATTAGTTTTTATACTATTTGCAATATTCTTATTTTATGTTGTAGCCATAGGTGTCAGCAACATTGCAACTTTTGCTAGTGAAGGTAGATTATCTGGTCTTAATCCATTTCCTGCCTTTCAACCTAGATACATAATATCTACCATAGTTTTATATATAGTATTTTTAGTAGCTATCTTTGTAAGTGTAAGTTCTCAATTCTTTGAAAGAGAAGAGGGCTTTGGTATTAGTATTAATAAGGTTTCAAAAGGTTATTCTAGATGGGCTAAAGAAAATGAAATAACAGCTGAATTAACACATATACCTTTAAATATTAAGAATTCAAAAGCGGCTGGTATACCATTAATATTACATAAAAAAGAAATGTGGGTAGATAATGGAGAATACCACTCATTGGTTATCGGAGCTACTGGTTCTGGTAAAACTCAAGGAGTTATACTTCCAATGGTTCATAGCTTATCAAAAGCTAGAGAATCTATGATTATAACAGACCCTAAAGGTGAAATTTATGAAAACAATGCGGAAATGTTAAGAAGAAGAGGTTATCAAATTCTTATCTTAAACTTCCGTGATCCACAAAATGGTAATGCATGGAATCC
>JAEEGL014584279.1_pt1 | contig 22021 bp, 22 predicted proteins | sample 9134231 | NCBI WGS metagenome assembly JAEEGL01 (sample SAMN16246548, study PRJNA631951) | gut metagenome | biome: gut microbiome; feature: rumen; material: fiber-attached | host: Bos | place: Iran: Karaj | collected 2018-10 | reverse complement strand
TTCTTCAAAAAAATTATCGTTTGTTTTTCACTGAACTTCTGTTCGTTTTTAGTATACTAATTATGCATGGTATTGTCAACACTTTTTTGAAAATTTTTTAAATTATTTTTAATTGTCTGTAAGTCGTGTAATTACGTATTTTAGCCACTTTTAAGGCGCTGAAAGCGTTGTTTTTATTTACGAATATGTGTTCGCTTTTTGTCTTTCTTTTTAATAACAATAGTTACACGAATTTTAGTTTGGAAAACGAACGATTTTTATTAAAATTTTCTTAAAAAATAATTTGTTTGGTAATAAAAATTATATGATTTATTTTTAAATTCTTCAATAAGTTGTTTGGTTTTTTGCAAACAAAAAAGGAACAAATTTTGATCAATTTGTTCCTTTCCTATTATATAGTTTTATAAACTATTTTATATCTCTATATTTTTTGTTTGCTACGAAGATTAATGCAGCTACTAGTATTGTTGATCCTAATACGATCATGAATACTGGTGTTGCTCCTGTTTGAGGAATCTTCTTTATAGCGATTGTATTATCTCCTGTTATGTTTGTTGGTACTGTGTTTCCTCTTGGTTCAGTATTGTTCTCATCAAATTTTGTTACTGATTGTAACATAGTAACAACTCCGTTAGCTCCAGTAGCTTGATATAACTCAACATCTTCTACTTCTTCATATTTTCCATCGCCTAGTAGTTTTGCATATACTATATAATAACTACCTACCTCAAATTTAGCATCTGCGATTTTTAAATTTTTATTTATAGCATTTGTTCCACCTGAACCAGCTCTATCAAATTCAACTTCGCTATTATATAAGAAACTTGTTGCTTGGTTTATATCTTCTAATAATTTTGTATATTTGTTTTCAGTTGTATATTTGCTTAAATCTGTGATTTTTGCAACTTTCATCAACATCTTCTTTTGTTTTTCACTAGATGGTTCATTAACTGCCATATATGTTTCATCGTCATAGATTGAGAATTTAATTCTATTTCCATATTCTAAGCTTGCTGGTCTTGTTAATTTTGTTGTCTCGCTTAATTTTTTTACTAGATTTGTACGAGTTGCTTCATCATAGTATGTTGTTACTATTGTTGCATACAAATTATCTACTTTACGTGCATTGATTTCATTTGCATAAGTATCAGCTGTATCCATTTTGTCGTTATCTCTTAATGTCATAAAGCATGCAACTGGGAATGTGAAATCATTATTCTTATATACTATTTTTTCAAATTCATCTTTTGTTGTAGGTACTGTTTCTTTATCAGACATTACTACATAAATATTATTGTTGTTTTCTTCCATATAGGCTTTAACTTCTGATGTTTTTATTCCTGTAATATATAATTTTGAATCATAAAACAATGAATCTTTTTCTTTCTTTAGTTCTACTTTTGCATTTTTAAATGCTGCAGGTATTGCTGATTCTGACCCTGTTTTTGCAGCTTCTACTCTTATAGTAACTCTGCCCATAAAATATTGTGCAGTATCTCCAGTTACTGAAATTTCAGTTGTTCCTTCTTTTATGGCTGTTACTAAACCCGTACTACTTACCGTTGCAACTGCTGAATTAGTACTTGCCCAAACTGTTTCTCCTACTTCATTGCCTATCGTATTTGTTTCTGTCTCAGTTCCGTCATCCTGTGTTGTTACATTTCTTGAATTATGATAAGCATGTAATTGAAGTGTTTTTCCTGCTTCAACGACCTCTTCTTTAAATGCTGTTGGTTTTGCTTGACCATTTGTTAATGTTTCTGAAGTAACAACTATTTGGTCATAAACTATTGCACTCAAAGCGTTAACTGTTCCAATAAATAATGCTAAAAACATTATTGCAATTATAGCTATTGCTAAAATTTTTCTTGTTTTCATTTTTATCTCTCCTTTGTTTTTACTTGAATAAAATTTTATAGAAACAAAATAAGTATTTCAACTTTTTAAAAAATATTACACAATTGTAATTTTGCATATATTTTCCAATTGGTTTTGCACACATAATAAAAACCGCTAATACTAACTATTAGCGGTTTCTCGGTTTTATATTTTCTTTTATTACTGTTTTGTAATTTTAATTATTTTTTATTCTATTCAATTAAAATTTTTATTTTTTTGATTTAACTTTTTTAGTTTCTTTTTCTTCAACTTTTTCTTCAGACTCTGCTTCAACTGTTTCAGTTTTTGCTTCCTTAATCCAGTTCTTGCCGTCTGTTATTCTTGCTACCATCATTGATGAAACTGTATCACCAACAACGTTTAACATTGTAGCAGGTGGATCTATGATTGTTGCAACTACTGTTAATAATGGAAGTGCTGCAACTGGGAATCCTAACATTGTGATGATTAACATTTCTGAAATTGTTCCGCCTCCGATTGGAACTCCTGTGATTAATAGATTTGCTAGTAATGCAACTCCAAGTATTTGCCAGAAGTTAAAGCTTGTTCCAAAAATGCATACTAGAAACATTATCTTAAATACACTACCTATAATTGAACCATCTTTATGAAAACTACATCCCATAGGAATTGTTGTATCTGCAACATCTTCAGGTACTCCTATCTTCTTTGCTGCGCTTGTGTTTACTGGAATTGATGCTGCACTAGAGCATGTAGCAAGTGATGTTAATGTTGGTGCTGCTGCGTTTTTCCAGAATTTCTTTACGCCAAGTTTTCCGCCTCCGATGAACGCATAAATTGTATACATGATGAAGTAGAAACCAACGCATACTGCTGTGTATATTAAGAATGTTTTTAAATATCCTACAGCTATAGATGCTCCGAATGTTCCTATCATATATGCAAAATAACATCCTAATCCGATTGGTGCATAGTACATAATTATTTTGATAATATTTTGAACTACGTCATTAGCAGACTCTAATACTTTTACAAAAGCCTCGCCTTTCTTTCCTGACATTTGGCAAGCGATTCCTGTGATAATAGATGCTACTAATATTGCGATGATATTGCCACGAGTAAATAGTTTTTGGAAGTCATCAACTGTGATAAGTTGAACAGTACGATCAGCGATTGTTACATCCTCTGCTTCTTCTGCTGGTTCTTCCATTGCTGTTTTTATAACTTCAGTGTCTTCTGGCTCAACAAGTTTAGTCATTGATGCTGCACCCATTCCGACTAAAACTGAAATTAATGATGTGGCTATAAATACGATGAAAATTGTAATGATAATCTTACCAACTCTCTTGGCAGATTTCATTCTTGCGATTGATGTTGTTATTGTTAAAAATATTAAAGGTACAATAATAACTAGTAATAAATTTAAGAAAATATCTCCGAAAGGTTTAAGAACGGCTGCGTTTTCCTTGGCAATTAAGCCAACGATTGTTCCAACAATAATTGCAGCCAAGAGAATTATTGTTGTTTTGTAAGTTTTTAAAAATTTTTTCATTAATACTACCTCTTTTATAAAAAGTGGCAACTGAGATATAATTATATCTTCAGGATTTACATGTATTATTTTACTATTTTTAGGCCTTTTTTTCAATGAAAAAGCGCAAAAAAGACTGAAATGTAGGGATTTTGTAACATTTCAGTCTTTCTTAAATTTTACTCATTTTTAGGCTTTTTTATATCTTTTGGCCGATTTCTTCTAATAATATTTCTTCAGTTTCACCTGATTCCATATTCTTTAATTGAACTTTACCAGAAGCTAGTTCGTCATCTCCAATTGTAACAACGTATTTTGCTCCAATTTTGTTTGCATATTTGAATTGAGCATTAACTCCTCTATCCATTACGTCTTTTTCTATAAACTTGCCGTTTTCTCTTAATTTAGCTGCAATTTTTGTAGCTTCTGTATCGGCTTTTTCTCCGATTGCTACTATTGATAAGTCTGGTGTTCTTTCTGCAGGGAATTCTACGTTTGTATCTTTCATTAGGTTAAGAATTCTTTCTTCTCCTACACCAAATCCTAATGCTGGTGTTGATGGTCCGCCTAATTCTTCAACTAGTCCGTCATATCTTCCACCACCTAAGATTGTTAATCCGTCTGTTTTTGAAATGAATTCGAAAACAGTTCTTGTGTAGTAATCAAGTCCTCTAACGATTCCTGAATCTACTTGGAATTCGATTCCTAATTCTTTTAATTCATTTTGAATCTTTTCAAAATTTGCTTTACATTCATCACATAAATAATCTGTGATAATTGGTGCATTTTGATTCATTGCCTTATCTTCTTCAACCTTGCAGTCTAGAATTCTCATTGGATTTCTATCATATCTTCCTTTGCAAGTGTCGCAGTATTTATCAAGATTTGGTTTAATGAATTCTCTTAATGCATCTCTATATTTTGCTCTACATTCTTTGCATCCGATTGAATTTAGGTGTATTTCGTACTCTGTGATTCCAAGCTTTTTAACAAATTGATCTAGCATGATAATTAATTCAACATCAGCTTTGTATGATCCTGTTCCAATCATTTCACAACCAATTTGATTAAATTCTCTTTGTCTTCCTTTTTGTACGTTTTCATATCTATATACTGGAATTCTGTAGAATAATTTTTGTGGGCTTGGTAATGAACTCATTCCATTTTCTAGATATGCTCTAATTACACCAGCTGTTCCTTCTGGTCTTAATGCAACTGAACGTCCACCTTTATCGTCGAACACATACATTTCTTTTTCTACTACGTCTGTTGTATCACCAACACCTCTTTGAAAAAGTTCTGTTGCTTCGATTACTGGAGTTCTAATTTCTTTGTATCCGAAGTTTTCAAAAACTTCTTTTGCCTTTCCTTCTACATATTGCCACTTCTCAATTTCACCTGGAAGCACGTCATATGTACCTTTTAATCTTTGTATCATATTAATGTCCTCTCTTAACGTCATAAACGCTATCTATTTTTTCTAAATCTCTAATTATTTTGTCCAACATTTGTGTATTCTTTACTTCTAGCTTTAGATTGATTGTTACTATCTTTTCGTGATTTACATTTGCTTTGATTGAAAGCATATTTGCTTCACTCTTAGTTATTAATACGACAACATCTGATAATAGATCGTCTCTATCATTTGCAAAAACATTAACGTCAACACTGTATGATGTATTTTCCTTTTGTTCATCCCAATAAACTTCTACAATTCTTTCACCTTCTGTGAATAATTCTTTTACATTTGTACAATCTTTGCGGTGAACTGTAACTCCTCTACCTCTTGTGATGTATCCAATGATTTCATCACCTTGAACTGGGTTACAACATCTTGAAAGTTTTACTAAACAGTTATCAATTCCTTTAACGATGATACCTGTTTTTGATTTTGAACGAACTTTCTTAGCTTGAGCTTCGTGAAGTTCTTCCATCTTCTCTTCAATGTTGATTTTGTCTTTGTTTTCTTTTCTATACTCTTCTAAAACTCTTGATATAAACTTGTTTGCTCCGATTGATCCGAAACCAACTGCAGCATACATATCTTCAAGTGTTTTAAAAACAAATCTTTGTAGAGCTGGTTTAACATATTGGTCTGCAAATAATTCATCTTCTTGCAATCCAATCTTCTTTATTTCTTTCTCTACAATTTCTTTTCCTTTATCAATGTTCTGTTGTCTGTCTCTCTTCTTGAAGAATTTTAAAATCTTTGTTTTAGCTTGAGTTGATTTAATAAACTTTAACCAATCTCGGCTAGGTCCTCTTGAGTTATCATTTGTGATAACTTCAACTATATCACCGTTTTTCAATGGTGTTATAATTGGCATCATTCTTGAATTTATTTTTGCTCCGACCATCTTGTTACCAATTTGGTCGTGGATTAAGTATGCAAAATCAATTGGTGTACTACCTTTTGGTAATGTTTTAATTTCGCCCTTTGGTGTGAAAACATAAACTTCGTCTTCGAATAACTCTGTTTTTAATGTTGCTAAGAACTCTTGTGGATCTTGCATATCTTTTTGCCACTCTAAGCTCTCACGTAACCATGATAGTTTATCTTCGTTAACTGTAACGTTTGCTTTCTTGCCTCTTGCGAAACTTTGCTCTTTGTAAGCCCAATGGGCAGCGATACCAAATTCAGCGATTCTATGCATGTTATAAGTTCTAATTTGAACTTCAAATGGTGTTCCACCTTTACCTAGTAATGTTGTGTGTAAAGATTGATACATATTTGGTTTTGGAACCGCAATGTAATCTTTGAATCTTCCTGGCATTGGGTTGTACATTTCGTGGACTACACCAAGTGCTGCATAACAGTCTTTTACTGAATTTACTAAAATTCTTAATGCAAATAAATCATAGATTTGATCTAATGTTTTGTTATCTCTCTGCATCTTTCTATATATTGAGTATAAGTGTTTTGCTCTTCCTGTGATTTCGGCTACGATGTGATTTTTTCTTAATGCATCTTTGATTTCGCCTTCGATTTCATCTAAGAATTTAATTCTTTCTTCTCTCTTTTTATCAATGCCTTCAACGATTTCTCTATAATCTTCTGGATATAGATATTTGAAAGCTAAATCTTCAAGTTCCCATTTTAAGTTATAGATACCAAGTCTGTTAGCCAATGGAGCATATAGATCCATTGTTTCTTGTGCGTTTGCAAGTTGTCTATCTCTTGATAAATATTTTAGTGTACGCATATTATGCAATCTATCTGAAATTTTAATTAAGACTACTCTAATATCTTTTCCCATTGCTAGGAACATTTTTCTGTAGTTCTCAACTTGTTGCTCTTCAGCTGTTGCATAATTTATCTTACCTAATTTTGTTACACCATTAACCATTTCGGCAATCTCTTCTGAAAAGTTTGTAGCTATGTCTTCAATAGTTACATCTGTATCTTCAGCAAGGTCATGCATTAACGCTGCACAAATTGTAGCATCGTCTAATCCTAGATTTGCAACAATGTAAGCAACTTGAAGTGGATGCACGATATATGGTTCGCCAGATTTTCTCTTTTGATCGCCATGATGCTCGTATGCATACTCGTATGCTCTTCTTATTAATTTTGTATCTGCTTTTCTGAAATGTGATTTAGCTTCTGCTATTACATCATCTATTGTTTTATCAACTATTTCTGACATCACTAACTCCTTTCCTAAAAGTTATCTTTCGTTATGATTACTAATTATAAACTAATTTGCTAAACTATTTAATACTTTTTCTTAAATCTTTTAAAACAATTTGAATATTCTTTTTGCCGTTATATTCATTGATTTCTAAATTGCCGGCAACGTCGATTTTGTCGCCGATTTGGTACTCATCAGCAAGCTCACCTATTCCGAATCCGATTGCTTCTACTGCGTTGTTTCCTGATTTAAGTTGTAACTTCATATGCTTACCTTCAGATAGCTTTCTAATTCCATCAATTCTTAAATCTTTATAGATGAATGTTGGCTTTGTGTTTCCAGCTCCGAATGGTTCTAATAATTTTAGTTCTTCAATTGATTTTAAATCAAAGTTTTTATCGCTGATTTCATAATCAATATTTAAAACTGGAACCATCATTTCGTCTGTTATATTTTCGTTTGCGTACTTCTCGAATTCATCTCTGAATGCTTCGAATTCGCTTGTTTTTAATTTACATCCGATAGCCATTGCGTGTCCACCTGCTTGAATTAAGTGGTCACTGCATTTTAATGCTGCTTCGTGTAAATCAAATCCTTCAATACTTCTACCTGAACCATGTGCTTCGTCTTCTTCGAAGTTTATTAAAATACTTGGTTTGTAGAATCTTTCAGTAATCTTTGAAGCTATAATTCCGATAACTCCGTTGTGCCATTTTTTCTTTCCAACAACTAATGCTTTAGCTGTTTCATATCTTGGATCTGAAGCTATCTCCCAAATTGCTTCTTCAAAAATTTTCTTTTCTATATCTTGTCTTTGTTTGTTGTAGTCTTCTATTATTGCTGCTTTTTTTCTAGCTACGATTGGATCGTCTGTTACTAGCAATTCTAGTGCTTCTTCTTGATGTCCCATTCTTCCGCATGCATTAACTCTTGGTGAAATTCCGAATGAAACAGTTTGTGAATCTACTGTTTTAAATTTACATTGATTAAACAATGCTCTTAATCCAACATTCTTTGTTTGTGCTACTAGCAATAATCCTAACTTTGCGATTACTCTATTTTCATCTTCAAGTGGAACAATATCTGAAATTGTTCCGATTGCTGCTAAATCTAAGTATTTTAAACTCTCGTTTTCACTTATATCTAACGCTTTTGTTAATGCTTGAGTTAATTTAAAAGCAACTCCGCATCCGCACAATTCTCTAAATGGATATTTGCTATCACTTCTTTTGCAATCAACTACTGCAACTGCATCTGGAATTGTTTCTGCTGGCTCGTGGTGATCTGTGATGATAACATCCATATTCAAGCTTCTTGCTAGCTCAACTTGCTCATTTGCTGTGATTCCTGTGTCTACTGTAATTATTAGATTATATCCATCTTCTGCAATTTTGTTAATTGCTTCGTTGTTTAAACCATATCCTTCGTTTAATCTGTTTGGAATGTATGTTCCAACTTCGACTCCTCTATCTTTGAAGTATTTTTTTAATAGAGTGGTACTTGTAATTCCATCAACGTCGTAATCTCCATAGATTGCGATTTTTTCGTTTGAAGTAATTGCTTTAAGAATTCTATCAACTGCTTTTTTCATATCAGGCATTTCGTATGGATCGTGAAAATCGTTTCGTGTTGGTGCTAAAAATTTTTGAATATCTTCGTCTTTTTCTAGTCCTTTGCTTGCGATGATTCTTGCAATTAATTCTGAAACATTAAACTTACTTTGGATTTTTTCTATTAACTTTGTGTCTTCTTCTAGCTTAATTTCTTTCCAAATTTTCTTCATCTTTCCCTCAAAAAAAATAATATTGCCAACATTTTATACCATTACGGTATCATTGGCAATATTACTCCATTTTCATTATTTTAAAATCACATAGTGAATAAATTATCTTACTAAATCGTCACCTTTGTCTCCACGAGTTGGTTGTGTTTTTTGTGGTTCGTTTGATTCTCTATTTATACTTTTCTTAGAGCTAGCTCCTCCTGCGTTGTTTACAATTACAGGTTCGAATTTTACGCTTTCACTAGCTTCTTTAAGTACTTTACGATCTTCAGCAGGTAATTCTTCTAAAACTTCTGTTGCGTCTGGATTGTCTACTTCGCCAAGTTTATTCCAAAATCTAACTAAGAAGTTTGGTCTATGGACTTTTACTTCATTTACTGCAGGCATTACTATCTCCTCCTTTTCTTAACAATATACATCTATTATAGCGTTTTTTACGCCAATTGTCAAGTTTTACCAATTATTGTTATATTTACCCTTAATCCTCGATTAAGTCGATTATTAGGGTCTTGTTATCGATTTTACGTACTTTTACTTGCTTGTCCTTTAATTCTTCTGGTGCCGCTTCCACTTCACCACTATAAATTAGTTCATCTTTACTAAAAATATTTACTGTTAGTAAACGAAATTCCCTTATTGTCATTTGATTCCTCTATTTTTTTAGGCTCTTCTTTTACAGGATTTACTCTTGTAGCAATTACTGTAACTGTTACTTTGTCGCCTAATTCTTCATTAATTTCTGTACCAAATATGATGTTTGCATCTGGATTTACTTTATCTGAAATTAAGGCTGCTGCCTTGTTGATATCTTCTAATCCAATTTCATCGCTACCTTTGATGTTAAAGATAACGCCTTTTGCATCATCAATACTTGTAATAGTTAATGGGTTATTTAAAGCTTGTTTTGTTGCTTTAATTACTTTATCGTCTTCTTCTCCAGATGTTTCTCCAATTCCCATATAAGCATATCCTTGATATGCAAGAACTGTTTGAACGTCTGCGAAGTCAACGTTAATTGTTCCTACTGAATAGATTAAATCAGTAATTGATTCTACTGCTTGTCTTAAAACATCATCTGTTCTCTTGAAAGCACTTAGAATTGAGCTATCAGCATCGCTGTTAGCTAATAATCTATCATTTGAAATTACGATTAGAGAATTAATGAATGGTTTTAATTTTTCTAAACCTCTTAATGCTCTAACTGTTCTTATTTTTCCTTCAAATGCAAATGGAGTTGTTACGATAGCAACTGTGATGATTCCCTTCTTTTTTGCTTCTTCAGCAATTACTGGGATAGCTCCTGTTCCTGTTCCTCCACCTAGTCCGGCTGTTAAGAATAGTAGGTCTGCTCCATCTATAGCTCTATCTATTAAATCGATGCTTTCTCTTGCTGCTTTTTCTCCAATCTCTGGATTAGCTCCTGCACCTCTTCCTTTAGTAAGTTCTTTTCCAATTTGAATTGTGTAGCAATTGTCATTATCAAGTCTGTCTAGTATCTCTTTATCAGTATTTAACAAATAGTATTCAGCGCCTTTTACGTTGCTCTTAATCATTTGAGAAACAGCGTTGTTTCCGCCACCACCTATTCCTAACACTTTGATTTTAATATTGTCTTTTGTAATGTTCTCACTTGATTGATATTGTCCTAACAATTTTCTAGCCTCCATTACTAAAATTTTATAGATTATACTACGGTTTGGCCGTTTTTACAATAAAAATTTTGAATTTTAATATTGTCTTCCCCAAACTACCATATGTTCTGCTGGTTTTCCACAAACTACGCACTTATCGTCGATATGTTCTTCGTCAAATGGGATACATCTTGATTTAGCTGCTGTTAATTCTTTGATCTTGTCTTCGCACTCATTGCTTCCGCAGAACATTGCTTTGATAAATCCTTGTTTTGTGTTGATTTGTTGCTCAAATTCTTCAAGTGTGTGTGCAACTGTTGTTCTATCTGCTAGTCTTGCTTCACACTCTTTGTACATGTTTTCATGTATTGCATCTAGTGTTTCTGCAATCTTTGCATTTACTTCGTCTAAAGAAACAATTATCTTTTCAGCTGTGTCTCTTCTAACTAGAACACATTGATTGTTTTCGATATCCTTTGGACCAATCTCTAGTCTTAGTGGAACACCTCTCATCTCCCAATCGCTGAATTTATAACCTGTTGAGTAATTGTCTCTATCGTCTAATTTTACTCTATAGTCTTTCTTTAATCCTGCAAATAATTCATTTGCTTTATCTAAAACTCCTTCTTTCTTTTGAGCTATAGGAACTATAACTACTTGAATTGGAGCTACTCTTGGTGGAAGTTTTAGTCCTCTGTTGTCACCATGTGCCATGATGATTGCACCTAGTGATCTGATAGACATTCCCCAAGATGTTTGATATGCGTATTCTTCTTTTTCTTCTTTATTTTGGAACTTGATGTCAAATGGTTTTGAGAAGTTTTGTCCAAAATAATGTGATGTTGCTGATTGTAAAGCTTTTCCGTCATGCATCATTGTTTCGATTGTGTATGTTTCTTCAGCACCAGCAAATTTTTCTTTTTCTGTTTTCTTTCCTAAGATTGTTGGGATTGCTAATAAGTCTTTGTAGCAATTGTTGTATACTTCTAACATTTTTAGTGTGAATTCTCTAGCTTCTGCTTCTGTTGCATGAATTGTGTGTCCTTCTTGCCATAAGAATTCTCTACTTCTTAGGATTGGACGAGTTTCTTTTTCCCATCTTACAACGCTGCACCATTGGTTATATAAGAATGGAAGTTCTCTCCATGAATGTAACCATTTTGAATACATTGTTGAGATGATTGTTTCTGATGTAGGTCTAACTACATATTTTTCATCTAATTGTTTGCCACCAGCTGTTTCTACTGTTGCAACTTCTGGTGCGAATCCTTCTACGTGATCTTTTTCTTTTTCAAGTAAAGATTCTGGAATCATCATTGGGAAGTAAACGTTCTTTACTCCATTCTCTTTGAAGTGTGCGTCTAAATAATTTCTAATGTTTTCCCAAATTTCAAAACCATATGGTTTATATGCTATAAATCCTTTTGCTTCTGTATAGTCGCATAGTTCAGCTTTGATAACGATATCTGTGAACCATTGTGCTATATCATCTTCTATGTTTGTTATTTCTTTTACAAATTCATTTTCATTTTTACTCATTGTTATTTTCCTCATTACTTTCTTCATTATTTGAGTTATCAATATCAATGTCTTCTTCGTTTATTTCGATTTCTGGTTCTTCGATTGGAGCTTCGTTTGCTTCAACTGGTGTTTCAACTGTTTCTTCTACTGTCTCTTCAACTTCATCAGTTGGCTCGATATCGATTTCACCTTCATCTTCGATAACTTCATCGTTCATTTCATCGATAACTAATTGTCTATTGCTATCTAATTTGTAACGCGGAAGTTTCGGTAGTTCTTTTAATGAGTTTAAGCCGAACATTTTTAAAAAGTCTTCTGTGGTTCTGTATAATACTGGACGTCCTGGTAAATCTGCTTTTCCAGCTTGTTCGATTAAGTTGTAATCTTGTAATCTATATAATGCTGATGTTGAATCAACACCTCTGATTGCATCAATGTCAGCTCTTGTAATTCTAGAATTGTAAGCAATAATTGCTAATGTTTCTAGACAAGCTTGTGATAAGCTTGGTTTGATTCTCTTGTCTAGGGCTGGGTATAAGTATTCATAATAGTCTTTTTTAGATGCCAAAGAAAAGCCATCTTCAACTCTTACGATTTCGATGCCTCTGTTTGCTTGTGCATATTCTTCTTGCATTTCATTAACAATTTCAATAATTGTTTTGCTGTCTAATTCAAGAATGTTAATTAATTCAGCCATTTTTACGTTTCTACCAGTAGAAAATAAAATAGCCTCAATTACACCCTTTGCTTTTTCTTTTTCCATCTTTTTTAGCCCTTCATTTTTAAAAATTTCGACAATTTGCATTATATCACTAAACCGAACTTTCGGTCAAGGCAAAATTACCTTAAAAGTATTGATTTTACGCTTGTTTTTGTCAATTTAAATTGACTTATCGGGATATATGTGATATAACACTTAAAATCATTGTGAATGGAGGTGTCGCTATGAACGAAGCTAATCCTTACAACAAGAAAGTATATCAAAAGTTCGAAATAGTAAAAGGTGATCCAAAAGAATTAAATATTTCACCTGTTATGGGAAATTTGTATTTGGGTATTCCAAAGACAGTAGATACTTCTCATATTATTATTCCTGAAAATCAAAAGACTTTTGGTATTAACGTGAAAACAGATTTAAAATAAGATCCGATGAAATACTTCATCGGATCTTATTTTGTTTTTATTCTGCCTGATTATTTTTTAATTCTATTTTAAAATAATATTTTTGCACATCTGGGAATAAACTATCAAAATATATGATGTTTCCATTTCTATCTTGCATTCTTAAATTTGGAAATGTTCTTATCATTTTTTCATCGCTAAATACTTTTCTGGTTAATTGACCTCTTTCTCCATCCCTATATATTAGTTCATACGCTGCATTGACAAATCCTCTATTTTCTACATCAAGGTCCTTCTCCACAATAGTTCTAGTGTAAAACGCTGTCATCGCATATACCGAAATTATAAAATCTAACACCATAAATATTAGTATTGTTACTTCTACTGTTTTAAAAAATCTGCTTGGTATTTTCTTCTTTACAAAGTCAATAAACTTATCAACTCGTGGATTTACAATTGATAAAAGAAATATTGCAAGAACACCCCAAATTATTGAATAATAAACGCATATTCTGCCATTTATATTTAATGGATTTGAAGAATAATCCCACCACTTTACCTTAAATATCAATTCTCCAAAAAAGCTTACTGTATATTCAACAATTGAACCTACAATAATACCTCCTAAAAGTAATCTAGCATTACTTTTCTTAAAGTGTGATAAGGTTATAATCATTACTACAGCTCCAAGGCCATAAACTCCACAAAACGGACCATACAAAAAGCTCTTTCTACTTTCAAGAATACCTGTTGTTGCAAGTCCAAAAAGTGTTTCTAGAATAAATCCTATTACACTATAAATAATGAAATATGCTAGTATTCTCCAAAAAGAAAACTCTTTATATGTTTTAAAATAATTTTTAATTTTTTCTTTCATATTTTTTTCTTCCAAAATTTTTTTCATTAGTATTTTACCACAAAAAATAAAAAAACGCTTCTATTTCTAAAAGCGTTTTTTATATTTTATTCTTCTTCAATTAATTTTTTTGCCTTTTCATAAACTTCCATAACCATTTCTTTTTCGTTAAATGGAATACTTTTAATATTATTGTTTTCATCAATTTCAGATATAAATACTTCTACTGATTCTGATTTTCCATCATCATTAAATGTATAGGCAATATATTTCTTATTAAGTTCTTCTACAACAAAGCTGAAAATTATTTCAATTGCGATAGTTTCGCCATTTTCTCTTTTTACATATACTTTGTTTTCCATAATTATCTCTCCTTATCTGGAGTTTTTCCTACTTTAACAGCTCCTTTAATAAAATTCATAGTATCTTGATATAACTCTTTCTTAGTTAAATCATATCCTATAATTTTAGGATCTTGTCCTTTATTATCTTTTACTTTGAATATATGTTTCTCAACTGCTCTTTTACCTGTGATTAATGCTCTTTTCCTCATTTCTGCACCTAAGTCAACTAAAGCACATAATCCTGGAGTAGCAAGTGCTGTGCAAATTTCTCCGAAAGGACCATCTGCTGGACATACAGCTAGTGCAACTGTTGCAACTGTTCCAGCAACTCCTATAACTACTTTTGTAGCTTTTGCCTCAAAATCTATTCTTTTTTCAATTCTTTCAGATTCACCAGAATCAACTACTTTTTCATTATATAGTTTTCTGATATCTTCCATCTTTTGTTTTGCTTTATCTATAAAGCTTCTGCTTTCGGTGGTATGCATTACATTAACATTTTCCATAACATATCCCCCTTTCTTATATATACACTATAATTATACCATAAATAGGGGGTTTTTTCAATGTATTACTGGCTTATATCGATTTTTTCATTTTGCAGTATTCAAGATTTTTCTATAGATATCGTAATTGATTATGTTGTACTTTTCTTTCTTTTTCCATCTCTTAAATAGTTAGGCTTTATCGTATATTTTTCATATTCCTTTTTAATGTAATCGTACATTTCTAAAATAAGCAGTATTTCATTTAAATCAGCAGAATCTAGTCCTGTTATTCTTTTTATTTCATCGATTGTTTGTGGTTTATAAGCAATTATTTGAAGAATCCTTTTACAATGCTCTTTTAATTCAATTAAACTTTCATAGGGATAGCCTTCGTATTCCAGCGTATCTAAAATATCATATGGAGTTGTTACTAAATATGCTCCTTCTGATATTAATCTATTAGTTCCTTCTGAAAGAGGCGAATCAATGTCACCCGGTATGCAGAATAATGGTTTATTCTGCTTCATTGTTTCCCTTCCAGTATTAGTTGAACCACATTTTTTAATTGCTTCGACTATCAAAGTTCCAATTGCAATACCACTTATAATTGTATTTCTTTTAAGAAAATTCTTTGTCTCAACTTCAGTATCTGGTGGGTATTCTGAAACAATACATCCCCCATTATCAATTATCTTATAGAATAAATCTACATTTTCTTTTGGATAAATATGATTGAATCCAGAAGCAACAACTGCAATTGTTTTTCCATCTTCTTTCATGCTGTTATAATGAGCAACTGTATCAATTCCAATAGCAAGTCCGGAAACAATGCATAAATTCTTCTTAGCTAAAAAACTTGCAAACCTTGCTGCTTCTTCCCTGCCATAGCTATCGCAACTTCTTGATCCAACTACTGCAATTGAATCTTTATTTAATAAACTTGTATCTCCAATTGCATATAACTTTTGGGGATGTTTTTCTAATTCTAATAATCTTTTTGGATAATCATTATCCCCCTCATAGACTATCTTAATATCATAGTTGTTAATTTCCTGTTGTATAATAGTCCTCCTTATTGTGTTAATCTTTTTTAATTGCTATTAGGGCTTTAATTTTTATTCCTTCATCTGAAAACATTTTTTCATGCTCTGTAATGATGTTTTCTTCACCATTCCAAAAGTTTTCTTCATTTGCTAAATCATATGTCTTTTTAGTAATTTCATATCCTGATTCTTCAAAATATGTTAATGACTCTCTAAATAGATTATCATCATCTGTTTTGAAGAAAATCTCACCTGTTAAAAACTCTTTGTATTGCTCTAATTGTCTTGTATGTGTTAGACGTTTTTTATGATGCTTTCCCTTTGGCCATGGATTACAGAAATTGATATAAATTCTTTCGATATTATCATCTTTTCCTAAGATATTTGAAACTCTGTTGATATCATATCTTGTTAGTTTTAGATTCTTAACTACTTTTTCCTTTTCAACTTCGTCTTCAATCTCTTCTTTTACTGTTGATTCTCTAATTCCATATTCAGCTTCTACGTTTCTTTTTGCCATGCCAAGCATCGCATCAACTAGATCAATTGCTATGTAATTTCTATCTAAGTTTCTATGTGATAATTTTGCTATAAAAGTACCCTTACCACATCCAAGTTCAACATGAATAGGCTGTTTCTTTTCAAAAACAGTACTCCATTTATTCTTATAATCTTCTGGGTTATCAATATAAAATGGACTCTCCTCTAACTCAGGTCTAGCCCATGGTTTGAATTTAATTCTCATAATATTTCCATCCTTTAAGTGTCCATATTATAACACATTTTGGATTTTTTATATAGAAATTAAGCCAATTCTATGATATAATCCGTTTTGTAAAGATTTTCGGAGGAAGTTAAGATGAAATTAAACTCAGATAACGAGACATTAGCTGAAAACAAAGTTTTAATTTTATATGTGTTAAATTTAGTAAATAAACCTATTTCTAATGACACTTTATACAGCATCGTAAATACAGCTGAAAATATGAATTACTTCTATTTTCAACAATTCTTGCTTGATTTACAAGAAACAAAATATATCAATACTTATAAAAACGATGTTCAAGAAGTTATAGAACTTACTGATGAAGGTAAAAAAGCTTTAGATCTAACAATTGATTTATTGCCTGGAATAGTAAAATTAAAGGCTGATACTAATTATAAATCTAGTTTAGAGAAATTTAATAACGCAGATTCAATTACTGCTGAGTTTACTCCAAAGAGTGAAAAAGAGTATGAAGTTGAATGTAAGATAGTTGAAAATGGAAAAATAATATTTGATATTAAGACTTTAGCTTATTCAAGAGAACAAGCACAAGATATTATAGATAATTGGAAAAAGAATGCTGGTACTATTTATCCAAGTATATTGAGTACACTAACTGAGCATTCAGATGAAGAATAATTTAATAGTAATTATATGAGATTGGAATTAAGCAATTTGTTTTAGTTCCAATCTTATTTTGTCTGCCATAAGTGCAATAAACTCTGAGTTTGTTGGTTTATCTGTAAATTGTGTCTTTGTAAAATCCATTATTGCTTTTGAGTTTTTCTTCCAAGCATTTTCAATTGCATGTCTAATCGCTCTTTCTACTCTGCTTGGTGAAGTTTTATGAATTGTCGCAATGTCTGGATATAATTCTTTCGTAATTGTATTCACTGCCTCTTTATTTTTGGTTGCTAATATTATCGCTTCTTTTAAATAAGAAAATCCAACTAAATTATGCTGTATTCCAACCATATGTATAGCATTTGTTACTATTACTTCTAAGTTGTATTCAGTATCAATATTCATATTCTTAATATAAAAATATGATAAGTCTGGTTCATTTAGTTTTGATGGTTCACGATTTTTAAATACATCTCTTATTCTTTGAATAATAATTTCTAACTCGCAAGGTTTTAACAAGTAATAACTTGCTCCTGCGCTTAATGCATCTTGTATTATTGGATCATTATTTAATGGAGATAACACAATAAATTTGGTTTCTAATTCTAAAGCTCTAGCCTTCTCCATTATTCCAATACCATCCACATTTTTAACTGTTAGATTGGTGATTACAAGATCAATATCTTTATTGGCTAATAGCTCAATTGCTTCTGTACCATTGTCTGTTGTAATTATATTACTGCAGACTTTTTCATTCGTAAGTTGTGTCTTTAAATTACTTGCATCATTTATATTATCAACAAGTAATATCTTATTTAAGTCCACTGCTAACCTCCTAATGTATTTGTTAAATTTTACCAGTTGATTATAAAACATTGTTTTGCATTTTTCAATATATTTTTGGTAATTTTTACCATAATTATATGACAAAAAAATCAAGGTTTCGACATTGTCTACTCCCCCGATATTATTTATATTCTTATAAACTTATATTTTCCTTCGTCTTGTACTTCAAATGTAGTGAAGTTGATTGCTTTATTCCTTAAAGTACTGAAATTCTCATCGTTTGATTCAATGATTTCTACTATCTTCTCTCCAAATTCATTGCCAACTATGTTGATTCCAATTGAATCACATTGATATTTGAAGTTCTTTTGATCAGAATAATCGATTACTATTTTAATCTCTTTTCCAATTTCTTTCTTTATAATATTGCAGTTCTCTAGTCCTGCTTGTGTCGCATCAGAATATGCTCTAACAAGTCCACCTGTTCCAAGCAGTATTCCACCAAAATATCTTGTTACTGTTACTAGTATGTTTGAAAGATTTGATTTCTTTAGAATGTCTAGCATTGGTGCTCCAGCAGTTCCGCTTGGTTCTCCATTGTCGCTAGATTTTTCTATTCTAAAGCTGTTTCCTTCTTCTGTAATATCATCAATAACATATGCATAGCACACATGCTTTGCATCATGATATTTTGATTTTATTTCATCAATATACTTCTTTGCTTCTTCTTCATTTTCTACATAGAATATATTTGAAATAAACTGCGATTTCTTCACTTCAATTTTAGCTTCTTTATTTTCTTCGATTGTATTAATCATCAAATACTCCTACTAAATCATAATTATCAGTAATATCTGTAACCTTGCAATCTACAAATGTGTTAATTTCATGTTGTGCTGATTGTTCCTTAGTTGCTTTGATATAGAAATATCCATCAACATCTGGAACATCCATATAACTTCTTCCAACAAAGTATAATTGATCGTCTTCAACAATTGCATTTTCAATTAATACTTTGAATTTCTTTCCAATAAATCTCTTTAAGTTTTCATTTGAGATTTCTTGTTGCAATGCCATTATCTTGTTGTATCTACTATTCTTTGTTTTTGGATGAACTTGGTTATCTAAGTTTGCTGCAGCTGTTCCCTCTTCTTTTGAGTATGTGAAACATCCTAATTTATCAAACTTAGCCCATTTTACGAAGTCATATAATTCATCAAAATCTTCTTGTGTTTCTCCTGGAAATCCAACCATTAATGTACTTCTAATGATAACTCCTGGAATTTCTTCTCTTAGTTTTGAAATTATTTCTCTTGTTGATTTGCTTGTTGTTTTTCTATTCATTCTTTTTAATACATTGTCTGAAACATGTTGCATTGGAATATCAAAGTACTTGCAAACCTTTTTATTTGTTTTTACTTCTTGAATTAAATCATCTGTAATTGTTTCTGGATATGAATATAAGAATCTAATCCACTCAACACCTTTTACTTTGCTGATTTTCTTTAACAAATCAGCAAGCATTGGTTTGCCATAAATATCTACGCCATATTTTGTTGTGTCTTGCGCAATAATTATGAATTCTCTAATTCCTTGCTTTGCTAGTTGTTCAACTTCTTTTAAAACATCTTCTTCTGTTCTACTAACAAATCTTCCTCTGATATATGGTATTGCGCAGAATGTACAGAAGTTGTTGCAGCCTTCAGCTATTCTAATGTATGCGTAATTATCACCAGTTGTGATTACTCTATCTAAGAAATCTAATGCATCTCTTTCTTTGTTTTTATTTTCATTCTTACCAATTACACTTTCAACTTGTGGCCAGAAAGTTTTATATTCAGAAAATTTGATAAGTCCATCAATTTCTGGAATTGCTTTCATCAATTCATCTCTGTATCTTTCAACTAAGCATCCTGTTACTAAAAGATATTTACAATTTTTCTTTTTATATTCTGCCATCTCTAGAATTGTATTAACGCCTTCTTCTTTTGCAGGCTCGATAAATCCACAGGTATTAACTATTATAATATCTGCCAAACTAGGGTCATTAACAATTTCATAACCCTCATTTCTAAATAATCCAATCATCATTTCTGTATCGACTAGATTTTTACTACAGCCTAAAGATACAAATCCTACTTTCATAATTATCCTTTACTTTCCGTATATTGGTTTACGTGTTAGTTCAAGTAATCCTAGTCTTGTGAATTCCATAACTTGAACTTTAGTTCTATCTTTTTTTACTTCTTCTTGCATTACTTTTTTAATGTTTGTTCTATCATCTGAAGAAACCATATCTATGAAATCAATTACTATAATTCCGCCTAAATCTTTAAGTCTCATTTGTCTTGCAATTTCTTCTGCTGCCTCTTTATTTACTTTGAACAAGTTTTCTTCCAGATTTAATTTTCCTTCGAATTTTCCAGAGTTAACATCAATTGTAACCATGGCTTCAGTAGAATCAATTGTGATATATCCTCCACATTTTAGCCATACTTTTCTTTTTTGTTTTTCTGCAAAATCAGAAGCATTTGCACTCATAACTTTTGAATCTAGCTTTATTTCTCTTTCAGGATATTTCTCTCCAAGAGTGTTTTGTATAAACTTTGAATTAGTAATAATCTCAAGATCTTTTTCTGAGAAGTCACATAATAGCTTTCCTATTATTCCTTCGCCATCATATAAAAGCTTTGGGCTAATAGACTTCTTTGAAACTTTTTGTATTTCATTCCATCTTTCGATAGTCTTTTTGATATCTTCTTCTAATACGCTTTGTTCAACATTTTCTGAAGCTGTTCTAATAATAGCTGCACAATCAACTTTATTATCTTTTAATACCTTATTCGTGATTTCAATTAATCTTTTTCTTTCATCTTCGTTTTCAATCTTTTTTGAAACAGTTGTGAATTTTGAGTAAGGCATTAAGATTATATAACTACCAATTAATTTGATATCATGTGTAACCTTTGGTCCTTTGTTTGAATTGCTATTATCTCTTTTTATTTGAACGATGATATCTTGATTTGGTTTTACATAGTCTTTGATGTTATATTTTCTAACATCTAATTCTTCATTTCCTGTTACATCACTAACTTTTGGAATTAAATCTTTGATGTGAATAATAGCTTTCTTATTTTGTCCGATATCAATAAAAGCAGATTGAATGCCTTCAGCTATATCTTTAACTTGTCCTAAGTATATGTTGCCTTCTAGTCTTTTATCTTCTGCATTTTCTTCATATACTTCAACTAGTTTATTATCTTCATAAACAAAAACATTTATTAAATTAGTATTATTATCATTTTGATAAACAACAATCTTACGATGCATTTTTACTCCTAATTGAATAAATTCATTGCTTTATCAATACCTTCTTTTATAATTACTGGTACTGATTCAGCAGCTTTTTCTATTGCTGGTTTTAATTCATCATATTGTTCGTCACTCATTGGACCAATAACATATGGAATTAACAATTCTTTGAATTCTGGTTGACCTGTTCCAACTCTAACGTGTGGAAATTCTGTTGTACCTAGTTCTGCGATAACAGATCTCATACCATTGTGTGTGCCTGCTCCACCCTTTTTTCTAAGCTTTACATCTGCAACAGGTAAATCTATATCATCATAGATAACTATGATATTCTCTGTAGGTATCTTATAGTAGTTCTTAACTTGGACAATTGATGTTCCACTCTCATTCATAAATGTTTGTGGTTTAAGGATAATTACGTCCTCACCCTCGATTTTGCCCTTGCCTAATAAACCATCAAAGTCTTTTTTATCTACTTTGATGTCATATTTCTTAGCTATTAAATTAACAGTATCAAAGCCCATATTGTGTCTTGTTTGACTATACTCTGGCTCTGGATTTCCAAGTCCAACTATTAAATACATAATAACCTTCCTTTAAAGCGCTATATCCATTGATAAATTGCGCTTTTCTTGTTTTTTCATTAACATATCTATTTTACTATATTTGCTTGAAATATTCAAGGTTTAGCGGCTTTTGTTTTGCTTAATTTTACCAATTTT
>JAEEGL014076490.1_pt1 | contig 22022 bp, 15 predicted proteins | sample 9134231 | NCBI WGS metagenome assembly JAEEGL01 (sample SAMN16246548, study PRJNA631951) | gut metagenome | biome: gut microbiome; feature: rumen; material: fiber-attached | host: Bos | place: Iran: Karaj | collected 2018-10 | reverse complement strand
TTCCGATTCGTTTAATCTCTTTCGCTCAATTCTTAATTCTGAATTGCGTTTGTTTTCTTCGTCGTTTACAAAGTTATATACAGTTTTCAAAGACCAATTTTCGTCGGATTAGCGACTCGCTAATTCTACCATTTTTCAAGTTCTTTGTCAACGATTTTTTTATTACTTTTTTAAAGTTTTTTTAACCGTTTAAACTTGAAATAAAAAAGTGGTGGAAGGGAGTGGTTTCGAACCACCGAACCCGTAGGGAGCAGATTTACAGTCTGCCGCGTTTAGCCTCTTCGCTACCCTTCCATTTAATTTATTTTTACTGTCTTTCGGACAGTGCTTTTTCATTATATCACTACTAAATATCGTTGTCAACAATATTTTTGCTAATTTTAACAGTTTTTTTATAAAAAAAATAAAGCCATTTTTATTGATAAAATGGCTTTTATTTATTAATTTTTCTTTACTGCTGTGAAAGGGAATTCCATTGGTGTTTGACGACCGAACATATCGATTAAAACAGTGATAATTTCCTTTTCTTCGTTGATATTAGCAACATCTCCAACCATGTTAGAGAAAGATCCTTCAACGATTGTAACGCTGTCGCCAACGTTAATTTCAAATTTAGGCTTAGAAATCATTCCAAGCTTTCTTAAAATGCCATCCATTTCCTCTTTTGGAACTGGAACTGGTTTAGTACCTGAACCTGATGAACCTAAGAATCCTGTTACTTTTGGTGTATTACGAACGTTGAACCAGCTTCTATCATCCATTTCTTTTTCAACTTCCATTTCAACAAATACATAACCAGGATACATCTTGTTAATTTTTTGTTTCTTTTTACCTTTTTTGTCTACAGTTTCAATAATTTCTTCTGGAACTAATACTTGATAAATTTTATCTTGCATGTTCATAGATTGAATACGACGCTCTAAGTCCTGCTTAACAGAATTTTCATATCCAGAATAAGTTGTTACAACATACCATCTTCTCATAATATTAATACTCCTTAATTAAATATATAACCAAGTACTTGGGAAATAAATGAATCATATAATAAGAATAATAGAGTGAATATTATAATAAATAAGAATACTCTTACAATATCACCTAATAGCTTAGCTCCCTTTAACCAAGTAATCTTTTTAAATTCAGGGAAGCAAGGCTTATAGAATGGATATAGTGCATATAATGTTCCAAGACCTGCTACAACAACTAAAATCCAACCATATACAGTAGAATTCTTACCAATTAGTGGGAAATCTTCTCTTACAACTAATACATTAGTTAAAATTAAAATACCTAGCATTAATACAACTAATGAAATTCCTAAGAATAAATAATTTTCCCATTTATGCTCTGTTTTTAAATATTCTAAGATTCTTGAAGGCTTGAAATCTTCTTTATCTCTTTTTTTCTTGATTTGAGTTCTAACCTTCTCTTCAATTTTTTCTTTTTCGCTTACTTCTTCCTCAACTGGAAGAGTTTCTTCTTGTTGTTGTGGCTCAACAATCTTTTTTCTTCTTTTCTTCATGAAAAATCTCCTTATTTTGTTTCTTTATGAATTGTATATTTGTTGCAATATTTACAATACTTTTTTAATTCGATTCTCGCAGGATTCTTCTGAGGATTCTTAGTAACTGTATAATTACGGTTCAAGCACTCTTCGCATATTAAAATTATCTTTTCGCGCACAATCCTCACTCCTTTTTAAGTAAAATAAAAAAACCTACCTAGGTCTTCAAAAACATTATAGACCATTTTTTTACTTTATTCAATATTTTTTTTCAATTCATTGATTACTTTATCCTTCACTTTTGAAGCTTCATAGTAAGTTAAATTGTTAGCTCTAGCAAAAGTGTTTAATGAATTACCCATACATAAGCAATCCTCAAAATAAAGCATACCTAATTCGTCACTACTATTTCTTAAAATTTTCTCATAATATGAATAATTAAAGAAAGTCCTATCGATAACAGGTAATTCTTTAATTATTGTTGTATCACGACAAAAATATTTATCTCTTTTTAAAACGATAAAACGTCTTCTTAAAGATATTCTTAAATATGTATAAAAGCATGCATTCATATTATCATTAAAGTTTTGAATACATTTAGTCAATATTAGCAATCCTTCCTGATACATATCTTCTCTTTTATCAGTTTCATGCATAAAATCACATATTATTTTTTTAATTAAAACTGAATATTTTTCAAACAGAATCTGAAAAGCTTGTTCACTACCTTCGTCATTAATTAAATATAACAACTCATAATCGTTGTAGTTAACAAACATTTAATTTATTATTCTCCTTTTTTCATTAAATCATGCATTACTATCGCAGCAGCAACAGAAGCATTTAAGCTGTTAACATGACCAACCATAGGAATAGTAATTAAATAATCAGATGTATTTACTAATGTCTTTGACATTCCAAATCCTTCAGAACCAGTTATAACAGCAAGCTTTAAATTCTTATCTATTTCTGTTGCTAAAACAGTTCCTTTAGCATCTGTACCACAAATCCAAAAGCCCATTTCCTTCAATTTATTGCAAGTGTTTAATAAGCTATTAACATACATAATATTAGTATGCTCAATTGCCCCTGTTGAAACATGAGCAACAACCTCAGTTACAGATACACTTCTATTTTTAGGTAATATTACTAAATCAATGCCAAAGGCATCAACGGTTCTTAAAATTGCACCTAAATTATGAGGATCTTGAATTCCATCTAATATTAATATTCTAGATGAATCTTTAAATTCCTTTAAAGCTTCTTCATCCAATATTTTATAATCTTCTCTATAGGCTGCATATCCTTGAGTTCCATTTCCAAAAATGTGTTCCATTTTTTGTTTATTTAAAACCTCATATGGAATATGATTTTTATTTAATTGATCAATTATATTAACATCTTTTTTTTGATTAGTATCTAATAAGAACACCTTTTCAAGCTTAGCCTTAGCTCTAAGTGCCTCATTTATACAATTTTTTCCATAAATTTTCATACAAATCACCGAACTTATTTTCCAAAAAGTATTATAACATAATAATTTTATTATTCAAAATAAAAACGGCAACGCATTGCCGTTAATATTTATTAGAATTTAGTTAAAAGTCTTTGGATTACTCCAACTTGCTTTCTAATCCAAGGAATCAATCCTTGTAAAATCTTCATTAATGGGGCAGATAATAAGCATAGCATTAATAAGAAAATCTTACCCTTTATAGATAATTCCTTTACAATACCTGAAGTATTTGTAATGATATCATCCTTTAATAGCTTATAATCTGTTTCAACTCCACCTAATACAATATATTTTTCATTATTCTTTTCTGAAATTCTAGGATCTAAATCACCTTGGTTACTAACAAATGTTGTGTAATATCCATTGATAATATAACGTCCGCTTTCAGTTAATTCAAGGCTTGGACAAAGCATTGAATTATTTATTGAAACTCCGCTTCTCTTATAATCTGCGCTAGTAGAATTAGGGAATACTATGTTGTTATCTACAGTTAATAAATAACTAGTAGTACCAGGTCTTGTATCAATTTCATTAATATCAATAGTTGTACCTGGAGTCTTTCCATAAGATCCTAAGCCAGTTGAAACATTTCTTAAAATGTAGCCTTCTTCTTCTTTTCCCTCTGGTGTAATTGCATTAATTTCATCAAGTGCAGAATCATAATTAATTACAGTTCCATCTGTACAATATAATGTATAAATATATTCATTATCTACATTTTGAGCACCAAATAATTCATATAATGTAAATTTACTATTAACAGAATTAACATATGCTGTATCAGCCTCATCAAATCTAGTAATTGGGCCATTTGTAGTGAATGTAGGCATTGAAATTGTATAATAATATCTTGTTGTATTTACTTCATAATAAACAGGATTATTATTTATTAATAATCTTAATGTGTTAGGTTCAATGCTAATAACGGCATTTTCAGTTGAGCTTGGTAAATTATCACAATGATATCTTGCAGTTACCTTTGAGCCTAATGAATTAATAACTTCAACTGATGATACTGAATCAATTGAAATAGTACCTGATGAAATTTCAACAGTTGGCATTATTTTTAAATGAACATCCTTTGATAATGCTCTACCATAATCAATTTTATGATTATAATACTTGTTATATTTACCAGCTGGTAATGTAATTAAGACTGGAGTCTTTTCACCAGAAATACCTTCTTTATAATCATCTGATACGAAATATACATAACCATTTTGATCAACCTGAGTTCTAGGCTTTGCTAAATACTTACCATTTTCATCTTTCATAAAATTCATAATCTTTGTGTAAGATAAATTAGATACCTCATAGCCACCTAAATAAATATATCCTGTACAATCATATGAAATAGTTGGATCAACAACCTTTGTGTTAGTTGCTGTATTACCATTAATATAATAATAATATTCACCATCAATTTCTGATGCTGTAAAGTAATCAGATGGTGATGTAGTTGTTTTAATATAATCTGTAACCTTACCATCAATTACATAATAATTATCTTCTGAAATTGAAACAGATGGATAATTAGCAATTTGTGATGTTTTTAGTGTTGTTGAATAATATTCAGCAAAATTTACTAAAGGCTTAAATTCAAATATCTGTGGCAATATGAATATTGCAAATAAGAATACTGTATAACAGCCACCACACAAGAATTTTCTTAAAGTATTAAATGGCTTACAAGCTTTAAATAATACCATTAAGCATGTGTGAGTTGCAGCAATAACAATAATAGTTGAAATACTTGTTGAATCTAAGCTTAAAGCATTAGCTAAGCCGAATGCTATTATAGATATAAATAGGATAGTAATAGCACCTGGTAAGGCCTTCCTTATAACGTTCGATAAGAATTTACCTTGAACAGCTTTATTGTTAGGCTCTAATACTAAAACTAATGATGGGATACCAATTGCTAAAACATCAATTAAGAATAATTGGTTTGTAGAAATAGGATATGTACCAGTAATTAATGCTTGTACAGCTAATAATAATGAGAAGATAGTTTTTGTTAAGAATAATGATGCAACACTTGTAACATTATTAATAACTCTTCTTCCTTCAGCTACAACCTTAGGCATTGAATCAAAATTAGAATCCAATAATACTAAATGTGATACATTTCTTGCAGCTTCACTACCAGATGCAACAGCGATTGAACAATCAGCTTCTCTTAAAGCTAAAATATCGTTAACACCATCACCTGTCATGGCAACAGTCTTACCATTTTCTCTTAAAGTTTCAACCAAAATCTTCTTTTGAGCAGGAGAAACTCTACCGAATACAGTATACTTTAAGGCCATTGTTCTTACATCATTTTCTGATACACCATCAAGTGATACATAATCCTCAGCGCCTTCAATACCAGCTCTTTGGCTGATTTTTGAAACAGTTAATGGGTTATCACCTGAAATAACCTTTACTTCAACACCAGATTCTTTGAAATATCTGATTGTGTTAATAGCATCAGGACGAATATTATCCTCAATTAAAATCATTGAAGCTACTTCGCATTCAGTCTTAGGAAGCTCACCATTTTCAATTACACCATCTCTATGAGCTAAAATTAAGACTCTATATCCTAATGCAGCATATTTATTTACATCATTTTTAATTAAATGATATTTTTCTTTAAATACAAATTCAGGAGCACCTAAAATGAATGTTCCATATTTTTCAAAAGTAACAGCTTGATATTTTCTTGCAGATGAGAAAGGAATCTTAGCTAAATGCTTCATTCTCTTTCCTAAACCGAACTTTTCAATTAAAGCCATTGATGTAAGGTTATTATCAGCAAGTGAATTTAGCATAGCACTTACAACATTGTTTGTTGCAAGACCATAGAATGTATTATAATCAATTACATTTTTTACACTCATTGTACCATCAGTAATAGTACCTGTTTTATCTAGACAGATACAATTTACTCTGGCAAGCATTTCAATACAATATAATTCTTGAACTAATACATTTCTTGATGCCAATCTAATAACACCGACCGCTAAAGCGATAGATGTCATCAAGAACAATCCTGAAGGAATCATACCAATCATGGCACCAGCTGTTTTTCTTAATGAATAAACATAATCTAGACCAGTTCTAAAATACATTATATAGAACAATACGCCACCAATTGGAACGATAACAACAGCCATAATCTTAATGATTAATCCTAATGAATACATTAAATCAGATTTTGGCTTTTTATATTGCTTAGCTTGGTTAGTTAATTTTTCAATATAATTATCCTTACCAACCTTATCAACTCTTGCAGAACATTTACCTGATACAACAAATGAACCAGAATATAATGTATCTCCAGGCTTTTTAACAATCGCATCAGATTCACCGGTTAACAATGATTCATTAACTTCAATTGTTCCATCAAGCACAATTGAGTCTGCACAAATTTGCTTACCAGTTTCAAGAATTAATAAATCATCTAAAACAACCTCTGTTACAGGTATTTCATGTTTTGAGCCATCACGAACTACAATCGCAGTAGGTGCGGAAATTAAAGATAATCTATCAATTGTCTTCTTAGCTCTTATTTCTTGGAACGTACCAATACCAATATTGATTAATACGATAAATAAGAATGTTAAATCTGTAAATGCTTTAACAGAAATTAAGAAGCCTGCAATAACAAATGTTAAAATATTGAAGAATGTAATTAAATTTCCAACAATGATTCTTCCAATAGATTTTGATGTTTTAATTCTAGAATCATTTACTAAATTATCTAAAACTCTCTTATCAACAATTTCTTGGGATAAACCATTTACTGGATCCGTATTGTATCTAATAAGAGTTCCAGGATTTTTAGCAATTTCTTTTCTATGCTTCTTAACAAATTTAGCATTTTTTCTTGCTTCTTTTTTCCGATTCTTTTCAGCTAGTCTTTGCTCAATAACTAGCTCCTTTTTACTCTTTTGTTCAATTTTTTCTCTAACCATTGATTCATCTAAAGAAGGTTCATCAACCTTTTCTTCTACGACTTGTTCTTCTTTAGTTTCCTCTTTAGCTAATTCTTCAGTTTCTAATGTTTCACTAAGTTCTATAGATTCAACATCTTTTTTCTTTTTTGACATAAGAAACCTCCTCCAATTAATTAATTTTGTAAATCAATTCCATTAATTCATCAATTCTTTTAAAATCATTTTTTAAAAACAAATATCCAAATAAAGCTTCAAAGCCTGTAGCATCTAAATAATCCTTTAAATCAAGGTTTTTTCTTGATGTGTGGACATGTGAATTTCTACCTCTTTTAAATATTTTTATTTCTTCTTCATTTAAAATATTATTTTCTAAAAAATAATGAATAAATTTAGATTGAGCTAAACCACTAGTATAATTTATTACATGCTTATGCAAATCATTAACCTTCATATATCCTTCATTTATAAAATGATTTCTAATTAATAATTCATAATATGCATCACCAATATAAGCTAGTGATAGTCCATTTAACAAATTAACATCCATTATAATATATTAAGCTCGATTAATTTCTTTCTATATAAATCAGCCTTTTCAAAGTCCTTAACGGCTCTTGCTTCATTATACTTCTTATAAAGTTCAAGCTCTTCATCCTTTAATTTTTCAACAAATAGATTAATACCTAAAACATCTAATATAGTTTTTAATGTATTTAAGCATCTAGCATTTTTCTCAAAATCCTTATTTCTTAATGTAACATTTATTTCTTTAACAATATCATTAATCAATGTTAAAACATTTTGAACATTTAAATCTTGATTCATATATTCTTTAAAGCTTTCAATATATTCATCTACATTTTCTTTAACATCGATGCCTCTATATTGTAATTCATATAATGATTGCTTATATGCTCTTTGCCATTTTTCATATTCTTTTCTATATTGATCTAATAATTCTTGGCTATAAGGAATGATGTTTCTATAAGGAGATAAAACAATTAGACATCTTAATACCATTGCGTCCTTTGATGTTTCTAAATCCTTAACATAAATAACATTTCCTAAAGATTTACTCATCTTAGCTCCAGCTAAATCAAGTCTTCCAACATGAATCCAATATTTAGCTAAATGAGTTTTATATAATGCTTCAAATTGAGCAATTTCATTTTCATGATGTGGGAATTTTAAATCCATTCCACCACCATGAATATCAAGTCCTGTACTGAATAGCTTATGATTCATAACAACACATTCAGTGTGCCATCCAGGTCTTCCTTCTCCAAAAGGTGAATTCCATTTAATACCTACATCTGTCTTTTTCCATAATGCGAAATCTAATGGACTTTCCTTCTTATCATTTACATTGATTCTGGCTCCACTTTCCAAATCCTCTGATACCTGATTAGAAAGGCAACCATAATCACTAATCTTATTTACTCTAAAGAATACATCACCATCAACATTATATGCATATCCTTTTTCAATTAATTCTTGAATAAAAGATATCATTTCATCTATATATTCTGTTGCGTGAGGAATAATATCAGGCTTTCTAGAACCAACCTTTAATGTTGCATCAAAGAATGCATCTTCGAAAAATTTAGCAACAACCTTTTCTGTTTTATTTTCTTTTATAGCTTGATTAATAATTTTATCATCAACATCTGTAATATTAGATGCATAGCATACATCATATCCTAAGAAAGTTAAATATCTTCTTAGCATATCATAAAATATTACAGGTCTTGCATTACCAATATGAATGTAATTATAAACAGTTGGTCCACATACATACATATTTACTTTATTTCCGTTTTGAGGCTTAAATTCCTCCATTTTATTTGTTAATGAATTATAGATAACTAAACCCATTTAAATCACTTCCCAAAAATATTAATTTTTTTTATTTTGAAACAATATGAACAATTGCATTTAATGCATTTAATTCATTGTTAACAACTATACCAACTGCTGTATAAACATTTGAAGCATTTGGAGTGATTGATAATTCTTTATTTTCAATCTTAACAATTGTAGAATCACCAATTAAAACAAATGTTGCATTTTCACTAGCATTAACTGATGTAGCTGCTTCATATAAATCAGTATATGAATATGAATTGAATGTAAATGTCTTTAATTCTTCATTTAAAGCATCTCTTAAAGCTAAAGCAGAATCTAATTCAGCTTTTAAAGCTTCTGGTAATACATTTTCATAAGCTGTATTTGCTGCAACCTTATGAATTGTATCTACACCTTCTGTTGTCATACCAACAACATTTAAGCAATCATCATGTGAATAAACATTAGAAATCTTATTTGTAATTGTTTTTTCAACATAAGCAATTGTTGTTGATACAAAGCACTTATCAACATAATTTGTTGTTTGATTTGCATCTGCTTGCTTTACACTAATACCAAAATTAGCTTTAGCATAATAACAATTCTTAATGCCTTTTGGTGAAGATTGAGCTAAACCTACAATACCACCAATATAAGCTGTTTTAGCTATTGAAATTGATTCAGAAGCTCTAGCTTCTTCATCTAATATTTCAATATCACCAATTGAGGCACAATTCTTTAAATTAATTTGACCTGTACCATTACCACCAGCAAAGCCACCAACACATAATTTTTCAAATGTATTAGCTGATCTTACTAAAGCAATTGATACGATTGATATTGAATCAGATACTAAATTTGATGATTCAATAGCGCCTGCAAAACCACCAATATAAGCTGTACCTGATGAGCTTCTAGCTTTAACATTAACTAAACCTGATGCTTTAGAATTTGTAATAGTTGTATCACCTGAAACTCTACCAGCAAATGCTCCACCATAGAATAAATAATTTGATGAAGGTCTAACTTGACTTAAATCTAAATTAATATTTAAAGCCTTTGTATTATTAACATTTGAAGTTTTAACATCAGTTGATAAAGTCTTATCTGATGAGATTGCTCCAAATAAACCACCGATTTGAGATGTTGTAGTTGAGCTTCCACTGCTTGGTGATACAAGCTTAAAGCCGTCTAATGTAACATCACTAATTGTAGAATTAACTGCATATCCTGCTAAAGCACCTACATATTTACAATTTGATGTAATTGAAATAGATGAATTAGATAATTTTAAATTCTTAATTGTTCCACCACTTACATATTCAAATAATCCAGCATATTCACCAGTTGAAACTTGGTAATTTGAAATTGTATGACCATTACCATCAAATACACCTTCAAATGGTTCTGATGATGAACATAAGCTAACTGCTGCTTGTCCTGCAAAATCTAAGTCTGCATTTAATTTATAATATGCATCTCTATCATCTTCAATTTTTAAGAAATCAGCAATTGTATTAACTTCAATTGGTTTTTCTTCTGAAGAACCACTAGAAGTTGTTTCTGCTTTCACTTCTGAAACTAATGTTTGAATTCCACCATGTGAAACGTATAGTTTTAATACGAACTTCTTATCTGAATCTAAATCTTCAAAAGTTACACTTCCTTGTACCTTTTCTTCTCCTAAATCAACAACCTTGCTGTCTAATTGACTTGAAACATCTTCATTATAAAGCTTAACAGTTACGCTTGTTGTTTTTTCCTCTAAAATAGTATTTTTATCAAATTTAGCTGTAGCTGTAATTTTTGTTGATGTTGCGAATACCTCAAGTGATCCATTAATACCCTTATTGCTACAAGCAACAACAGTAATCAAAACAAATAATGAAAGCACTAAAGATAAAATCTTAAATAACTTTTTCATTTAATCATACCTCTTTAAAACATATATCATCCTTTATTATATAATAAAGGGCCATTTTTTACAACCTAAAAGAATTGTTGGAAATTTAGATAAATATATTAAATTTTACAAAATTCAATGTTATAATTATTACAAAAATTTTATATTTTTATTGACTTTCAATTTTTATAATAATATAATTATTATGTTTTTCGAAAAAAGGAGTTGATTTCCCTTGTTAAGAATTGGTTTAGATGTTGGATCTACAACTATTAAATGTGTTGTTTTAGATGAAAATGACAATATTATCTATACAGATTATAAGCGTCACTATTCACACATTAAGGATAACATTATTAACAAAATTAAAGAGTTAAAAGAGGATAATATTATCGACTCAAACGAGGTATGCCTTTCAATTTCAGGTTCAGCTGGTATGGGTATTGCAGAAGGCGTTGGTATTCCTTTTGTACAAGAGGTTTACGCAACAAGAATCGCTGCAAATAAGCTTATTCCAGGAACAGATTGTATTATTGAGCTTGGTGGAGAGGATGCTAAAATCTTATTTTTAACTGACGGTATGGAAGTTAGAATGAACGGCTCTTGTGCTGGTGGTACAGGTGCTTTTATCGATCAAATGGCCACTCTTTTAAACGTAGATATAACTGAAATAAATAATTTAGCAACAATGCATCAAAAGCTATATTCAATTGCTTCAAGATGCGGAGTATTTGCTAAATCAGATATACAGCCTTTATTAAATCAAGGTGCTTCTAAATCTGATATTGCAGCATCTATCTTCTATGCTGTAGTAAATCAAACTATTGGTGGTCTTGCTCAAGGAAGAGAAATTAAAGGAAAAATTGCTTACTTAGGTGGGCCTTTAACATTCTTATCTGAATTAAAAAATAGTTTTGATAAGGTATTACATACTGAAGGTATATGCCCAGATAATTCTTTATATTATGTTGCTATCGGTTCTGCTTTAGCATCTAAAGAGGTTGTAAACTTAGATGAAAAAATTAATAAGCTAATTGAATTTTCAAATAAAGCTACTTATCAATATAACAATCCATTATTTGCTAATCAAGAAGAATATGATGAATTTATCAAAAGACATGAAAAGGATAAAGTATTAACATATCCACTAGAAGGATATGATGGAAATTTATATTTAGGTATCGATTCAGGTTCAACAACATTAAAATTTGTTTTAATTGATGAAGATGGAAATATAAGATTTGAGCATTATCAGCCTAATAAAGGAAACCCTGTTTCTGTTATTAGGCAAATATTTGAAGACTTATATAAAAAATATCCAGATATTAAAATTAAAGCTTCTGCTTCTACAGGTTATGGTGAAGAATTAGCAAAGAATGCCTTTAATTTAGATGGTGGCTTAGTTGAAACAATGGCTCACTATATAGCTGCTAAAAAATTTATGCCAAATGTTGATTTTATAATCGATATTGGTGGACAAGATATTAAATGCTTTAAAATAGAAAATAATGTTATTTCTAACATTTTCTTAAATGAAGCATGCTCATCTGGTTGTGGTTCTTTCTTACAAACATTTGCCAATGCATTAGGATATGATATAGCAGAATTTGCCAAATTAGGCTTAATGGCTAAAAAGCCTGTTGATTTAGGCTCAAGATGTACTGTATTTATGAATTCATCTGTTAAGCAAGCTCAAAAAGATGGAGCAACAATCGATAACATTTCTGCAGGTTTATCTATTTCTGTTGTAAAGAATGCCTTATATAAAGTAATTAGAACACCAAATAAAAAAGCTTTAGGTGAGCACATAGTTGTTCAAGGTGGAACATTCTTAAATAAGGCTGTATTAAGAGCATTCGAACGTGAATTAGATTTAAATGTAGTATGTCCAAATATTGCAGGCTTAATGGGAGCATATGGTGCTGCCCTTTATGCTAAATCATTAAATATAACTAATTCTACTACTATCACAAAGGATGAATTAAAAGAATTTAAGCATGAAGTTAAAAATGTTAATTGTGGTCGCTGCAATAACAACTGCTTACTTTCAGTTAATACATTTGGAAGCAATCCAAACAAATTTATAAGTGGAAATAAATGTGAAAAGCCACTAGCTAAAAAAGCTACTATTAAAGGTGAAAACATTTATGAATTCATAAGAGAAAAGCTATCAAGATATAAAGCTTCTGATAAAATGGAAAAGCAAAGAGGAACAATTGCTATACCTATGGCATTAAATATGTACGAATTATTCCCATTCTGGTATACATTCTTCCAAACATTAGGCTTTAAGGTTGTATCATCAGGCTTTTCAACTGATAAGACTTATTCTATGGGACAAAACACAATCCCATCTGATACAATTTGCTACCCTGCAAAATTAGTTCATGGTCATATCGAAAAACTAATTAAGGATGGATATAAATACATTTTCTATCCTTGTATGACATACAATATTGATGAGGGTTTAGGAGATAATCACTTCAACTGTCCTGTTGTTGCTTATTATCCACAACAAATTCTTAATAATGTAGGTACAATTGAATCAGTAACATTCATTCACGATTTTATCTCAATTCATAACCGTAAGGTATTTGAAGAAAAAATATACGAAATATTGAAAAAATATTTTAATGGTATTAAAAAATCAGAAATTAAGGAAGCTGCTTCTTTAGCATATAATGAATATGATAATTTCTTAACTGATATTAGATTAACAGGAAGAGAATTTATCAAAAATGCTAGAAAGAATAATATGCCAATCGTAATTTTAGCTGGTCGTCCATACCATGTTGACCCTGAGGTTAACCATGGAATTGATAAATTAATAACTGGCTTTGGAGTAACAGTTATTTCAGAAGATTCTATATCTGATCAAATCTATAAATTCCAAACTGGTGTATTGAATCAATGGACATACCATTCAAGACTTTATGCCGCTGCTAAGTATTGTACCCAAAATAATGATATTAATTTAATTCAATTAGTATCATTCGGCTGTGGACTTGATGCTGTAACAACAGATGAATGTAAAGAAATCTTAGAAAGACACGGAAAGATTTACACTCAAATTAAAATTGATGAAATAACAAATTTAGGCGCTGTTAAAATAAGACTTAGAAGCTTATTTGCCGCTTTGAAGCAGGAGGATGAAAATGGAAAACATTGATGAAATAACATATCCAAAATTTACTGCTTCTATGCGTAAAACTCATACAATTTTAATTCCTTCTATGCTTGAATTTCATATGACATTATTTGAAGGAATCCTAAAACAATGTAATTACAAGGTTGAAGTTTTACATAATGAAGGTCCTGAAGTAATTGAAGAAGGATTAAAATATGTTCATAATGACACATGCTATCCTGCAACACTTGTTATAGGACAATTTATTGACGCTTTAAATCATAGAGATGATTTAGATAGAGTAGTTCTTCTAATCACTCAAACAGGTGGTGGATGCAGAGCTTCAAATTATATTCACTTATTAAGAAAAGCTTTAAAAAAGGCTGGATATGGATACATTCCTGTAGTATCATTAAACGCTTCAAATCTAGAAAAGGATAGTGGTTTAAAAATAACTCTACCTTTAATTGTTAGAGTTGCAGCCGCAATGACTTATGGTGATTTAATAATGTATTTATATAATAAAACAAGATCTTATGAGATAGAAAAAGGTTCTTCTCACGCTCTTGCTTTAAGATTAATCAATGAAATATTAGATCAATTTGAGCATAAAAAAGGATATCAATTTAGATATCTTAGAAAAAATATAAAATATATAGCTAAATCATTTGATGAATTAAATCTAGATTTATCACATGCAATTCCTAAAGTTGGAGTTGTAGGTGAAATCTATGTTAAATATGCATCACTTGGAAATAATAGATTAGAAGAATTTTTAGTATCACAGCATGCTGAGGTCATGGTTCCTGGTTTATATGGATTCATCTTATATACACTTTATAATGGCTTATATGATAGAGAGCTTTATCATACAAGCTTAAAAGGAGCCTTATTAAATAAATTCTTAATCAAGTATTTAAGAAAAAGAGAAAAGCTAATGATTGATGCTATTTCTAAAACAAAATTTACACCAATGAAATACTTCTCTCACACAAAAGATTTATCTGAAGGAGTATTATCTCATGGAACTAAGATGGGTGAAGGTTGGTTATTAACAGCTGAAATGATGGAGCTTGTTGAAATAGGATATGGCAACATCGTTTGTGCTCAACCTTTCGGATGCCTTCCAAATCATATTTGTGGTAAAGGCGTTATGAAAAAAATCAAATCAATTCATCCAGATGCTAATATCGTTGCGATAGATTATGATCCATCAGCAACAAAGGTTAACCAAGAAAACAGAATTAAATTAATGCTTGCTATCGCAAGAGAAAGAATTAAGGAGGATGAAAAGGCTAAATTATAGTCTTTTTGAAAATGTATGAACTTTTATATTGAAGATGATATTATCAAAAAAATTAATCATCAGGTTAAAAGACCAACAAAGGGAGAAGTTATTTATCATGAGAATGATAAATGTGAAACAGTTACTTTAGTCATTAAGGGTGAGGTTGAAGCAACACAAGGATTCAGTGATGGCCATAACAAAATCATTAGAACAATCAAAAAAGGTGATGTTATTGGTTTATCATTAATTTTCTCTTCAAATCCTTCTTATAAGGCAAGCTTCACTATTACTACTAAAACATCTAAATTAATTGTTATTAAAAAAGAAGATTTAATGAATTTAATGCTTTCAAATCAAATGATAAATGAAAGAATTTTAAAATATATTTCTGATTATTCTATTTTCCAATCAGAACATATTAAATTATTGTCTTGTAAATTTATTAGAAAAAAGATTTGTTCATATTTATATAATGAATATAGAACAAGAAATAAATTAGAATTTGAAATTGATTATTCAAAAACTGATTTATCAGCATTCTTAAATGCTGAAAGACCTTCTTTATCAACAGAAATTTCTAGATTATGTAAAGAAGGAATTATTGAAAATTCAAATAGAAAATATAAAATTTTAGATTTAGAAAAACTAGAATTAGAAATGTAATCAAAAAAAGGTGTTATCAGCAAGATAACACCTTTTAATTATTCTACTTTATTGAAAATTATATATTCACCATCAGATGGATATACTAAAATATAATATTTTTTATTTTTTTCTAATTCAATTCCAAGATATCTATCATCATGAACACGTTCTATTGTCTCGAAATTCTCATCAAGTAAATATATAAAAATTGCATATGATGATAAACTAATTTTAGTATCCTCTTCAAATTCAAATGAATACAAATTAAATCCTGTATTAAGATAATATTTTTTTCCTATTTCTGTTATACTTTCTTTATTTGTATCTATTCCCGAATGATTCCAACCTGACATTTTTCCTAAGAAGAAAGCTTGATTTACTAAATCACATGTAGCATAGTATGACCCTTTTTTTATTTTAAAATATGCTTCATTATGACAATCAACAGCTTTGAAAGTAATTGGTTTACCATATTCATCAAAAATTTGTGTATATTCTGGAACTAAACATACAGTTGAATCTTCTTCTAATATAAAATGATATTTAACAATTTCAACTTCATTTTTTCTTTCGTTTTTAATTAAAGGTCCTTGCGAAGCATCATAGCCTGACATATTTTTTATTTCGATATCAACATTTTTTTCATGATATTCAGTGAATACATATTTTATTTGACCGTATAATATAAATAATGGATTAGTTATTTCTATTAAATATGTTCCTTCTTCAAGAACTAAATTCTTTTTTTCTTCTCCATCTAAAATAACACTTAATTGAAATTCAAAATCATCCTCTTTATTCTTATAATATATTTGATAAAGTCCTCTTTTTTGAGCATTTAAAATAAATTTTTTGCTTCTATAATCATATCCTAAAAAATATGCATCTCCATATTCTTCAGTTATCAAATCATTAGTTTCTTCTAATTCTTTATCATTTTTTATTATTTCTACTTCGAATGAATACTCATATTCATTATTTTCATTACGAATATCAGGAATAACATATAAAGACATATTCTTTTTAGGATGAATCCATAAAGAATACTCTGCTACAAGTTCTACATAATTTGAAATATCATATTCTAAATATTTTCCATAATAACAATTATCTAATAATAAAAATAATCTCTTATCTCCATTATTAGTTATCTTGATTGCTTCATTATCAATTTCGGGGCTATATTCAAATTTATCAAAATCATATTTTCCTTCAATTTTACCACTGCTAGATTCTAATATTTTTGATTCACTAATTTCATGATCAATCTTTTCAAAAAATATTTTTGTTATTCCTACATCTTTTAATTCAAAACTAAAATAATAATATCCATCTTCATCTATTTTTATAACTTCATCCAAATATGAACCATTATCAAATACGAATGGATTTATTTCATTTTTGTCTTTGTCATAAACATTAATATTAATATCATCAATAGATGTATCTGAAGGATTAAAAACATAATATCCTTTTTCTAAATATGTATAAGCACATCTTTTTCTATTTTCTTTCAAGTAAAAATCTTTCAATTCACTAGGTTCAGTTAATTCATCTATAGTAGATGGACCAGCTATATCATAATTTTCATAATTAAATTCTGAAAACTCATTATAATAATAAATGAAATTAATATTTATAGGTAATTCATAAAGGATTCCTTCCTCTACTATGTGATAATCTATATTGAAAGCAATACAAATTTTATCTTGTAAAAATTCTATTTCAGCGACAACAATAGAATCTTTAACACTAGATAAATATTCTAAAAGTTCGTCATTTTCAAAGCCTAATAAGAACTTAAACATATCTTTCACATAAAATTTGAAGACATATTTATTATCATTTTCTTTAGATAATTCCGAATTTTCATATTTGAAATACTTAAATTCATCAATATCATTATAGTTTAATACATTGAATTCAGAAATATCGTAATTAATATCACCCAAATATGTTTTTTCAAGATAACTATGATTTAGATCAACTTCATATTTATAATATCCATCATTTTCAAATTTTACAATTTCATGAATACCACCATCTAAAGTTGTAATTTTTTCTTCATAATAAAATGGATCGATACTGATTTTTAAATCAAAGTGTTGTACATAAGTTGATACTACATATTTTATGTCTAATCCAAATGAATTATCTATTTGATAATTATCAAATTTGTTTTTGAATTCATTAATTAACTCCTCGTTATTATTATAATTTAAAGTTGGTTTTTCAATAACATTTACTAAAATATAAGCATAACAAGTATCTTTTAAAAATGCATATATTTTAGCATTACCTGTTTTTTTTGCTGTAATATAACCTGCTTCATCTACTGTAACTATAGCTTCATTACTAGAAGAAAAAGTACAATAATCACAAGTATTATAATAAAAAGCCAAATATCTTTCCCCAACATATGCATCATAAGTGCCTTTAGGAGCAACATCTTTAACTTTTTTAAAATTATCTAACACTTCTATATCATTTGTTTTAGTATTGTTACAGCCACAAATAAAAAAACATATAAATACTAAAATTGTAATCAATAAATGACTTTTTTTCATAAAATTGCACTTCCTATATTTTATTAATAATTAGACTTTTCCTTATTTAATTATAAATAAGATTATAATCTTTTTCAATATAGAAAAAAGGTATAGAATCTTAATCTATACCTTAAAAATTTTAAATATAATTATTTAATGATTTCTTCTGTATCAGCATCAAATAAATGACAATGATGCATATTGAAAGCAAGCTTTAATGGTTGACCAGGAGCCAAATCGTCTCTTGCAGAAACTGATGCAATAATAGCGTCACCATCTACTGATGTATAGATGTTTGTTTCAGCACCTAATAATTCAGATAATTCAACAGTTACGTCAACTACTGAATCAGGATATGCTTCAATAACAGCCTTCTTATCAGTGATATCTTCTGGACGGATACCGAAGATAATATCTCTGTTTTCATAACCTTTTTCTCTTGCTTCTGTTAATTTTTCTTCAGGGATACGAATCTTATAGTTACCCTTAGATGAAATGAATTCACCCTTATCAGTTAATGTACCATGAATGAAGTTCATTGGAGGTGTACCAATGAATCCACCAACGAATACGTTAGCAGGTGTGTTGTATACTTCTTTTGGAGTACCAACTTGTTGAATACGACCATCTCTCATAACAACGATTCTTGATGCCATTGTCATGGCTTCGATTTGGTCATGTGTTACGTAAATTGATGTACAACCTAATCTTCTATGAAGCTTAGTTAATTCTCCACGCATTGTTACACGTAGCTTAGCATCTAGGTTAGATAATGGTTCGTCTAGTAAGAATACGTTAGCATGTTGAACGATAGCTCTACCTAAGGCAACACGTTGACATTGTCCACCTGATAATTGTCTTGGATATCTTGATAAGAATGCTTCAAGACCTAAAATCTTTGCAGCTTCAGCAACACGTTGAGCAATTTCTTCTCTTTCCATACGACGTAATTGTAAAGAGAATGCCATGTTGTTATAAACTGTCATATGTGGATATAAGGCATATGATTGGAAAACCATTGCGATACCACGATCTTTAGGTGATACGTTGTTCATTAATACATCATCTATATATAATTCACCACTTGAGATATCCTCTAAACCAGCTATCATACGTAGTGTTGTTGATTTACCACAACCAGATGGGCCGACGAAAATAATAAATTCTTGATCATCAATATGTAAATTGAAATCAAATACGGCTTGAACACCATTTGGATAAATCTTGTTAATTCCTTTTAAATCTAATGTTGCCATAAAAAAATACTCCTCTTTTTTAAATCTAACTTTATTATAAACAAATATAAAACGTTTTTATATGTGCACATTGCACAAAAAATAGTTATTTTTCAACTAACATATATAATATATATGCGTCTTTAAACACTCTTAGGTCAAAACCTGACATTTCTCTTAATTTATCTAATTTATAATTCATTGTATTTCTATGAATATACATTTCTTTTGAAGCTCTAGATACATTTAAATCATAAGAAACGAACTCTTTAATGAAGTTTGTTGAAACACCTGTATTATCTAAAATATAATTCAATATTTCTCTTTTATTAATTACTAAATCGGCGTTAATTAAAGCTTCCTTTAAATCATATACACCAGGCTTTAAATCATTTATGAAATAATTATGGATTACATATTCTTTTTTAATTTCTTCTTCTGTTGAATCCTTAGAAATATAAGCTTTTATACTAACTAAAGCTTCACCTTCAAAAGCTTTTAATAAGTCTTTTATTTCCAAAACATTTTCATAATTAAAATAAATAACTAATTCATCTTCAATATTTTCATATTTTAGATTATTACCTATTAATGATTTAAATAAAGAAACAACTATATCATTATAACTAGATACATTTTTAATCGCAATAAATCTCAATTTATCATCACCTTAAAATACTTGATATTCGTCATCACCATCAATAATCTTACTACCACTATCTTGATTATTATCGTTATTATTATTTAAATTATTATCAACATTGTCATTTTGATTTTGATTCAAATTATCATTATTAGAATCATTATTTATATCTTTAACTTCAGCGTTAATTGAAGGCTTACCAAATTTATTATTGTAATAATCTTCATCTTGATCACCAAATAATGTATGTTGATTAACTTCAACAGGCTTATAATAAACAAGTTCTGTTCTACTTACCATATCAACTAAACTTCTATTTGAAGATAAACATAAAATACCTGAAATTAATATTAATACAAAATTAATTACATAGTAGAAAAAGAATGTTCCAACTATTTCTCTTAATATCAATCTACCAAATGAAGGTCTTAAATTATTATCTCTAGAAATTATCTTAACTCTCGCAAATAATCTACCTAATGTTTGGTATTGCCAGAAATAAGGTAAAACAACTAAATATAATAAAACAATTAAAGCAACCATGGCATAATATGCGCCAGTTCTAATCATATATAATCCCATAAATTCCTTGGCCATACTTTCAAACTCTGTTAATAATTCAGTATTACCAGTTTTAAGATAATTATAATATGTCTCAGAAATCTTATCTATTAATTCATTATATCTTGCAAAATCATAATGAAAAATTGCTAAAACAGCAAACATTAATCCAAATGCCGCACCAGCAATTAATATCGCATCAATTAAATAAGCTAAAAATCTTTGACCATTTGATGCTTTTATATAAGCTTGCATTAAATCATCTCCTTAATAAAATATTTTATCATAAAATGATTAAAATTTCTATTTATTCATTTTTAATGAATCTATAACCTCTCTAACCTCAAGGCCTAATAATGTAATATCTAAATCACTATTCATGTCAATTGTAATACTTCTTACATTCTCTACAGCCTCATTGACCATAGTTTCATAATCGAATGCCTTTTCAAAAGCTTCTGCCTTACCAATCTTAGGGGCAGTTGCTGGAGCCTTTGGTACATATACTGTACAACAATCCTCAAATGGCTTTATTGATAAATCATAACAATCTATCTTCTTACTAATATTAATGATGTCTTGCTTATCATATGTAACTAATGGTCTTAAGATTGGATAATTAGTTACACTATTGATTGTATTCATTGATTGTAATGTTTGACTTGCAACCTGACCAACAGATTCACCATTAACAATACATAAACAATCCTTCTTCTTAGCTAATCTTTCAGCTATTCTATACATCATTCTTCTCATAATAGTAATATTATAAGATTCAGGAATGTTATCTAATAATGCCATATGAATTTCTCTAAATGGAATCATATGTAAATTAATCTTATTATTTTTAGAATATTTAGCCATCTTCTTAACTAAATCAATAACCTTTTGAGCTGATTCAATTGAAGTTAAAGGTGTTGATTCAAAATGAATACATTCTATTTCAATACCTTGTTTCATAGCCATAAATCCCGCAACAGGTGAATCAATACCACCTGATAACATCAATAAGCCTTTACCAGCAACACCTACAGGATAGCCACCTAAGGCCTTATATTCATTTGTGAATAAATAAGCACTATCTCTTCTTATTTCAATATTTAATAATACCTCTGGATTATGAACATCAACATGTAATATTTTACAATTAGATAAAATATATCCAGATACTCTTTTAGTTATTTCAATACTATTAATTGGATAATCCTTATTAGCTCTTTTGGTATTTAATTTAAAAGATGATTCTTTTTTTACTATTTCAT
>JAEEGL014878363.1_pt1 | contig 22023 bp, 21 predicted proteins | sample 9134231 | NCBI WGS metagenome assembly JAEEGL01 (sample SAMN16246548, study PRJNA631951) | gut metagenome | biome: gut microbiome; feature: rumen; material: fiber-attached | host: Bos | place: Iran: Karaj | collected 2018-10 | reverse complement strand
TGACAAGCTCTGATGAGAGGTAAGGTAGCCCTGCTGCTGAACCCAGCTCTGGGTAGCGTAGCCGGCCAGGCTCTGGTGCTGTGTCAGATAGCCGGAGTCGTTCTGGAGCTGGGAGACCTTCGTGGGTATCTCCAGATCCACGGTCTCCGCCTGAGTGCCCGGATTGTACACGAGCCAAGAGACGTTGTTCTTCGTGATGGTCAGAGGGTAGACGTTGGCCACGCTGCCACCGTACGGAGCAGATGCGCTGTTGCCGTTCTCATCTAGCCAGAAATATATCTTGCCCGCTTCCGGATCCTCCGGAGCGGCCTGAGGAATGGCCATGCTGAGCAGAATATCCAGGTGGTGCATGTGCTTCAGGCCCGTGATTGTCTGCTCAGAAGTGAAGTCGACGAAGTGTGGCTTGTCTGTAATATCATTCCAGGAATGTGAGTGGCTGATATTGGCCTTGTTGTTCAAGGCCGTAGAAAGGCCTTCGACATCAGAGATGGCTATAGGCAGGCTAATGCCTCCTCCGGAGCCAACGACAGCCCCTCTATAGGTAAGTTGCCCGTTGCTATCTCCTAAATCCTGAAGTACAGACAGATTTCTGTGCGTATGGTTCAGCGAAGCGGCAATAGAGAGCCTCTCCTGAAGCTCCTGCAATGTCAGATAGCTCCATTCATTAGAATATAGAGTCTGAACGGGAAATACCAGCTCCGCATCGCTGGGAGCCGCCGGAAAATCAATTATCCGGGGATTCAAAAAAAAAAGATCGGAGACCGGAGAGGGAACTGTTATGTCGGGAAAGGTCTCATCTCGCCTGGATTCAGGCAGAAGTCCCCCATCTCTTGCTAGAAGGAAATCGAAGCTGCTGCTGTTCAGGTTGGTCAGGTCTCCCTGACTCAGCGATGAAGATACCACCACTATTTCCTCCGCTGCAGCAGCTGCCACAACCCACTGCCGGGAACTGTGCAGGAACTCCCAGAGCCATTCTGAGGAAGCCTCTCCTAGATATCCGGTGTTCTGTCTGTATTTCCTCTGGCCACCGGAAGTGACGGTAATTTTCTTGTCGTCATTCTCTGCGGCCTGGTGTTCGATTTCTCCCGTTATTTTCTGCTCACCGATGAAGGTGAAGGTATCTATGCCGCCCAGGCTGTTTACTGCGAAATAATGGTGTTCCTCGCCCGTAGACGGGGCATATACATACCGCTGGATATACGACAATCTGGAGACACTTCCCTGTACCCATACATCCACTATACCCTGCAGATCTTCGGTATCATGGCTGGAGAGAGCCATGAGTCTGGAAAGACTGGTGTTTATCGTATATACCTTGTTGACCAGCTGGATGGTACCAGAGCCTCCTTCCGGGGTCGGACTGATGGTGGCCACCGTCACTGTCTCCGTCCCTCCTGATTTCAGGTAGAACTTCGCTTGGACATCGGCCTGCTCAGTGAAATAGTATGTGAGGTATTCCGGAGAATGCCAGGAGACCTGCTTGCTCTGAGGCTGCAGGGTTAGGAAGTTGTACTGAAGGTATTCCAGGGCGGAGAGGGTGAGGTTCCTGACGGAAGCGTTTACCACGGTGAAAGACCAGCTACTGGATCCTATCGTAGCCGTGAAAGTCCTCAGGGCATCAGACTGGAGGAATACATTGTCTGAAGGAAGATTGGTCTTCAGATACTGGCCACATACCTCCCTGACATCTATTGATATGTTCCCGGAGCTGTCCGGGGTATATGATTCCTGCAGCAATGATACATCGGCTCCGTCAATGGAGACAGACAGGGAGAAATCCACTTCGGCATTGCTGCTTATGAGGAATTTCTTCAGGTTGCCCAGGAGGCTGAGACTATCCGGTTTCTGTATAATTTCCATACCGCAAATCTACTTTCGTCAACATTCTTCTTTCAGGACATCAGGAAGAGATGGCCACGGAGTCGAACCACTCCGGCAGAGTCCAGGTTTCCACAACCCTATCTCCGTTATCCTGAGCATTTCCCGTCCAGATGATATGATAGAATTCCACTGTTCGGTATATATCTCCGGATTTCTGGCCCAGGGCGGTCGGTGCGGACAGGTAGAAGGTGTCTTCATCCTCTTCCGCATAGCGCATCCGGATCTCCGTGCGGCAGCCTGTATGATATCCAGGGATGGCAGGATAGACGGCCTGCAGCTCCGCCAGCTTCGCCTGGAGCACAGACGTGTTCAGCTGCCAGGTGAACTGAGGCTGCGGGATAGTGCTGGTGTCAAAAGGCTCATCATCAGCTCCGTCATCATAGTCTTTGGAGAGATACATCTTCATCTCCAGGCATCTGATTCTGCGCCCCACCTCGTATCGCATATATGCAGGCAGGAACTTCTGGCCGCCGTGCAGCTTCAGAGCGTAGAGGTTGAAGTTCATGAGCTCCTCGACGCTCAGATCGAACTCACCCGTAACGGATATCATGCCGTTGAGCAGCATCTTGTTGTAGATCCGGAAGAAGAGAGGCACCATCTCTTCCGGAGTGAGGCTGAATGCACCTTCATGGCGCAATACACCTGCGTTGTCGTACTTCTGGGTGGTGGCATAGTAGTACCTTCCGCCGTATAGCTGAGCCTGGGCGGAGAGGCCGCCGTAGAAAGCTATGAGGATATCCTGGTCTTCATCTTTCTCGCTGCCGTTGTATGTCGTGTTCCGGTGCTTGCGGTCGCCTATATACGGCATCAGGATGCCGTTGACAAACACCATCGGTGGAGTAGGATCTTCCCAGGTAATTTCTTCTGAAGCTTTGGAGTTCCTGCGGTCATAGGTAAACAGGTCGCTGCCTATTCTCTTCAAGGCATACTCTTCAGTAGGATGTACCGTAGTCTGCTTCTTCTTAACATACCGGTTTTGCCAGAAATCTCCCAGAGCCTTGCGGTATATCAGCGTCGGGTACAAATGTCCGGGCACATCCGCCTCCGGAAGGATCTCCATCGCTATGTTGGCTTTTACCAGAGATTCCATATCGTCAGCCGCCGGCTTCGCACCCTCAAGAGACGTATCAGGAACCACCACCACCCTGGAGGTTTCGGAATACTCGTATGTGAGGTGGTTGAGCAGCTTGTGCGTAAGATCCATATCAAAGCCTGCAGAGAGGATATCTTCCAGCAAGATGATATCCACCTTCTTGACTCCCGGATAGACTACTATCTGAGCATGGAACTTGTGCAGCATCCATTCCAGGATCTCTGAGACGGTCTTGCCGGGCACCAGGTCAGAATAGTCTATCTTGCCGTTGCAGATGACATCCGAGCAATTGTGCAGCAGGATTAGTTCCGCAAGCCTAGCGTCTGTGCGGAATACATTCCGTACAACCGTGTATCCGCACAGCTCGAAGAGGATCTCCCAGAACCGGTAAAGCTTCAGGAACGGAGCTATGCCGTAACCTTCCGGTACGGAGATGATATCCCCATCTTCTTCAAGCATTCTCGCCTGATGTTCCAGCGGTAAGATAGATGTGTCTTCATCCTCTTCTGAAGATGTTGGCGTAGAGGACTGATAGCCGTACCGCTCCCTGCGGGTTGTGCTTCCTCCGGAGGTGCTGCCTGGCTGTGAAGTGCTGGTGATAGGCTCTACCTGGCCAGGATGCTCGGAGTTGGTCTGAGGCTCGTTGTTCACCTGGTAGTATTCCGCACCGTCATCTTCCTTGCGGTTCACGGCCACGGGGGTTATCCTGAAGTCGCTCTCACGGAGCAGGGTATAGACTTCATACAGCCATTCATACCAGGCTTCCGGAGTGGAACAGTCGGTGAGCACCTTCCTGGCAAACAGCTCTTTCAGGTTCTTCTCTTTCCAGTTGGTATAAAAGTCTGAATCTTCCAAGGCTACGGCACAGGAAATTCCCTCTTTTGAGGCGGAGTTGATCACGAGTGTACCTTTCTTCCGGAATACTCCTTTGGAGAGGATTACTGGTGCCAGGTTGATGAACTTGTTGCGCCTGGCCAGCCGCATAGGCTGACCCAGCTTCGCCTGCTCTGACGGTGTGGCCGGTATGGTCACAGACAGCGATGAGCTGCCTTCCTCAGAGAAGAAGGCGGAATTTCTCTCTATCTCGAATGAGAAATCTTCCGGAAGGAGAAATGCACCATTTTCGCCTATGAGTTCCATACTAGCTCCTGCTTACAATAGATTTCACACTCTGCTCCACTTCCATCTTCTTGTTCAGCTCTGACGTGACCACGTAAGCCTTGAAAGGCAGCGACGCTTTCAGATCTCTGAGAAGCACTACCAGCTCTTCCATCACTTCCCTGTTCTGGGAAGATTCGGCACTGGCCACGGAATCGGCTGCTTCCTCTCCGGAATAGCCGCCGTCTGCATAACCGGCCACTCCTGAGCGGTAATTGCCGGAACGTCTCTGGCTCTCCAGCCTGGCGAAGGTGATAGGATTGGCCCTTACCATTGCTGCAGGTGCCACCCACTCGTTTGCGTGAACAACCCCTACTTCCTGGTAGTCATTGGCAGAGCTCTTGGTATATCCGCCTTCGCTGTAACCGGTGGCTACCCTGGCACCAGAGGCTCCTGCAGATCCTGCAGAACTCTTGGCTACAGTCTGATTCTTGATGGCATTGCGCTGCGCTATGATTGTGGCTACCTGAGCCGCTGTAGTGGCTGCAATGAGAGCTATGATGATTCCTGCAGCTATCGGATTACCGTTTGCAGCATTCCATGCCTGCACAGATGCCAGGGCTGCCGCCGCTAAAGCCTGGGCTATCTGTATGCCCATATCTACATCTGCATATTTCTTCTGCAGATCCAGCTTCTTCTGCTCATATTCCTCCTCGATCCTCTCCCTCTCTTCCGCATTGTCTCCAGCTGCTGCCAGCTCTTTCTCCATCCTTGCGTCCAGAGAGGCTTCTGCCGCTGACTGGAGGGCTGACATGAAAGCTCCTGCCTGATTCAGTACATCTTGGATATACTTGAGTCTCTTCGTCCAACCCTGCCCCTCGTAATCTCTCTGCTGATCCTGATATTTCTTCTGGAGTGCGGCAAGAGCCTGCTGGTATTCTTCCTCGGAAAGAAGCTTCTGGTCGTGCATCTCCTGAAGCTGCTCCATCTCCGCATCAAAGTCATCCTTCATTTTCTGAAGAGGATCAAGAGCATATCTAATCTCCTGGGCAGCCTTGGCCAGCTCCAGGTATTTGTCCATCTCCTCAGTAATCTCCGCATCCACTTCCTTGGCCAGCTCCTTCATCTGGGCTTCTGCATCTTTCAGAATCTGCACGGCGGCATCTGCCAGCTCTTTCATTGAAGCTTTCTCCCACTCGTCCATCTTCTTCTTCTCCTGCATCTGGATATCAAGCAGTGAAGAGAGAATTGATGCCGTGTCTTCCTTGTGTTTCTGAGCCAGTTTCAGCTTGGCTTCCCAGCCTGCCTTGGTAATGGCGGCAGACCGCTGCTGATATTCCTGTTCGTCAATCTCTCCGGAAACATAAGCCTGCTTGGCCTGGTTCTGCAGCTCTTTGAAATGCGCCTCAGACTCCTTGACCTCTTTCTGGTAGGCTTCGTTGACTGTCTTGATATGAGAATTCATATTCTCCTTCTGAAGAGAATGGAGAGTACGCTGAGCCCTGGACGTGTTCCTGATATTCTGAGCCTGAACCTTATTGACATTAGCAATTGAATCTGCATAGTTCTTAATGAGCTCATCATTGCTCTTGTCGTATTTCTTCACGATTTCAGCAAGTTCCACTATCTCGGCAGCTGCACCTTCTTTGAATTTACGGAGATTCTCCTTGGCTTCTTCGAGCTGGGCATAATAATGAGCCTGCATCGTCTGATCCGCCACGTTAACCTGGTGATCCAGAATCTTCACGCCCGCCTCTAAGTCCCTTAGCTTGTCGAGATATTCCCTGGCATCCTGAATGCTTGCACGATTGGCGTTGTAACTGTCAATCACCCTCTGCTGCTCTGCTTCTGACAAGCCGGTGATACCCTCTACTTCTTTCTTTCTAGCATCGGCTGCCTGCTGTGCAATCGATAACCTGGTTTCCCCTAGCTCCTTCTCTTTGTCAATGATGTTCTGGGCTGCCTGCATACGCTCCTCATTCGTCTTCGTAACATCTCGCATATCCTGCTCCCACTGAGCTATCTGCACATCAGCTTCCGCTTCAGCTATATTCAGGGAGTTCTGCCTCTCGAAGATCTCATCAAGAGCCTTAGCAACCTCGTATCCTGTCTGGGCTGCCTTGGCCATATTCTGTATCATCTCATTCCATCCTGTGCCTGCTGCCATGTCAGCAATGAAAGAATGGTATGCTGCTTTCCAGGAGGCTGTCTGAGCTCTCCATTCATCACCTATGGATTGAGTCTTGTTGACCATATCGGAAAGGCCTTTCTTAAAGGTAGCCACAGCACCTGCGACAAGGCTTACCCAGCCTATCTTAGTCCAGAAGCTGCCGAAGGTGTTCTGCACCTCCTTGGTCTTGCCCTGGATCTCGTTCATGCGGTCTTTCACCTGCCTAAGCTGCTTGGATTTGTCTATGAACTCCTGAGTGCCTGGCTTGAGGTTGCGGAGCTGCTTATTCAAGCCAGAGGCAGCCTTCTGCAGCTCTCCCAATGTGGAGCCATTCAGGTTGTTCAGAACATCACCCCAGTCCTTGGTCTCCTTACGGATGGCAGACATAGACTTGTTGCAGGCATCCAGCTGCTTCTGCAGCTCTTTGGCTCCTTCGATATCGCCGAGCTTAGTAGCCTCCAGCATCTTCTGACGGAGGCTGTCTGCCTGGTTCTGCAGGGCCTGCATAGTCTGATTGGCCTGTGTGCCATTGAGCGTGATCACGCTCTCTGTATATACTCTTGTCTGTGCCATTATCTCTGAATGTTGACTGATTGAATTCCCTGGAAGGCCTGCAGCGGAATCTGCGCTGCATCCACACCGTATTTCTCTGCCAGAAGCCTTCCGAGAGCATACACTTCCTTCAGGAATACGGAAGAATACCAGGGTTTTCTCTGGCGGTTGCCACGGTCATCCCCCAGCTTTACTCCACGGCCTACACCCATATCCGAGAACTTGCCGTAATAGAGGAAGAGAAATGTCACTTTCTCCGGATTGCCGTTGCTGTCGGCCATTACCTGAGCCTCGAAGCTCTTCAGCAGCTCGCCGGTATCATATACCTGAAGAGCGTTGATCTTCCGGATCCAACGCTCTATGACGATATCCGCCCATCTCCTGGCTATGTCTATGCTATTGCTCTCCATACAGCAGGCTGATATTCTCCCTGAAGGTCAGGACTATCTCCCAGCCACGGGCGTTCTGGCCGCCATAGCGTTTCATATAAGACGTGCTCCTCCAGTCCCATTCCAGGAGTTCAGGAACACCCCTCTTGCGGTCATCTATGAGCTTGGTAAGTACTTTCTTGGCCAAAAGGAACATCTCATCATACAGCTGCGCTTCGTTCTCTTCCCTTCCGAGCTGGCCCATAATCCACAGGCTCTGGGTGAAGGTGTCCACACCACTCTCGACGAACTGAATGGATCCGGAAGAACGGCCCTCAAAGACCACACAAGGAAATGAGACGGTACGCAGATTCCTGATAAGATCCAGGATTGAATCCAACCCCTGCCCTTCCAGGAACTGGCTGTCTATATCCGTAAACTCCGGCATCTGAGCCAGGCTACTTCTTAGCTGATCTCTTCTTAGCATCGCCGTAGATATTATTCAGTGAATAAAGCACAGAATGCACATCGCACCTGAGGATATCCTCGTTTGCCTGAGGCTTGTTGTCGTTCATGGCACCGAGCAGATCCTGCAGTATCTCCGCCTGCGTGCGGCCCATGCCGCCATCCCCTTCCGTGAACACGTTAGGATAACGCTCCTTGAGGTATTTCTTCACGCCGTTCCACCAGATGACCAGAGCCTTGCTCTCCCATCCCAGAAGCTTCCTCCTCTTTCCGTTGGAGAGGATCTTGGCGGCAGTCTTCAGCCAGGCTCCGTTCTTCTCTTCCGCATAGCGCATTATGTAGGAATCCGCCGTGAAGAACTGCTTGAAGGTGATGTCGTGCAGCTTGCGGTCTACCTCCGGGAACGGTGAAGGAGGGAGGCCTATGCTGTCCAGGATAAACGAAATCTGCTCCGTACTTTCACGAAGCACATCGGCAGGCACTATATAGCTCTTGCCGTTGATGATGAACGGCATAGCACCCCTGAGTTTCTTGGGGTCATACTTCGCCGGATCGTCAGGCCTGATATGGGCCAGCTTGCAGAAGGCCAGGAAGAGTATCTCCTTGCGGCTTCTCGGAGTATTCAGGAGCAGACAGACGTTCCTGAAGTCCTCGAAGTCCATAGTCTCCCACCTGGTAGGATAGACCAGGTCTATCTTTTCCGGTTTCCGCTGCTTCCGGAAGAAGCGGCCCATGCGTCTAAAGAACTTCATCATAACATTGAGAATATAGGTGATTTGGAGTGTTCGCAAGTGAGTGCGGCCGCTTCCGGCGAAGCGGCGAATGTAGGGAAGTCATCGATATTGGACTTCATCACCGCAAGCGCAGCCATAGTCTGATCCTGGCCGGTCTTGCCGTCGCCCAGGGCGTAGGCGCAGATAGCGCACTTGATATGCTTCAGGGCAGCTTTCTCGGCGGGAAGGAGCATCTCCCTGTCCTTGATCTTCTCCAGCAGCTCCAGAGCGTAGTCCTTGGAGATATAGCTGGCCACGTTGGTCATCAGAGCCACGTTCAGAGCCGAATTCAACCGGTAGAAATCTCCCCAGGTCTTAGGATAGAACGGCAGGGTGATGTTATTCAGCACGGCAGAATCCTTGAAGTCTATGAAGGTCATGATCAAGGCGTCGGAGAGCCTGCTGAACTGCTCCGTACCTCTCCAGTCATCGTAGGTGGAAGTGCTGTAGAGGTAGCTGATCAGGCGGTCTGTAGCTTCGTCCAGTTTCACCTGGAGGGAGAGCTTCAGCGCATCCACCCTCTCCCTGGAAGCGGGAGCCATATCCTGGTTGCTGATGACAGCAAACCCCGCATCGGTAAGCACGAGATCCATCTCGGCGATGGAAGAGAGGAAGGCGGAAAGAGAGATCACCCGCTTCACCTTCGGGAGGAGGAGAGGGTGGCTTTCCGGATGATCCTCCAGCAGCTCTTCCAGGTCGATGCCCAGCAGCTCATCCACCAGCTTTTCCTGGGCGGCCTCCAAGGCACCGTTGAACACTTCCGGCTCCCCCTTCATCTCGATGGAAGGAAGATACCGCTTCATCTGTGATATTCCCGTAACTATCATAGCTATACGTTCTGATTCGTTGATTCCTGTTTGCCTTGCTTGTTCTGGTCAAGCGTCGTGAAGATGTATTCCGGAATTGTGATGAGGGTATCCGGATCCCATTTATTGAACATTTTAACAACCTTCAGCGAGCGCATCACACGATCCACTATAGGGCGCATGAGAGCCTGCTTGATCATGTACAGTTCACGGGCATTGCTGCCGGCAATGGTGTTGGCGTTCTTGCCAGGCGTAGCACCAATGAGGGCTGAATGTACTCCCATCGCATAGCAGATAATATTGGCCGTAGATTCCGTATCGTCGATATATTCGCCGCCCTTCATATCATTGGCTACGGGGGTAATCTCGATCCACTTATGCTCCATCGTTCCGGAGGCGGTAGGCAGGAGCTGCTTCGTGGCCAAAATCGCTTTATTGGCGTTGTCAGCTCCGGAGAGGAAGTCCTCGAAAGCCTTCACTTCCTTGTCCACACGCTCCTTGTATTTCTTGCGATCATTCATGTCTATACCCTCTTTCTTGCAGATCTCCTCGAAGTATCTCGGAGAGACATAGATGATGTACTTCACGCCCAGCTGATTCTTCAGGATAGCTTTCTTGAGCTTAGGAACCAGGCAGGAATGGTCATACCATCCGCTGCGGAAGATGCTGTACCATTCGGGCCTGCTGTAGTACGGCCTTCCAGGGCTCGGCATATACACAGGAAAGATGAGCCTCTCCTTCTTGGCCTTGTACATCTCCAGCTCTGTGAGAGGGTCGAACTCATCCAGAACCCTAGTAGCAATGATATCCTTGACTGTGGGGTTCTTGTGCCACCCCGAGCAGTAGTAGTGCCAGTTGATCTGACCTTTGGCGTTCATCACAGCCCAGCGGCTGAATACCGCCTCCCTGTGCCGGATAGTGCTGATCTTTCCGTCGCCTCCGAAAGCCAGCTCAGGGAAAGCGTTGTAGTAATGCAGCATATCTGTGAGCTGCTGCATGACGAACATAGGGATATCGTTCTTCTCGAAGAAGTCGAACTCCGGCCCTTCGGTCACTTCCTGGTAATCCCTGGGACTTCCGTCCTGATTGCGGCTAAGCACCTTCACCAGCTTCGGCCCCAAGCCATAGCACACATCACGGTTGAACTTGATATTGGCGGAAACCACATCGTTCTTCTCGATATTGCGCAGAATATGGTTCGGCAGGAGATTGTCCATTCCCCAAGGAGCCACCTTCATCTTGCCGAAGGTCAGCGGCTCGAAGTCATAATCCTCCCTGAGTTCTGTGCCGCTGTCTGTCACAAGCACGGCCTTGATCTCCGGAAAGAGATGCACATCTTCTATGATCCGGATTCCTTTCATAAGACTACCTCCTCTCCGTTAAGTTCAATGACCGTGTACCTGTTCACCTTGCGGATTTCCTTTGAAGGAATCAGGAGCACGTTGAACGTATCTCCATTGCCGTGAAAAGAGGTGATGACGCAGCGGGGATACGAGAGGATCTCTCCCTCTTTGGAGACAGACTTTAGAGCAATCTCCTTTCCACCGGCAGCCATCGTGTGGATCTTGCTTACGTGTATCATTTCTGTAGAATTTTTAGCAAAAGTACCCTGGAGGCAAGGGATATTTCAGGACAAAGAAACTGTCCATTCAGATTTGAGGCGAACCGGCTGAACCGGCAGAAGATAAGGGGGCGGGATTCTGCGGAAAATGTACTTTTTCCGCACGCTGACCCCCGCCTTGCCCTATCCGGCGGCCGGCAATCGCCACCGAGTTCTGCGTAATATGCCTGACGCTTCCGGAATTCTATTTAGAAAACGGAGATCCCAGACCTGGGAGAGAGCTGTAAGGATAGAGGGCGTTGCCCAGGTAGAGGGTGTCAAAGGCATCAGTGCCGTCGGTGCGAAGCTCCAGGGGGTCATCCTCGGTCTCGGCCAGCTTCTCGCCTCCCTTCTGCTTCTGGAATCCTCCATAGCCTATCTTGATTTCCGCCAGCGAGATGGCCGTGAGCAGAGCTTCATTCTTTTCCCGGTTGAACACAGGCATCAGCCCCTTAGCTCCCTTGAACGCATCGTCCAGGATCTGATACTTGTCACTATGCCGCATCGGCTTGCCTATGAATACAGGCTGCACCTGCCAGCCGTGCAGGGTAAACTGCTCCAGGATCACAGCGCAGAAGTCCTTGTCACTTACGGCATAGTTGCTGCCCAGAGCTGTGGAGTCATAGTAGAATACCACCTCCCTGGTAAGGTGGCTGCGGTAATACTGGCAGAAGTCATCCACCAGCTCACGCAGCTTCCGCTGGTACTTCACGTAGAAGGAGTTGATGACCTTCAGCTTCTCCCCGTCCCTCTGGCCAGCCACCAGCCAATTGATATTGGCGTTAAAGTCAAAGGCCACAGATATCGGGGCCTTGAGATCCAGGTCGGCATCCAGGAGGCAGCCCAGGTCGGTACCCTGGCCAATAGGCAGACCCTGCAGCAGAGAGTTGTTGTTGGCAATATAGGTGTGCTTCGAGGAGGAGAAGTTAGGGTAGAAGCCGTCGTGGAGCCGCTCTACACGCTTGGAGAGGATGGAGGTCTGGAATACCAGAGGCGGCAGGTCTCTCTTCATCTGGCGGATATACTGGAGACCCACCACATCAATGTTCTCAAACGTGCTCCATTCCTTGTAGAAGACCGCTATCCTCCTCAGGTCAGAGAGGAGCTTGTCTAAGGCGTTGAGCCGGTACTTCCTCTCCGGAGTCTCTTCCTGGAGGGCAACCTCCCACCGCTTGGCCAGGAGGCTCTTGATGGCGGCGATGACTTCCGGATCCATCTTCTCACGGTAATTCAGCAGCCAGCGGCCGGACTTCAGAACAGGCATATCGCTCACGAAGAGCATGCCGTGGTGCCAGGGGATATCCTGGAAATAACGCCTGGTACCTCCGTTTGCAGGGAAGGTCTCATCTTTGAGTTTTTGGAAATCCAGGCCTTTGGCCTCGTCGCCTATCACCCAGTCGAAGGTGGCGGAGTTGGAACTCATCTTCACGTCCTGCGACACAATCATCATCTGAGCTCCGTTGTAGAAGGAAACGATATTGTCATAATTGCTCACAGGTATGATAGGCTTGGCATAGCCGAGCTTCTGAGGTGGCTTCCTGCCGATGACATAATGCAGATTTTCCTTCCAGCCGAATTCGGCCATACCGGAGAAGGCAGCGGGGAGAGTCTTGGTATGCGCCTGCTTGTAGCTGCTGGCCACGAAGCAGCCTGTGCTTCCGGGCATGAACTGCACATTGCGCTTGATCCTCGGAGAGACTATGCCGAAAGACTTTCCGAAGCGGCGGCCGCAGATGAATACCTCCGTATTGGCGGAGACGGCCAGAGCCTCCTGCTGCGCCCTATTCAGATACTTCTGCTCCATCAGGATCTATATCTTTGAGGTATTGAGCCAGGAGAGCCCTGGCTTTCTTCTCGGCTCCAGGCTCCGGCTTGATGCCTATGACCTCCGGGTTCACAGTCAGGGAGTAGTCTTTAGGAACGATCTCATCCCACGGCAAGTTCTCGCTCTCCGGCTCATCGAGCCGGTTCACCTTGACGATACTGTCAGCTATCTTCTGCAGAGATTTGGCTTTCTCCGTATTTCCTGCCAGAGCCGCTGCCGTGGCCATCTCCAGGATCTTGTTTGCACGGAAACGCTGGAATTCCTTGTCAGCCTTTCCTACGGAGCCGAAGAGAGCTTTGATGATGGCTATGTCGCTGTACGCCTGAGAGCGGCCTATCTGATAGCTGGCCATCAGGTAGTCCCGGATCCGGGCATCATTGTACAGGGGATGCTGCAGCCACCAGGTATAGGCGTCCTTCAGGCGGAGCAGATAGCGGCTTTCTTTCTCCGGCAAGGGCTTGGACGGATCTTCCAGGGAAGCAGAGAGCACATCGAGCAGGTCGTTCTGACTCTTCTTAAGCATGGCCGCCCAGCTCCTCCTCCAGCTGTTTCTTTTCCCACTTTTCCAGGAGAGTGATCGCCCAGGTCTGCCCCTCTTCAGCCTTTACACGGATCTTCTCCCTGTACTTCACCTGGCTTTCCAGCTTGCCGGATTCATAAGCCTGATGGAACGGATCTGCAGGAGATGTGATCTGCCGGCGCAACTGCTCCGGATCCAGAAGGAGGATCGTGGCAATTTCGCTGACAGCGAACTTCAGGCTGGCATAGTTCTTTACCTGTGAAAGCAGCTCTGCAGTAGGCACTATGTACTGGCTATCGTCTTGCATCTGAGAAATTTTGCAAAACAAAAGTAGCCATCTCCCGATGGCTACTTGGGACAGAGGGTTGTCCCACTTAGTAAAAAAAGCACTCAAATTTACGCAGTCAAAAATTTTTTTGAAAATTTTTTGAAAAAAGTTGCAAAAATATTTGGTAGTTAGTAGGATTTTTCCTACTTTTGTAGTGTCAAAAACGAAGAGATATGAAATACTCAGAATTAGAAAAGAAACTTAGAAAAGCCGGGTGCTACGAGATTGGAAATAAAGACCACCCAATTTGGTACAGCCCGATTACCGGCAAGAGATTCAAGACCGGGCACCACAAAAGCGAAGAAGTCAAAATCAAGACTTTGAACAAAATCAGGAAAGCATCAGGGGTTAATCTCTAACCCCTGGGGCTTCCCCTTAAAAATATGTAATATGAAGAATATCAAGGTTTACATTGAAACAGGCGCAGACGGCCATTTCTCTGCATACATGGATGACACACCTATGGACTACAGCTGCATCGGCACGGGTAAGACGGTGAAAGAAACTATCCAAGATTTCTATGGAGGATATGAAGCAATGAGGGCCCTCTACGAGAAAGAGGGTATAGATTTCGAGGAGGCAGAATTCACATTCTACTATGAAGATGCGGTAGCGTTTCTTCAGGAAATCAAGAATGTCTTCAAACTGGAGGGTATATCCAAGATTACCGGCATCAATGCGGCTCAGCTGGGGCATTATGTGCAAGGTGTCAAGAAGCCTACTGCCAGAACGGCCAGGAAAATCCAGGATGGCGTAATGCGCTATCTTGAGGAGCTGAAATCTGTCAAGTTCAAATAGGGATACCTATCTTCGTTTTTGACACAAACAGAACTTGACAGTGAAGGCCGGCAATCGCCGGCCTTCTTTCTTTACAGGATCTTCCATTTCTTCAGGGCTGCCTTCGTGGCCTCGGAGAAGGCGCAGCCGTGCTTGACCATCGCCTCCACTCGGATCTTCAGCCTCTCCAGCTGCTCAGGACTGAGGCTCTCTTTCCGGAGAAGCTTGGAGATATACGCCCTGCAGCTGCTCTCCTTGAAATCGGATTCCTGAATCTGACGGTCTTTCCCCAGAATCCAGTCATCAATCTTCTTCCAGCCTCTCGTAATCTGCGAATGGGTATCCAGGAGCCGCTCACGGCATCTGGCACGGTCAAGATCCGTCCTGGCAAACTTCATCTTCTCATGCCAGGCCCTGCGGAGCTTGTACAAATCAGCGATATCATCATACACTTTCTGCAAGTGCAGCGGAAGGTCTCTCCTATTAGTTCTCCGCTCATCATACGTCCGTACCACAGGAGCCTGTCTATCTGAAGCTGCATCCGATATATCGGGAGCTGGTGGAGCTGGTGGAGCTGCAGGCGGCAAAGGCGGAAGTTTCGGGGGCGAAACTCTTGCGCTGCCATCAAATCCGGCCAGCTTGCCCAGCTCATACAGGAGCTTCGGCATATCCTTCTTGCGGCCGATCCAGTTCACCAGATTCCGGTTCCTGGTGTACTTGCAGAAAAGAGCGAAGCCGGAATCGAAATCCCGGCTTGCTCCATTCAAATAATCAGCGATATCCTTACGCATACTAGCTGGCTGGTGTGAACTCTCCGGTAGAGCAGTTCAGGGTTCCGTCGTCTGTGGTGATATTACCCTCGTAGAGCGGCAGAGGAGTGGTATCCGGGCACTCTGCTTCCAGCTTGATGCCCTTGGAACTTCCAGCCTCGTCTCCGGTATCGCCGGAGGTAGAGGTAGTCTCCGTGCGGTAGTCAGGGTTTCCGATGACGTGATATCTGCCGGCAGACTTCACTATGATCACGCAGTCTCCGTTGCAGACTTCCTTGCAGAAAGCCAGGCCCTCCGGAGTGAGATCCGGATATGACATAGAGAACTTGTTCTTGAACATCTTGCTGTCACGCTCTCCCAGCTGCTCGAAGGTGGCCTTACCCTTACCCTGGGTAGAGTAGAGCTTGCGGAACTTCTTGCCAGTCTTCAGGGAGAAGCTGCCGGAATACTTGGCCGCCTGAGCTGCCGTAGTCTCATCGTTGGTGATGTCGTCAGATATGGTCGGCCATCCGGCAATATCCTTCTTGTTCACCGCATAGATGGTTGTGGCAATCCCGGAAGGATTGACACAGCCGATGTTGAAATCAAGGTTAGCTTCTACCATGGCCTTTAGTTTTAACCGTTACCGTTACCTCCTGCGTCTGAGCCTGAGCCTGCGTCTGAGCCTGAGCCTGCGTCTGAGCCTGAGCCTGCGTCAGAACCTGAACTTGAGCCGGAATCAGAGCCGGAGCTGGAACCCGAATCAGAAGCAGCAGCTACCTGCTTGCCCACGAGGAGGTATTCGGAGGTGATCATCTGGAACTGAACTCCGAAGAACATGCACATGAAGAACTGGACTACCTTAGGATTGTCAGGAACACGTACCTTCACCTTCTCCTTGGAGCTGCGCTGGTCGCAACCAACAAGCATATTATCCTTGGTGCTCAGGTAGATATAGTTGGAACCTGCCAGACCCGTAAGGCCTACGATCTGCACAGGATTGTCTTCCGTGCCGTGCAGGAAATTCTTGTTGTATCCGGTATTGTATACCACAGGGCCGAACTCGGCCAGGCACCATTTCTCGTATGCCCTCTTCACGGCCTTGGATACGTACAGCCTCAGGTTCGGAAGCTCTACGAGTTCGTCGGAGGCGGAGTCGTAGATGGACTTCAGCACGTCGCCGGCATTCTGCTCGGTAATGACTGCTACCTCTTTGTAGTTGCCGTTGGCGGCTGCGATCGTGCCGGCTGTAATCTCGGCGGCAGCGATGGTGTCGAAGCCGTTGAACAGAGCAGCTGTAGTGGTTCCGGAAGGATTCCTCACACCGGAGAACAGAGCCTTGGCCAGTTTCTTGGCGATGGTCTTGGCCATAGCCAGGGAGAGATCTTTGACGATCTCTGCCTCGGTTCTCTCGGTCTTGTCGTCAAACTGCTCGCCATAGACGGTGGTGAAGAGCTGGTACGGGTCGAATTCCTCTACCACATCACCAAGGTAAGTGGTAAGGGTACGGGCAAGGATCTTGCCTGTGTCGGTTGCGCCCTTTGAAGTGGAGTAAGGGCGAAGCTCAGCGTTGGAGCCTACAGCTCCTACGGTCTCATCGCCGCAGATGCCCTGACGGAGGGTCATATGGGCAAGGGCTGTGTCCAGCAGGGCGGCGATAGGCATGAAGAGAACTTCCTTGCGGAATTTCGCAGAGGAGTTCACAAGAATCTGGTCTAACTGCATATCTTAGAAGTTTTTGTGTTTGGCTATGAATTCTCTGCAGGCGGCAGCGGCCTCTGCATGGGTTTCAGCTCCACGGATCTCTGCCGGAGCGGCAGGCGTAGAGTGTACGGAGGTATCCGGAGCCTCGTTGTTGGCTCTGGCAATGGCAGCGGTCAAGGATGCCTCCAGCTCAGCGTTACGGCTGTTCAGCTCGGTGATAGTATCCTTGAGCGAGGTGTTCTCGGCGGCAGCGGTCCGGGCGGCAGCCAGAGCATCGCCCAGGGCTTTGTCCAGGGCTTCCAGCTGCTCAGGATTCAGCGTTGCCGATCCGTCTTCGGCAAGAGCCAGCCCAGCCAGGCAGGCTATCGCCATCCAGTTCTTGTATTTGTTCATATTTTCACGATTAAAGTCTTCAGTTTCTGCAGGGCTGGCCAGAGCCACCACGGCGGCTACGGCATCGTCCAGGGTGCCCAGGCTGTCTATGAAAGAGCCTATCACATCCTTGGCGTAGTAGATCTTGCCGTGAAGCTGCTCATCAGCGCAGCCAGGGCGGTTGGTCTTCATGTCGGTGATGAACTGCTGGCAGAGCGGGTTGAGCATATTCTCCTTTATAAGGGTGGCGTTTCCCTCCAGGGCCTGCTCATAGTCCAGGTTCTTCTCTGATGCCTGGTCTGCATAGATGCGGCAATAGATCTCGCCGTCCTCGCTTCTGCGGTACTTGGAGAAGCCGGAGAGCTCGATCATAGTGCCTACACAGCCTATCATGTTCATCGGGTCATGCGAGATGATCTTCTGACAGTAAGAGAGTGCGTATATGGCTGCGCTGGCCGCCGTGCCGTCCACAAAGCCCACCACAGGCTTGGTGCAGGAGCGTATGGCCTCTGCCAGATCTGGCACCGCAGCGGCATTGCCGCCTCCGGAGTCCGTGGAGATGATATGGCCTATGACATCCGGATTCCGGTCAGCTTTCCGGAGTAGAGCCGCCAGGCTCTTGCTTCCAGGCGAGCCGCAATAGTCATAGCGCATCATCGTACCCTCCAGATAGAGGATATGCACCTGGTTTCCTTCAGAGGCTTTGTCTGAGCCCCCCTTCCTGCTCCTGGAGGCTACGGGCACCAGCTCGGAAACCACCGGAGAGCCTTCCAGGGATACGGAAGAGCCACGGAGCACGCTCCGGAGCATAGGAAACATGATCTCGGCACTCTGAGGGTCTATCATCCACGGGCCTTTGAGATTGGCGGAAAGTCTGGAAAGTATCATATATGCGGCTGTTTTTTTGTTTTGCAAAGGCAAAAGTACAGAGCCGCAGATACGAGTTTCAGACAGCCAAAAACGAACCGTGGGTTGATTTGAGCGTGATTTTGAAGGAAAAGCGGTTACTGGAGATGCCGCTCACGGCATCGGAGAAGGTGAGTGTCGGGCGGAACTGACGGCTGCCCACTATATACTTCACTCCGTCGATGAGCTCTACCAGCCAGATGTAGTTCCGGCCCAGATGAGCCAGGAGATAATCTCTGCTGGATTCTTTGTCGCTGCGTATCTGGCCTGAGATAGAGATGGTTGAATAACGGCCGTTGGTGTCGTGGCTCCAGCTTTCGCTGAAGTCAGCTTCTTCCGGCATGAAAGAGAGCTCCTGCAGGTCGGCTACGGTGAGCTCGGAGCCCAGGGAGGAGAGGGAGACCTTGCTGTGAGGATGGAGATAGGAGATATCGGCAATCTTTCCTATCGGGATGCTGATGATCTTGCGGATTCCTAACATATCAATTCAAGTTTCGTTTTTACAAAAAAAATAGGACATCATACCCACTTAAAAAAAGATGTGGACTTTCGGTTTGCCAGGATTCTTCTGCCTCCACCGGTACCAGTATTTCTGCAGGCGGGCCAGCAGCTGGCTTTCCACATCCACCCCTACCGAAAGGAGAAAGGCGGAGATGGAATGGGAAATCTTCTCTACCGGATACTCCTGCCTGGCCTGCATCCAGATGAGAAAGGCTGCCCGGAACTGATTCTCCATGTATTTCCGGATCCGGGCCTGGCCCTCCGGCGGGATATAGCACCTGTAGAGCATATTCAGGCGCAGGCATCTGTCCAGGTAATCGTGCTTGACCAAGGTGTCCTTGCCATCTACCAGGAGGTAGAAGGATATGTGTTCGCTTCTGTCCTCCAGCGGCTTGTAGTCGTTGGGCAGCAGTTCCAGATACTGCTTTATCAGGAACCAGATATTGCTGGAACGATCCAGCAGCACGCTGTCCGTGCCGTAGATATTCAGAGTCCACTGCCGGATCACCCTGCCTACCTTTATGTCAACCGTATTCCTGTCCATCGATGCAAAGGTATGCTAGCGGTATTTCTTGTCTTTGACATACACGCTGTCCGTGCCGGCATCTATCCGGAAGAGCACGGCGTTGATATTATGCTCTGTAATCACAGAGGTATACCAGTCCCCCTTGTGAGGGCCGAGCATGGCACGGAAGAGGATCGGCCTGCCCAGGTATATATCCCTTCTCTTGGCTGGCCGCATATCTTCCGGTACCGAGCGGTAGTGCCAGGTGGGGAAACTCCGGCCCCGGAAAGAGACGGAGAGATCCTCCACAATCTCTGGAGAGAGAACTGTATCTGGCTGCTTGATTTTTTTTTTCATAAAAATCTTCTTTACCTATTTTTTCGCAAAATGCTTGACATTTTGACGCCGCAATTTGACGCCCTTGTAAATCAAGATGTTAACGGCGTCAAACTTTGAAAACATAGGTTTGACGCTGATTTTGTCAAAAATCCATAACTTACTCATTTCCAATACGGTCAAACTTGTTTAGTTAAAGGCGTCAGCTTAACTCCCTGAGCGTCAATACTATCCATTTTGACCCAATTTGACGCCCTAATTTGACGCTGCTAACTATCTTATTTTAAATTATTTACTTTTTTGAGCGTCAAAGCGTCAGCAAAAAAGTACAAAAAATACTCTACAACTTTTTTTTATGATTTTGGCCTAAAAAAATCCGGGCCGAAGCCCAGACGGTTTTTGCCGGAAAAATTGACCTGACGCTAGAACGGCGGTGCCTCGAAGTCATCCTCCGGCTCCTGGGCAACAGCGGTCTCCTGCCCAGGGACTACAGTGGCTGAATCCCCCGTCCCCCCAGAAGGAACACTGGAGAGGATCTCATTGACCGGAAGGTCTTCGCCGCTGTTCTTGGTGTCGATGTAGAAGTAGTAGAGGTCTTCATTTCCGGACTTCTTGCGGATATCATTCCTCTTGCGCTCCGATTCGGTCAGCAGCAGGCATTCCGGATTGAACGTCCACTCCTTGTAAGCGCAGAAAAGCATGAGCTTGCTCTTGAAGGTGTTGATCTTGATGACATCCGCAATCTTCTTGCTCAGGGTGGCCTTATACGCCTCAAAAGCCTCGTGCTTATTCACCAGACAGTCCAGACGTCTCTCTGTGAAGTAGTCCTCACACCAGAACATGAACTCATCCGTCATAGCCCTCTGGAGGTTGCGCTGCTCAATAAGCTTCATAGGAGGCTGGATCCTGACACGGAGCTTCTTCCACAGCACGATACAGTTGAGCATGAAGTTGTAGAAGTGGTTCATCTCCTCCTTGCTGTAGTCCTGGATGAGGTTCTTTCCGAACTTGGTCAGAGGGCTCCGCTCCACCAGGTTGCGCTGCGGGTCGTCAGAGTGGTAGTAGTCAGAGAAAGCGGCGAACCAGGTGCGCCTTCGCAAGGAGGCGTCGAAGCTCTTGATAGCGTGGTTGGACGTGAAGGCCACCTTGGGGCTCTCCTTGAAGTCCAGGACAAACGCCGGGGCATACTTGGCGTTCACAACCATCTTGCCGGTGATCATAGGCATGAACCTGTGCAGGTTGATGAGCTCGTTCAGGTCATCGAAGAAGACATTGTCCGTAACGCCTTTGACCACTCCCTGCAGGAGGAAGTCGGTCTTCTCAGGACGGAGATCCTGGCCGTTGATGAAGAGCTGCCGGCGCAGCTGCTCGATACTGGAGATGAACAGAGACTTTCCGGTACCTCCCAGGTGCGTCCCCTCTTCACTCTGTTCCATCTCCATAGCGTATATGGCGTACGGCTGGCCGGCGTTCTTCTCCTTGGTAAGGAGATATCCCAGAGCCATGACTTTGCTGATGAAATTCAGCTGGGTCTCGGCCTCCTCGCTCTCGCTGAGCTGATATCCCAGCTCCTCCTTCCTCCAGTAGAGACGGCCGGTGTCGTACACGAACTGCATGAACGTGCAGTCATGCCTGAGGATCTTCAGCAGATACCGCCGTGTGTCCTCTATAGCGTCAATCTGCTTACGTAACGTAACGATATTGGGGGAAAGGGGGTAGGAGGCCTGCAGGGCTTTCAGGCTCATGAGCTTGGCTGCATAGTCTTTCGTATATTCCACATCGAAGTACGGCTCTTCCGGAGCGAAATCAAAGTCAATTATCTTGTTGCTGTACACCATATACCTGCAGTCTGACGGCTTCACCTTCTCCAGGCCTGCGGCCGTCACACGTATGATGCAGTTCCGGAAGAAGAAATAGTCCGCATCAACGGTGAAGGAGTTGAAATCCGGCTCCACGATGGCCAGCTTCTCCAGGGAGGAGAGTCTGACCTGGTTGGAACGGTGTATGGAATTGGCCAGGGCCTGCGTGTAATATCCCGGATGGGTCTTGATATATTCCAGCAGATATGCGCTGCAGTGGGCGGAAATAGCCTGCTCGTCGATGAGAGTGACCACATTGTCCCTGATATGGCAGAACGTGTATCCCTTGGCCGTGGCAGACGTGGCTATCTTGTGATATCCAGACGCCTCCAGGAAAGAGTACAGCTGCTCGTTGTTGATATCGTAACCCTGGAAGGCTCCTGTCTTGGAGTATTTCTCCATCCAGAACTTCAGGCCTCCGGAGAGTTTGACCAGCTCTTTGAAGAGAGAGACGGGGTTCTGGTTCTCCGGACGGCGGAAATGCACGAAGAAATCCTTGGCGTCCTTACATGGCTTGCCGCTCCTGGTACGGAATCTGGCCAGCTCGGAAGGCAGGGTGATGATGGAGATGTCCAGGTACTGCAGGGCGATTTTCAGGGCATTGGCCTTGCCGGTCTCGTCGATGTCATAGAGGATGTATATCTTCTTGGCTATCTTCTGCAGAAGGCCGAACTCATATTCGGTAAGGTCTGCAGTCTCTGAATTAAGCCAGCAGACACGATAGCCCGCATTGTGGACGTTCAGGGCGTCAGAGCCGCCGCTGCAGATGATAAGCTCCGGCCAGGTCATATCCACGTCCTGGGAGAACTCGTCCTCCGGATCCGCCTTCACCTTT
>JAEEGL012367129.1_pt1 | contig 22024 bp, 19 predicted proteins | sample 9134231 | NCBI WGS metagenome assembly JAEEGL01 (sample SAMN16246548, study PRJNA631951) | gut metagenome | biome: gut microbiome; feature: rumen; material: fiber-attached | host: Bos | place: Iran: Karaj | collected 2018-10 | reverse complement strand
TTCTTTATATCTACTTTAATAGTCAACTATATTATACCCCAAATTCGTTTTTTTACAACTTAAACAAAATGAGCGGTTCTATTTCGCAATTCATCTCCTACCTGCAGAGGTTGGAGTCTTCTTGCTGAACCGCTGATAAAAGACCGGGGCGTCATCACCGGCATGGGGACCCATGATCCCGAGACCCTTCTGAGAGCCGAGGAGGAAGGCTGGGGATGCGATTTCTACATGGCCTGCCTCTACAACGCGAGAAAGGGACAGCGGGGGCAGCAGAGCGGCTTCATCACCGGAAAGAAAAAAGGCATCACCCTTTATCCGGACGACCGCTGGATAATGTTCGACGCCATAAGGAAAGTCAAAAAGCCGGTCATAGCCTTCAAGATCCTGGCCGGGGGTCAGAGGATCATGAACCTTCCGAAGGACAGGAAGGAAGCCGAGATAGAGCTGGCCTTCACGGAAGCCTTCGAGAACATAAAGCCGGGAGACTACACCCTGATCGGCACCTTCCAGAAGAACAGCAACGAGATCGGACAGGACGCTGCCATCGTGGGCCGGGTCCTCGGGAAGCTTGCCAGCAGACAGGATCAGGTACAATAGAATAAGCCACACGACGTCAATGAGACAGGGGAATAGCATGAAAGCAGTTCCCCTGTTGTTTTGCATATTCGTTTGCTCCTCAGTCGGCCAGTTCCTCGAGCCATCTGAAGGTGCCGGTCTTCACCACGTCCTCGCCGTAGATGGTGAGGAAATCGTCTCTCATGGAGATCACGGTGAAGCCGCTGGCTTCCCATTTCTCGCCCAGTTTCCTGGTCTTCTCGGTATTGCCGTAGTCCCGTTCCTCATCGTCAGCGATGAGCATGAACGCGGCGCTCCTGAACTTGTTGTTGCTTATGGTATACATGTGCATGGAGTAGTCTCCGCTGCTGTTCCCGAAGGACAGCACCGGCTGTTTCCCGATGTCCCTCATGATCTGCTTCACCTTGTTGGTCTGCAGGTTCTTTATGATGAGCCTGTCGGTGCGCACGAGCCTGTCGTCAGCCTTGTACTGGTAATCCAGCCCGTCTGTGTCGCCCTCTCCCGTGGGGGCCCACTCAACGTCCATGCCTATTATGTTCCTGTACGGGATATCGAAGACGCCCTCGATGAACACGCGGCACAGCGCCCTGTCGCTGCCGCTCACCACGTATACGTCAAAATCGTTGTCCTGTAGGTACTCGACCACCTCTATCATCGGGACATAGAAGGAATCGGCGTATGTCATGCCTTCGAAACCGTCCACGTCCTTAATTAGGATGGAGGTGACGAAAGCGGCGAACTCCTCGAACGTCATGCCTGCGTAGGCCCTTGCCGCCTGGATGGCATGCTGCATGGGCATGTCCGAGGGGAAGGATTTGTCGAGAGCGCAGTCCCTGAGGGTGCGTCCCACCTCAAGCATCTCCTCGTCCGTCTGGCACGTGGGATCCTTCAGGATCCGCCACGCCAGCATGTAGTACTCGAGATACGTGGGGCAGAGCTCTGCGCAGAGGGTCCCGTCCATGTCGAAAACGGCGATCCTGTCCTCCACGGGTATGAAGTCGGGGGATTTCTCGTCGGTGACCGCCTCGACGTAGTCTATGAGGGCGTTGAGAGACGCCGCGTCCTGGTTCCAGCTGGGGAACACGTCCTCGAGCTCGGTGCCGGGCTCTTCCGTATCCGGAGTGTCAGCCGAGGATACGGGCGGCTGTTCTGCAGTGTCCGCCGGTTTCGGAGCCTCGCTGCATCCCGCGAGCAGTCCGATCATCATTATCATGCTGAGAATAAGGCATACTGTTCTTTTCTTCATTTTGTTTCCTTCCTTTGTCAGGGATAATTACCTGTGTTATTCACCTGCCGGTACCGGTATCAGCAAAAAACACATCAGAAAACAGGGGCCTGATCACCATATTTAAAATCAGGTCCCTTTTCCGTTATTTCACAACAATATTGACGATCCTTCCGGGAACGTAGATCTCCTTCACGATCTGCTTCCCTTCCACTGCCGCCGCGACTCTCGCGTCGGCGTTGGCGGTGGATATGGCAAGATCCTTGTCCGCGTCCGCGGGGATCAGTATCGTTGCCTTGAGTTTGCCGTTTATCTGGACCGCGATCTCGATCTCGCTGTCCCTGGTCTTTTCCTCGTCGTATTCAGGCCACGGGGCCACGGATATGAATCCCTTCTCTCCGAGGCCTTCCCAGATCTCCTCGCAGATGTGCGGGGCGAAGGGGCAGAGCAGCTTGATGAACGTCTTCAGCTCGTCCACGGTAATGTGTCCGGCTTCCGAGATATCGTTGAGCAGAGACATCAGGGCCGCGATGGCCGTGTTGTACTTGGTCTCCTCGATATCGGATGACACTTTCTTTATGGTCTTGTGGAAAGCGCTCTCGAGCTTCGGGGTGGATCCCCTGCCCTGGGCGATGTCCGTCAGGGAGGCGACCCTGTCAAGGAACCTCTTCACGCCTCTCACGCTGCTGTCGCTCCAGGGAGTGGCGGAGCCGTAGTCTCCCATGAAGAGGACGTAGACCCTGAGCACGTCGGCTCCGAAGTCCTTCACCACGTCGAGGGGGTCGATGACGTTGCCCTTGGACTTTGACATCTTGTCCCCGTCAGGCCCCAGGATCAGGCCCTGGGCGGTCCTTTTCGCGTAAGGCTCGTCAACGGGCACTTCTCCTATGTCGTACAGGAAGTGATGCCAGAATCTCGAATATATCATATGTCTGGTCACATGCTCCATGCCGCCGTTGTACCAGTCCACCGGGAGCCAGTACTTCAGGGCTTCCTGAGACGCGAATTCCCTGTCGTTGTGGGGATCGCAGTATCTGAGGAAGTACCATGAGGATCCGGCCCACTGGGGCATGGTATCGGTCTCCCGCTTCGCGGGGCCGCCGCATTTCGGGCATGTGCAGTTGACGAAGCTGTCTATCTTCGCGAGAGGGCTCTCCCCGCCTTCACCGGGCTCGAAGTTCTCGAGATCCGGGAGCTTCAGCGGGAGCTCTTCGTAGGGAACGCCCACCATGCCGCATTTCGGGCAGTGGACGATGGGGATGGGCTCGCCCCAGTATCTCTGGCGGTTGAAGGCCCAGTCCTTCATCTTGTACTGTACGCCTTTCTCACCCAGACCGTTCTCGGCCAGGTACACCAGCATCTTGGATATAGCTTCCTTCTTGGTCTGTATGCCGTTCAGGAACCCGGAGTTGATCATCTCGCCGTCTCCGGTATAGGCAGCTTCCTCTATGTTGCCGCCCTTGATCACTTCGATGATCTCTATGCCGAACTTCTTCGCGAACTCGTAGTCGCGCTCGTCGTGGGCCGGCACGGCCATGATGGCGCCGGTGCCGTATCCCATCATAACATAGTCGGAGATGTAGATCGGTATCTCTTTGCCGTTCGCCGGATTGATCGCGGCGATGCCCTCTATCCTGACGCCGGTCTTGTCCTTGACCAGCTGGGTCCTCTCGAACTCGGTCTTCTTGGAGCACTCTTCCTTATATGCGTCGAGCTCCGCTATGTTCGTGATCCTGTCGCGGTTTCTCTCGATCACGGGATGTTCTGGAGCTATGACCATGAAGGTGGCCCCGAACATCGTGTCGCATCTCGTGGTATATATCCTGAGCTTCTCGCTGCAGCCCGTCAGGCTGAAGTCAACGAATGCGCCTTCGGATCTTCCGATCCAGTTCTGCTGCTGGAGCTTGATGTTGGGAAGGTAGTCCACCTTCTCAAGGCCTTCGAGCAGCTTGTCGGCGTATTCGGTTATCCTCAGGTACCATACGTCCTTGGATTTCTGGACTATCTCGCTGTGGCAGACGTCGCACTTGCCGCCCTGGGAGTCCTCGTTAGAAAGGACAACTTTGCAGTGGGGGCAGTAGTTGACCAGGGTCTTGGCTCTGAACACAAGGCCCGCGTCGAACATCTTCCTGAATATCCACTGGGTCCATTTATAGTAGCCCTCGTCCGTGGTGTCAACCACCCGGGACCAGTCGAAGGAGAATCCGACCCGCTTCAGCTGGTTCGTGAAGTTCGCGATGTTCCTGTCGGTGACGATCCTCGGATGGGTGTTCGTCTTTATTGCATAGTTCTCGGTGGGAAGGCCGAAGGCGTCGAATCCGATGGGAAAGAGCACGTTGTACCCTTCCATCCTTCTCTTTCTCGACACGACCTCCAGGCCGGAATAGGCCTTGATATGGCCCACGTGCATGCCGGCGCCGCTGGGATATGGGAACTCGACGAGCCCGTAGAACTTCTTCTTCGCGCTGTTGTCCTCGGCACGGAATATGCCGGCCTCGTCCCATCTTTCCTGCCATTTCTTTTCTATGCGCTCAAAATCGTATTTCATACGCTTTACCCTGTCAGTCTTCGCTTATAAGTGAAGAGATGTCCTTCTCAGTAGTCTCCTGGTACAGTTTTTCCAGATTGTAGAATTCCCGGGCGTCCGGGGTGAACACGTGGAGTATCACGGGGCCGAAGTCCTCGAGCACCCAGATGCCTGTGTCCGCGCCCTCGATGTGCTTCGGGGCCACGCCGTACTGCTCGAGCTTGAACTCCACCTCGCCCACCAGGGCGTTGACCTGGGTCCTGGAGGTGCCGGAGCACAGCACGAAATAGTCTGCGATGACCGTGCGGTCCTCAACGTGCAGCAGCTTAAGGTCCTTCGCCTTCTTCGAGTCCAGCACGGCCACTATGAACTCGGCCAGCTTCTCGGGGTTCTCAAGATCCCGGGCCTTCAGTCCCTCTTCTATCGGAAGTTTAGTTGTGTTTTCCATTTGCTCTCCGTAAATATATCAGTATGTGGGTATGTAGATCGAATCCTCGTCTATGTCCTCGGCATTGTACACCTGGTCGATCACGGTGTTGGCGGGAGCGTAGTAGGTCTCGTATATGCCCGCGTCGAACTGGTCGTAGAAGGTCTTCGGACGGTCGAATATGGAATCGGTTATGTCCTTGTCGTAGATGTTGAAATACGTGTTCACGGCGCTGAGGGTCGCGTCCCTGTTCACCACGTAATAGACCCCGGTGTAGTCCATGTTGCCGGGAACGGTCATCATGTTCACTCCCGACAGGTCTATCCCTATGATGTTCTTCGCGTAGTACATGACGTCGGATACGGTCATGTCGGTGTACACGTTCTTCAGCACTTCGCTCACCAGGTTGGTGAGGGCATTCACGTCATAGGCCTTCACCAGGTATTTCACCTTCTGGAAGAAGGCAGTCAGGAAGATCTTCTGGGCGTTGACCCTTCCGATGTCCGCCTGGATGTAGCCGCTCCTGAACCTTACGAACTGCTCCGCCTGGTTGCCGGTGAGGTGCTGGTATCCGGGATAGAGGTTTATGAAAAGGTTCTGGTCCGGATCCTCGTACTGCATGACGTAGGGCACGTAGAGGTCCACGCCTCCTATGGCATCCACGATCTTGTCGAATCCGTCAAGCGTTACCACGACCTTATGCTGGATCTTGATGCACAGGCTCTTCTCGAATACCGATGCCACCCCGTCCAGGGCCGCCATGTACTGGGCCTCCTCGTCGGTGCCGGTCCAGGCTTCGCTGAAGTAGTGGGAGAACACTTCGTTCATCTTGTTGGTGTAGAGGTACGCCGTGCTGTCCACGCCCGTGGGGTTGACATATGTGTCTCTCGGGAACTGCATCACGGAGATCTTCTTCTCAGCCGCGTTGAAGTTCACGATCATGGTGACGTCCGCCAGGGCCGCCAGCTTGTCGTGGCCCACCACCAGGATGTTGTAGTTGTCCTCGTTCTTTATATGGTACCTTCCGTCGTCGGGGCGGGTGACCGGATCCTGGGCGGTATCCTCGGTGTCGGCGGTGTCTGACGTGTCAGTGGTGTCGGGCCGGTCCGTCTCCACCGGATCTGTGTCGAAGGGGACCACCGGGTCCACTTTCGGTCTGTAGAGCACGATCCATCCCACCACCAGAAGGAACGCCACGCATACCACAAGGAGCACGGCGATGAGGGCCCAGTGGACCTTCTTCACGGGCTTCTTCTTTTTCGCCTGGGTGAATTCCACGGTGTCCGCGTCGGCTTCGTCGTCATATGCGTAGGAGTCCTCAGTGGGATAGTAATCGTCATAATCCTGATCCCCGGGCTCCGTTTCCGGGACCTGATCCTCAGGCAGGGGCTCCTCCGGAACCGGATCCGGCTCCGGGACTTCCCGCTTGCTTTCGGTTATCCTGAATTCTTCGTTGTTCTCGTCGTTAAAGTTCATTGCAACCTCTCCTGAAATTCCCGGAACAGGCCCCCGTTCTTCATGCGGACGAACCAGTTCCTTGCCGATATGGTGTCGGGATCGATGAGACTTCCGCTCTCCAGCAGATATCCCACCGTCATATCAAAAGATTTTATCATAGTATCCGCCAGATGCTCCTTCATGTCCTTCCCGGAGACATCCGAATAGAAATACTCTCTCAGTTTCCTGCAGCTCTCGTGCCGCCTCGTGGGTTCTATGTAGTCGGCCAGGTATATGAGGGACTCGAACACCGTCATGTCCTCACGTCCCGTGGTATGGTACCTTATGGCGCTCTTCACGTTTCCGGTGACCAGATCCGGGAACAGCGCGGCGGCCGTTTCGGCCCCCGTTATCGCGTGCAGCACACCCGGTGACTGGGCCCGATATTTGTCAAGCATTATACCAAAATCACCGCACAATTGCAACTGCCGGCCGTGGTCCAGGTCCTTCGTGATGTCGTGGAGCCAGGCCGCGGTCTCAAGCCCGTCCAGGTCCTCCGGAAGGTATATCCTCCCGAGCTCCACGGCCTCCCGGGCCACGCTCTCCGTATGGAGGAACCGCTTTTCCGACATGCGCTCCTCCGCGCACCGGGCCAGCTCTTTCCTGAGTTTCCCTGTCATCCTATATGTCCTTCAGCCGTTCGGAGATCTTCCTCTTCTCTTTTCTCGAGGACTCCCTGAACAGTATTATCTTCCTTCCTATGACGGATACCACCTCGGCTCCGGTCTCCCGGGCCATGTTCTCCGCCGCCTCCCTCGGATCCTCGTCGGAATTGTCGAGGACCGACAGCTTTATGAGTTCCCTGGCGTCGAGGGCCTGGTCCACGCTCTGCATGACCGTGTCCCCCACGCCGCCCTTCCCTATCTGGAACAGGGCGTCGGCCTTTGAGGCCTCGCTCCTGAGGAAGGCTCTCTGTTTGCTCGTGAGCATCTTCACTTCACCTCGCAAGAATTTTTATGAGTCTCGGGATGAATATACCCATTGCGTTGCCCCTGTGGGACACCCGGTTCTTCATCTCCCCCGGGATCTCCGCGAACGTATGCCCGAATTCAGGATACCAGAAAAGGGGATCGTACCCGAATCCGCCGTCGCCCTGCTCCTTTTCGAGTATGACTCCGCGGCATTCGCCCCTGACCACCATGGCCCTCTCCTTCGGGATGCCTGTCTTTTCCGACAGCCCGTCCGTGATCCGCCATTCCTCCGGTATGGAATACGGGGATCCCTCCGGCAGCACCAGGGCGCAGGTGCACACGAACTTCGCGCCCCTCTGCTCTTCCGGCACGTCCTTCAGTTCGTGAAGTAGCTTCTCCCGGTTCTTCGCGTCGTTGCCGTGCTCGCCGGCGTATCTGGCCGAGTGTATCCCCGGGGCGCCCCCGAGGAAGTCCACCGCCAGGCCCGAGTCGTCGGCTATGCCGATGTATCCCAGATCCGCCGGGACTCTGGCCTTTATGAGGGAGTTCTCCTCGAACACGGAGCCCCATTCGTCGATGTCGTCCGTGTATCCTATGTCCCTGAGGGACTTCACTTCTGTCCCTTGAGACGTCAGATCCCCCAGTAAAGTTTCAATCTCCGCGATCTTTTTCCTGTTGTTTGACGCCAGAACTATGCAGCTCATGCTCTTTTTTCCCTTTTTCCGTCCGTTATTCTTCGTCTTCCCGGTCTTCTTCGTCATCGTATTCCTCATCTTCACCGTCATCCCCGAGGAGGGCCTTCACGAACATGGAGGCATCGAAGGGCCTCATGTCGTCTATCTTCTCCCCGACGCCTATGAATTTCACGGGGATGTCCACCTCGGACTTTATGGAGAACACGGCTCCGCCCTTGGCTGTGCCGTCCAGCTTCGTGAGGATGAGGCCCGTGATGTCCGCGGCTTCCTTGAACTTCCTTGCCTGCATGACGGCGTTCTGTCCCGTGGTGGAGTCCAGCACCAGCAGGGTCTCCCGGTCAGCGCCCGGCAGTTCCCTCGAGATGATTCGGTTGATCTTCGCCAGCTCCTCCATGAGATTGCTCTTGTTGTGGAGCCTTCCGGCGGTATCGACTATGAGGACGTCGGCCTGGCGCTTGTTGGCTGCGGCTATGGCATCGAACACCACGGACGCGGGATCAGATCCCTCGTTCTGCCGTATCAGCTCAGCGCCGGCTCGGTCGCACCACACGGCCAGCTGCTCTATGGCGGCAGCCCTGAAGGTGTCCGCCGCGGCCACGACTACCTTCTTTCCTTCCTTCCTCAGGTTGTTGGCGATCTTTCCGATGGACGTGGTCTTGCCCACGCCGTTTACGCCTATGACGAGGATCACGGAAGGCCTGGTGCCGAGCCTCAGGGGCTCGCCTTCGCCTATCTGGGCCGCCAGGATCTCGCCGAGCGCGGCCCTAACCTCCCCTGGATCCTTTATGTTGTCTGTCTTTATGCGGTCCCTGAGCTCCTCAATGACCCTTTCGGTGGTGGCGGTGCCCATGTCGGCCATTATCATGACCTCCTCCAGCTCCTCAAGAAGATCCTCGTCCACCCGTCTGAAGCTCTTGACCACTTCGTTCATCTGGTTCACGAAGGCCCCCTTGGTCTTGGAGAGGCCTTCCTTCAGTTTCTTGAAAAATCCCATCTGTTTCTCCGTTGAATGGTTACTTGGTCACAAGTCCGTCCGCGCTGTCCCCGGCCTGGAGTGTGAACACCTTCGACACGCCGGAGGTCTGCATGGTCACGCCGTACAGTGTGTCGGCGATGTCCATGGTGCCTCTCCTGTGGGAGATCATTATGATCTGCATCTCCCTCGAGAACTTCTTCACGTATCTGCCCACTCTCGCCACGTTGGCCTCGTCCAGGGCCGCCTCTATCTCATCGAAGATGCAGAACGGGGACGGGTTCACCTTTATGAGGGCGAACAGCAGGGCTATTGCTATGAATGACTGTTCTCCGCCGGACAGCAGGTTCAGGTTCTTTATGGTCTTTCCGGGAGGAGCGGCGTTGATCTCTATGTCGCAGTCCAGGGGGTTGTCGGCATCGGACAGCACCACTTCCGCGTGGCCGCCTCCGAACAGTTCCCGGAACACCTCTCCGAAGTATCTGTTTATCTTGCCGAAGGCGTCCAGGAATATCTCCTTCATACTGCCTTCCACCTCCAGCAGGACCTTGGTCAGGTCCTCCCGGGAGGCTCTCAGGTCGTCCAGCTGGGTCTTTATCCGCTCGTAGCGGTCCTTGACTTCCTTATACTCCTCTATGGCGTTGACGTTCACGTGGCCCAGGGCCTTTATGCCGTTCTTCAGCTCGGTCTGGCGGCGGACATACTCTGGACGCTCTCCGTCCTCTATGACGGGGCAGTCGTTCTCGTCCGCGAACTTTCTTGCCTGGGCGAAGGTGAACTCGTAGTCTTCCCACATCTTCGCGCTGAGCTTCTCGTCGTCGTCCCTGAGGGACTCCAGCTTCTGGCTGTTCTTGAGGTTGGCCGTGATGAGGACTTCCTTCTTCGCAACCTGCTCGTCCTTAAGTTTGCTGAGCACGCTGATCTGGCGGTCCGTGTCGTTCACCGACTCGATGAGAAGGTCTTTCCTCTTCTCAAGCTCCTCCAGTTTCTCACCCAGTTCCTTCACGGACTTCTCGTCCGCTGCCACGGCCTCGGTAGCGCTCTCTATGCGGCTCTTCGAAGCCTCTATCTTCGCCTTCTGGCCTTCTATCTCACCGTTGATCTGGGCGATCCTTGCCTCAAGGTCCGCCTTCAGGCTCCCGTTGGCCTCGATGTCCTTCGATATCTCGGTCATCCTGATGTTCACGGCCTGGGCCTGACGGTCAAGGTCCGCGATCTCGTTCTCAGCCTCGCCTCTCTGCTGCACCAGCGACATCCTCTCGTCCGCCGTGCTTTCCGCTCTGGCGGTCTTGTCTGCGATCTGCCGCTCGATGTCCTTCAGCTCCTCGCCCGCGGCTCCGCTGTCCTCAGACAGGTTCCCCAGATCCGATCTAATGGATCCTATGAGGTTCTCGAGGGCCTTCCTCTCGCCGTCGGCGTCGCTGAAGCGCTTGTTCTCCGATGACATGAGGGTAAGGAGCAGTTCCCTTCTCTCGGTCTCCGAGCCTATGGTGTCGGTCAGTTCCCTGATCCTTTCGGAAAGGTCCCCGTTCTTCTCCGCGAGGGCATTGAGCTCCCCGGAGACTTTCTTAAGCTCGGCCTCGAGGGATCCTATCTGCGCAGCTCTCGAGAGCATGCCGGAATCCCGTTTGGCCTGGCCGCCCGTGAAGGCGCCGCCCGAGCTTATCTGCTGTCCGTCCTCCGTGACGCATCTGAGCCGCCATCCGCAGCCTCTCGCGGCCTCCGAGGCGTGATCCAGATCGTCGAACACGGCCACTCTCGACAGCAGGGAGCTCACTATGTCCCTGTATTCCGGGCTGCAGCTCACGAGGGAATCGCCCCAGCCGATGAATCCGGAAGATCTTTCCGCTGACTTGGTCTCGGCGCTGCGCTCCTGGGGTTTCACGGTGGTTATGGGATAGAATGTGGCTCTGCCCTGGGACGCGTCCTTAAGGCTCCTGATGGCCGCCTTCGCGCTCTCCTCGTCCTCTGTCACGATGTTCTGGAGAGCCGCCCCGAGGGAGGTCTCTATGGCGAGGATATATTTGGGCGAAACCTTTATGAGCTGTGAAAGGGGCCCGTGGATCCCTTTCAGGCTGCCATCCTTTGCCTTCGACATGACGTAGCGGACGCTGTTGTTGTATCCGTCGAAATGCTCCATCATGCGGCGGAGAGCCGAAACGCGGCTCTCGAGGGAGTCGTACTCGGCCTGCTTCTTCCGCTCCTCTTCCTTCGAGGCCTCGAAATTCCCGCTGATCTCCGAGAGCTCCGACTTCATCCCGGCCAGCTTTTCGTCTATGCCGTTCACGGCGTTCTGATAGTCTGCCACCTGGGACTCGGCGTCTCCGGCCTCGCGGTTCAGTTCCGCCAGCTTTTCGCTGTATCTCTCTATATCCTGGGATATGGACTCCGATCTCTTCTCGTCGTCCTCCCGGTTTTTCAGCAGTACGTTCTGTCTGACCCTGAGATCCGAGATCTCGGCGTCCAGCTCCTGCTTCTCCAGGAGCAGTACCTCTATCTGTTCGGTGAGTTTCTCCACGATCCCGGATTTTTCCGCGGAATCGCTGTTTACGGAAAGCAGCTTCGCCTTTTCATCTTCAAGGGACGCGGCAAGGGCCTCGGCCTTCCCGTTGAGCTCGTCCAGTCTCGCCTGTTCCGCCGAAAGCGCGGCCTCCGACGAGGCGATGCGCTCCTTCCCGGCCTCGATGAGCTCCCCGGCATGCTCCATGTCCTTCTTCTTTATGCCGATGTCCGCCTGGGCGGCGCTCAGGAGCCTGTTTGTCTGGGTTATCTCGTCGAAGTTCCTGGTCTGGTCCTCGTGCCCGCTCTGGGACTGTTCCTGGAGCCTGTCAAGTTTCGACGCGGTGACGTTTATGGTGTCCTCCTGCATCTCCAGCTCGTGCTGGGACAGCCGGAAGTCTCCGTCAGCCTTCTCTATGGCCTTCGCCAGGCGGTCAGCCTCGAATATCCACATGGATACGTCGATCTTCTTCTTTTCCACGAACAGATCCATGTATTTCCTGGCTTTTTCCGAGTCCCTGGACAGGGGGCCGAGACGCTGGGCCAGCTCGTGCTCGATGTCCTCGACACGGGCCATGTTGTCCTCTGTCTCCTTCAGCTTCTTCTCGGACTCGTTCTTCTTGTATCTGTATTTCGCGATGCCGGCGCTCTCCTCGAAGGCCTTTCTCCTGTCCTCGTTCTTCTTCGAGATCAGCTCTGCTATCTTGCCCTGGCCTATGATGGAATAGCCCTCACGGCCTATGCCCGTGTTCATGAACAGCTCGTATATGTCCTTCAGCCTGCATTTCCTGCGGTTGATGAAATACTCGCTGTCGCCGTTCCGGTAGTACCGTCTGGTGGCCGTGACCTCGTCATAGTCAGTAGGCAGGGTCCTGTTTAGACCGCTGTTGTCGAAGGTCACCGACACTTCGGCGAAGCTCATGGGCTTCTTGTCGTCGGCCCCGGCGAAGATCACGTCCTCCATCTTGGAGCCTCTGATGCTCCTTGAGGACAGTTCCCCGAGGACCCACTTCATCGCGTCCGTTATATTCGATTTACCGCTCCCGTTGGGACCCACGATGACCGTGGCGCCGTCGTTGAACTTCAGGACGGTCCTGTCCGGGAATGATTTGAATCCGTGCAGTTCCAGTGATTTGAGGTACAATTGCGTTTCCTCCGGTGTTCTAGATTCTTTCCAGTGTGACTTTGTACGGCGGGAATTCCGGATCCCCGCGGAATTTTATATTCTTCAGTCCGGTGGTGCAGGTCAGTCTCCTGACGTTGGACCTTCCGAGGCCCGCGGCCTTCGACAGGTGCCTCTCCGGCACCGTTATGAGCGCGTCCCCGGTGAAGTCCCGTTCTTTTGCCAGGGACGATATTATCCTGTAGTAAAGCTCGCTGTAGACCATCTCCCCGAGAGCCGGGTGGTTCGGTCCCGCGTAATATGCCCGGGAATGGAGGTTCTCGCTCTCGCACAGTCCGATCCTCAGGCATTCCACTCCCTTTTCCGCGAGGATCTCAAGGACGTCCGCGGATCTTGTGACCGCCTCCTCGACCGTAAGGGGAACGTATTCCCCCTTTTCGGCCATCCGGCACAGCTCCGTGCCCCTGAAGACCACGGTGGGGTAGATCCTGGCGGAGCCGCAGTTCGCGGCTATGTACCGGGCGCATTCCCTCTCGCTTCCGGGATCCGCTCCCGGAAGGCCGATCATCATCTGCCCGCCTACGGAAAAGCCCGCGCCGCGGAGCAGCTCCACGGCTCTTTCCGTGTCACCGGCGGTGTGGCCTCTCCTGCATGTCACGAGGACCCGGTCGTCCATGGACTGGATCCCCAGTTCCACCTGGGTCACGGGGTAGCCCCTGAGGACGGATATGATATGCGGGGATATGTAGTCCGGCCTGGTGGACATCCTGATGCCCTTCACGCCGCCCCTTCCGCAGTAGCCCTTTGCCAGGTCCAGCAGGGATATCATCAGATCTTCGTCTATGCCGGTGAATGATCCTCCGAAAAAGGCTATCTCGGCCTCCGCCCCTCCGGCGGACGCAAGGCATTCCTCTATGATCCTTTCCGCCGAGGCCAGCTGCCCGTCCCGGTCCGCTCCCGCGGTCCCGGTTATGGTCCTCTGGTCGCAGAAGACGCACATGTTGGGACAGCCCAGATGAGGTATGAACACGGGTATGTTAATGTGTCTCTTTGGCATTTTCCTTTATTTCGCCGAACAGGATCAGAGCCTCTCTCGCGGCCTGCTGCTCGGCTTCCCTCTTGGTCTTGCCGGTACCCCTGCCTATGATGTTGCTGTTAAGCATGGCCTCCACGCTGAACCGCTTGTCGTGGGCAGGCCCGGTCTCCGACACCAGGACGTATTCCAGGATCTCTCCCTCGGCCTGCTGCACCAGCTGCTGCAGCTGGGTCTTGTAGTCGATGAACACGCCGTTTCTCGAGATCTTGCCGATCTCGGACTTTATGAACGGCAGTACGAACCTCTCGACTTCCGTGAAGACCTCCCCGGAATCGAGATACATGGCCGCCAGCAGCGCCTCGAAGGCGTCGGCGGTGATGGAAGGCCTCTGCCTTCCCCCGTTCAGTATCTCCCCGTGGCCCAGGTACAGGTACTCGCCGAGGCTTATCTCCGCGGCGAACTTTGAAAGGGCCTTCTCGCATACCACGGCGGCACGGATCTTGGTCAGATCCCCTTCCTGCTTGTTCCTGTATTCCTCGAAAAGATATGAGCTCACCACTATGGAAAGCACGGAATCCCCCAGGAATTCCAGTCTCTCGTTGTAGGCTACGGCGGAATCCGTCTTGGTCTTCATCTCGTTGTAGTAGGACGAGTGGGTCACCGCCGCCTTCAGGATCTTTCTGTCCCTGAAGGTATAGCCTATGGTCTTTTCAAGTTCCCCGATGGGACGGGGCTCGTCATTGTGCGTCATTTCGATATATTCCTTATGTCTCGCTTTTTGCTTTCTCGAGTTCCGGGATGAAGCTCCCGAGGGCCTCAAGGGCTCTTTCCGAATAGTACTCCGCCCTTGCCCGCTTGCCGCCCTTTATCTTTCTGTCAGGTCCGGGGACTATGCCGAAATTGGCGTTCATGGGCTGGAACGTCCCGGGGAGCGTTCCTCCCGTCGATATGTAGGCCGCCATGGCGCCCGTCATCATGGTTTCCGGGAACAGCACCGGCCTCAGGCCTTTCGCCCTTCTCGCCGCGTTTATCCCGGCCACGAAGCCCGACGCGCAGGATTCGATATATCCCTCGACTCCCGTCATCTGGCCCGCGAAATACAGGTCCTTCCTGCTCCTCATGGAATAGTCCGCGTCAAGGAGGGACGGGGAATCCAGGAATGTGTTCCTGTGCATCACGCCGTACCTCAGGAACTCGGCGTTCTCAAGGCCCGGTATCATCCTGAAGACTCTCTTCTGCTCTCCCCAGGTCAGGTGGGTCTGGAAGCCCACTATGTTGTACATGGTGCCCTCTTCGTTCTCTTTCCTCAGCTGCACCACGGCGTAGTATGACTCGTCGGTCGCGGGATTCCTGATGCCCACGGGCTTCATGGGCCCGAACCTCAGGGTGTCGCCCCCCCTCCGGGCCATCACTTCCACGGGCATGCATCCCTCGAACACCTTCAGGCTGTCACCCTTCTCGAAGTCGTGGAGTTCTGCGGTCTCAGCCGATATGAGGGCCTCATGGAACGCTTTGTATTCAGGCTCCGTGAAGGGACAGTTGATGTAGTCCGGGGTGCCCTTTCCGTATCTCGAGGCAAAGAAGGCCTTTTCCATGTCCACTGTGGAGGCGTCCACTATGGGGGCCGCGGCGTCGTAGAAATACAGCCGCCTGTCGCCGGTGATCCTCTTTATCTCCTCCGCAAGGGCGTCCGAGGTAAGGGGGCCTGTGGCCACCACGGTCGTGTCTTCGAAGTCCAGGGAGGTGATCTCCCCCGAGACCGTCTCGATGCCGGGGCAGTTCCTGATCTTCTCCGTTATGTACCCCGAGAACCTTTCCCGGTCCACGGCCAGGGCCCCGCCCGCGGAGACCCGCGTCGCGTATGCGGCCTCCATGATGAGGGAACCCATCCTGAGAAGCTCCTCCTTGAGGAGCCCCCCCGCGTTCGTGAGCTCGGCGGATCTCAGGGAATTGGAGCATACCAGTTCGGAGAACCCGTCCGAATGATGGGCGGGGGTCCTCTTTCCGGGCTTCATCTCGTAAAGAGTGACGCGGACGCCGGACCGGGCTGCCTGCCAGGCGGCCTCGCAGCCCGCCAGGCCGGCTCCGATTACGTTAACGTTAACCATCTCATGATCTGCCGAAGATCATTCTTCAGTCTCTTCGGTCTCTTTCTTGTATTTGCACTTGTCGTTCATGCAGTACAGGTAGTTCTTGCCCTTCTTCCTGACCATCATGCCGCCGCATACCGGGCACTTCTCGTTGGTGGGCATGTCCCAGGTGGAGAAGTCGCAGTTCGGATAGCGGGAGCAGCTGTAGAACACGTTCCTGTTCTTTCCTGTCTTGGTCACCAGGTCCGCGCCGCACTTCGGGCATTTCACTCCGAGGGGCTTCTGCTTCTGCTTGGTGAACTTGCACTGCGGGTATCTGGAGCAGGCGTAGAAGGTGCCGAACTTGCCGGTCCTCTGGACCATGTCAGCACCGCAGACCTCGCATTTCATGGTCTCGCCGTCCTGCTTGGCAACCACGGGCTCGCTCTTCTTCTTTTCGTAGAGGGGCTTGGTGTTCCTGCAGGCGGGATAGTTCGGGCAGGCCGCGAACTTGCCGTACTTGCCGTTCCTTATGATCATCTTGGCTCCGCACTTGTCGCAGATTATGTCCGTCTCCTCGTGCTGCAGGTGGTACTCGGCCTTCTCGTTCTTCGAGAGGGCTTCAGTCAGTTCCTTGTCGAAGTCGCCGTAGAACTCCTTAAGCACCCCGTTCATGGATGCCTCCCCGTTCTCGATGGCGTCGAGCTGGCTCTCCAGGGATGCGGTGAACCTGTAGTCCACGATGTCCGGGAAGTTCTCGCTCATGAGGCGGGTGGTGACTTCGCCGAGATTGGTGGGGACCAGGGACTTTCCGTCCCTCTTCACGTATCCGCGGGTGGTGATTATGGTGATTATGGTGGTGTAGGTGCTGGGACGGCCGATGCCCTTCTCCTCGAGGAACTTCACGAGGGAAGCCTCGGTGAACCTCGGCGGGGGAGACGTGAAGTGCTGGGCGTTGGCTATGGTCTCGGCGTCAAACTTCTCTCCGGTCTCGGCGTCGGGGAGCCTCTTCGCTCCCTCTTCCCTGTCGCCCGTGTCGTCGGTGGACGCTTCATACACGGTCATGTATCCCGGGAATTCCACGGTATAGCCTGAGGTCCTGAACAGGTATCCCGCCGCCGTGAAGTCGATCTGGGTGGTGGCGAGGACCGCGGAGGCCATCTGGCTGGATATGAACCTGTCCCAGATCAGCTTGTACAGCTTGAACTGGTCGTTGGTCAGGTACTTCTTTATCTTTGCGGGCTCGAACATCTCCGTGGAGGGCCTGATGGCCTCGTGGGCGTCCTGGGCTCCCGCCTTGGATTTGTATATCCTGGGTACGGACGGATAGTAGTCCGGCCCCAGCTTCGGGTTCCCCGTGATGAATTTCTTCGCGGCTTCCCTTGCCTCGTCCGCGATGCGGAGGGAGTCGGTCCTCATGTAGGTGATGAGACCGTGGGCCCCGCCGTTCTCGTGGCCGAGATTGATCCCTTCATACAGCTCCTGGGCCACCTTCATGGTCTTCTGTGACTGGAAGTTCAGCTTCCTGGATGCTTCCTGCTGCAGGGTGCTGGTGGTGAAGGGCGGTTCGGGGTTCTTCACCTTCTTGCCCTTCTTGATGTCGGAGATCGTGAACTGCCTGCCCTCGAGATCCGCGAGGATCTTCTCGGTCTGCTCTTTCGTCTCCAGATCTATCTTCGCGCCGTTGTCGCTGCCGAAGAACCTGGCCGTGAACCTTCTGTCGCCGGAGCCCGTGAGCTCGGCCTCGATGGTCCAGTATTCCTTCGGCACGAAGGCCCTTATCTCGTTTTCCTTGTCCACAATGATCTTCGTGGCCGCGGACTGTACCCTTCCCGCGGAAAGGCCGCTCTTGACGGTCTTCCAGAGATACGGGCTCAGCTTGTAGCCCACTATCCTGTCGAGGATCCTTCTGGTCTGCTGGGCGTCCACTATGTTCAGATCTATGCCCCGGGGGCTCTTGATGGACTCCTTCACCACGCTCTTGGTGATGGCGTTGAAGGTGACTCTCCTCACCTTCTTCTCGGGGATCTCAAGAGCCGTGATCAGGTGCCACGCGATGGCCTCGCCCTCGCGGTCAGGGTCGGTCGCCAGATAGACGTAGTCAGCGGCCTTCGCCTCTTTCTTGAGAGTGTTGATGATCTCCGACTTTCCCCTTATGTTTATGTAATGGGCCTCGAAATCTTTGTCGATGTCGATGCCCATGGTGGACTTGGGAAGATCGCGGATGTGTCCGTTGGAAGCCATGACCTTGTATCTGCTTCCGAGATAGTTCTTGACTGTCGCCGCCTTGGTGGGCGATTCCATGATAACTAGATTCTGCATGTCTTTCCTCTTCTGATGCTTTCCGTAGTAGTTCCTGCCGGGGCAAAAAACTTCAAATATTATATACCCGGAATTTTGATTTTGGCAATAGCGCAGGCGAAAGTTTTTTAAAAAACTGTTCTCCGGGGCCTATCTTGCACCGCGTGAAGCTTTGGCGGCCTCCCACAGCGCGACCGTGCAGGCCTGGGCGGCGTTCAGGCTCTCAGCCTTTCCCGTCATGGGGATCCTGGCCGTGGAGGTGCACAGGGAGAGCACTCCCTCCGATATGCCGTGGCCCTCGTTCCCTATGACGAAGCAGGTACGGTCCCTGACGGTGAAGGAGCCGAGCTCCAGTGAATCCTCCGCCAGGGTCATGCCGGTGATCTCCCAGCCCTTATCCCTGAGGAACGCCAGCTTTTCCCGGCATCCCCCGGTGATCACGGGGATCCTGAAAACGGCTCCCATCGAGGCCCTGACGGTCCTCGGGTTCCCCGTATCGGCGCAGCTCTCCGCCAGCACGAACCCTGCGCCGAAGGCCTCGGCGCTCCTGAGGATCGTGCCGAAGTTGCCGGGATCCCTGACAGAATCGAGATATACCGCAAAGCCCGCGTCCGAAAGACATCGGATGTCGGGCTCCTCCGGGGTCCTGCTGGCCGTCAGTATCCCCTGCGGGGATTTTTCCGTGGAGATCTTCTCGAAGGCCGGACCGGACATGACGATGATGCGGACGCCCTTTTTCAGGGCCTTTTCCGCCAGATTCCCGATCTTTCCGGTATCCTCCCCGGACTCCTCGGAGATCACGAGCACGGCGCAGTTCCCGGAATCCAGGGATTCCTCTGCCAGCTTGGTCCCTTCGGCGAGGAAGAGCCCCGTCCCGTCCCTGTGCTTCCTGTCCGAAAGCTTGGCCAGGGACACCACGTCGGCGTTGCTCCTCGAGTATATGTATTCCGCTTTAAATCTGTTTTTCAGCTCTTCAAAAATATCCATAACACAAAGGAAAGGAGCCGTCTTTCGACAACTCCCCGTTATACCACCTTATTTAAGTGCTGCCTTCGCAGTGTCTGCAAGGGATGCGAATGCATCCTTGTCGGATACCGCTATCTCAGCCAGCATCTTCCTGTTGAGATCCACGCCCGCCAGCTTGAGGCCGTGCATGAATGTTGAGTAGTTCATGCCGTTGACCTTCGCCTGCGCGGAGATACGTGTGATCCAGAGAGAACGGAAGTCTCTCTTCTTCTGCTTGCGGCCTATGTATGCGTAGTTTCCGCTCTTCATAACGGCCTGTTTGGCCATCTTGAAATGGAGATGTTTGGAACCCCAGTAGCCTTTCGCAGCCTTCAGAACTTTATTTCTTCTCTTGCGCGTCATGAGAGCGCCCTTGATTCTAGCCATTGTACTCTATCCTTTCTTATACCTTATTTCCCGATCAGTCTTTGTTAATGAGTCTCTTTACGTTAGCAGTCATGGCAGGACTGAGTATCTGGCTGCTTCTGAGGTGTCTCTTCCTCTTCTGGTCCTTCTGGCCCAGGTTGTGACGGTGATCTGAATGGAATACCTTTATTTTGCCTGTTCCGGTCACGTGGAACCTTTTGGCAGAAGCTCTGTGTGTCTTGATTTTTCCCATGGTTCTATCCTTTCCTTACATTAGGTAAAATGTGCTTTATTTCGATGCCGGGGCTTTTTCCGGCTTGAGAGGAGCTATGAACATTGTCAGCTGCCTGCCCTCGAGGACGGGCTTCTTGTCGATGGCGCCGTATTCCGAAACGAAGTCGGCGAACCTCTCGAGCATTTCCCTTCCGATCTCGGGATGCGCAATTTCCCTTCCCCTGAAACGGAGACATACCCTGACCTTGTTTCCGGCCTGCAGGAACTTGATGGCCCTGTTCGCCTTGGTCTCAAAGTCATGGGTGTCGATCCTGCAGGAGAGCTGCACTTCCTTGATATCGACTACCTGCTGCTTTTTCTTAGCTTCCTTCTCCCTCTTGTCGGCCTCGTAGCGGTACTTGCCGTAGTCCATTGCTCTGCATACGGGCGGCTCCGCCGTGGGCGCGATGAGGACCAGGTCAAGGCCCTTGTCGTAGGCGTACGTCTTCGCGTCCGCAAGGCTCATGATCCCCAGCTGGCTGTTGTTTTCGTCAAGCATTCTGACTTCGGTGGCCCTGATGTCGTCGTTGATGGTAAGTTCTTTTGCGCTAATGGTTATGCACCCCCCTGAATGATGTGATGTATCTGGAAATAAAATGCGCACAGAAATACTCCGTGCGCAGAAAAAAAGCTTTCTATTGACCAGGCTGGCGCGATTGCCGCGAGGTGAGAACGGAGTACGTTCTGCTTTGTTGTACCCGGACATTATACTTGCCCCGCGGACTTTTGTCAATACCTTTCGCAAAATTTTTCCCCTGCCGGGCGGGAATATTTTTCCGGCGGAAAAAATCTCAAAAAAAGCCGCATATATATTAGAAATATATACTGAATTATGTTGATAAACGGCCGGGATTTCAATATAATGTACGCAGGAGAATTATAACCTCGGCCCAGTCCGGGGGACAGCGGAGGACGGAATGGAGACCGGAGAGAGGATCACCCTGGAGATCGTCGGGCTGACGGAAAAAGGGTACGGTGTCGCCCGGACAGACGGCATGGTCGTCTTCGTGAAAGACGCCGTTCCCGGAGACCGTGTTTCCGCCGTGATAAGGGAAGTTAGGAAGAAGTACGCCACCGCGGAAACGGATGAGCTGCTGGTGCGGTCGATCTGCAGGGAGGATCCGATATGCCCGGACTGCTCAAGATGCGGAGCGTGCGTGCTCTCGCACGTCAGCTTCGGGCTTGAGAACAGGACCAAGGCAGAGACCGTCGGGAACGCGTTCAGGAAGGCCGGCGTGAAGGCGGCCGTCCCGGATACCGCGTTTTCCCTTGACCGCACCGGATACCGCAACAAGCTGACCGTCCACTATTCCCAGAAGCTCGGGGCCTTCGGCCTGTATTCCGAAAAGTCCCGGGAGGTGTTCCCTTTCGGCCGCTGCCGTCTGTGCCCGGATATACTGTCTGAGTGCGTAAGGTATATAAACGGGATGCCGGAACTTTACAGGGATTCCGGGCCCGAAAGCCTGGTGCTGCAGATCACCGGCAGCGGTGAAGTGTACATAACGCTGGAATCGGAGGAAAAGACAGACAACCTGCTCAGGGACAGGATACGGAAAGAATTCCCCGCCGTAAAGGAAGTGATCCTCCGGTCTCACGGCCGGGGAAGGCCTTCATATTTCAAGGACAGGCTGCTCGATCTTGAGTTCACTTATCCCACATCGGGTTTCAGACAGGTCAACACCGCCGTGTTTGAAAAGCTGCTTCTCAGGTCAGCGGAACTGCTGGGAGATCCCGGAAACGGGTGCATCGTGGACCTGTACTGCGGGTCAGGCACCGTGGGGATATCGCTGGCACGTCTGCTGGGAGCTGAAGATCTTATCGGCATAGAGATCAATGAGGATTCCGTCTCCCTTGCCAAGTCGAATGCGGACCGGAACGGAATCACCTCGTCGAGGTTCTGCTGCGGCGACGCCTCTCTTGTTTCCCGTGTGCTTTCAGAGAACGGGATCAGGGACTTTACGCTGACGGTCGATCCTCCGAGAGCAGGTCTGTCAGAAAAGGCCAGGAAGGAGATACTCTCCTGCAAGCCGGACAGACTGCTGTACATTTCATGCAACCCGTTCACGCTTTCCAGGGATGCCGCATTTTTCACAGGGAACGGATACATGATCGACACGGCGGAGGTATTCAACATGTTCCCGATGACCGAGCATGTGGAGTGCGTGACATTGATGACAAAGAAATAGATATATCGAAGTTTATGTAGGGAATCAAAATGGATAAGAATACAACAATGGAAAATCTTGCCCGGGCGTTGCAGGAAAAAGACGGCTTCAACGGGGCATGGCTCTATGCGGAAAACGGCGAGATCGTGTCCAAGGGAGCTCTCGGCTTCCGGGATCCTGAAAACACGCTGCCGATCACGGAGGACACGATCTTTCAGCTGGCTTCGGTCAGTAAGCAGTTCACGGCGACGGCGGTCATGCTGCTGATGCGGCAGCGCCTTCTCAGCCCGGAGGACAGGATCACAAAGTATTTTCCGGAACTTGCTGCGTATGAGGGCGTAACTGTCCGGCATCTT
>JAEEGL011271082.1_pt1 | contig 22024 bp, 28 predicted proteins | sample 9134231 | NCBI WGS metagenome assembly JAEEGL01 (sample SAMN16246548, study PRJNA631951) | gut metagenome | biome: gut microbiome; feature: rumen; material: fiber-attached | host: Bos | place: Iran: Karaj | collected 2018-10 | reverse complement strand
GGCTGCAGCACCAGAAACCGGTTCATAATCAGCGCCAGGAACGCGACTACGATAAAGACAACAATCAGGATCTTCTGGCGGCGAACCACATTGCCCAGCTGGGCGGACGCCTTCTCCTTGCGGGCGGAAGCCCGTTCCGAAACAAAGCGGTGGCTCGAATCCACGGCGCCGGCAAGCTGGGACCGGAGGGTTGTGTATTCCGGCGTGTTCAGCATATCGAAAGCCGCCGTCCGTTTTTCCTCGGCGGACATCGCGGCCTCATCGTCCGACAGCTGCACCTGCCGCATGGCTTCGGGCATTCCGGCCGGCGGCATGCCCATCGCCTCCGCTTTCAGGCGCATGGCCTTCCATTCCGTATCCCGGAGCGTATTAAAAACCCGGACGGCCAGGGCCAGGTCCGGATCCTCGGCCTGCCGCTCCGCGGAAAGCATCCCGCTTTCGCTGAATTCCGCGTTCAGGGCGGTACGCTGGCCGACGTACGCGTATATCTGGCTGGCGTCATCCTTTTCCCGATCGACAAAGGCCTGCGCGCTGCCGGACATGGAAGATGAGATCGACTCCATCTTGCCGGTCGCCTCCTGGGAAAGAAGGGACTCCGTAATGACTTCGTCCATCAGCTGGTAGTTTTTGTTTGTCTGGATATTGGCGTAAATCATCATGATCGCGACCACCACGCCGATACACGCCATGATAGTATTCGACAGGTTCAGGCTGATCCCCCGGAACCCGGATTCCTTCGCCTTTTTCTCCTTGCTGGCCATGGCAGCCTCCTCACTCCTGTCTTCTCTTATTCTCCCGTCGGAACGTCCGCGTTCAGGCTTTTGTTCCGGTAGTTCAGGTTGGTCCGGAGCGAGTATCCCTGCTCCTCCCAGAAGGCGTTCGCCGCGTCATTGTTCCTGAACACGAGCCCGAACACTTTCGTAATCCCTTCCGCCCGCAGCGCTTCCTCCGCCTCCCGCACCAGCGTCCGGGCGATACCCCGGCGGCGGCAGTCCGGATGGACGCACATATGGTGAATGATCGCGCGCCTCCCGTCATGACCGGTCAGGATCACACCGATGATCTTTTCCTTTCCGGAATCGTCGGTTTCCGACGCGAGGAAACACGTTGAAGGATTGCGCTTCAGGTACCGCGCGATGCCCTCCCGGGAGTCGTCCACCGGGTTCAGCGCCCTCCTGGACTGTTCCGTGCTGTTCCACAGCGCGTAAATGCCGTCGTAATCGTCAATGGTAACCAGCCTGATCGTCATGTTCGCCGTCCGCCCCCCGCCGCCGTCATTCGTTCATCCGAAAATCGAAATCAGTATACCATCCGGACTGTTCTTTTTCCAGTTGTTTTGCTGAAATCCGTTGTGATCCGCCTGATATTCTGATACTATTTCCTGGCGAAATCATACAGCCCGACGCGTATGATCCGCGGAGGATTATCGGATATGAAAATGCTGTTTTTTGATATTGACGGAACGATCTTTGACGACCGGAGGCAACTGCCGGCGTCGGTAAAACCGGCCATGGAAGCCGCGCGCCGGAACGGCCATCAGCTGATCATCAACACGGGCCGTACGCTGTGCAACATGGATCACCGGCTGGACGACTTCCCGCTGGACGGCTGGATCATGGGATGCGGAACCCGGGTGATTCATCACGGGGATACGCTGCAGAGCATGGAATACACGCCGGAAGAATCGCAGCGGCTCCGGAAAGTTTTCCTGGAACTGGAAATGCCGGTCGTTTACGAATGCGACACCGCAATGTACTTTGATCCGGACAATGCCGCGCATCCCGCCGTTGCCGGGTTCCGGGACTGGGCAGCCGGGCATGGGATATTCCGGGAAATCACGGAGGACGATCCGGAGTTCAGGGCCGTCAAGATGTTCTGTTTCGCAAGCCCGGACCGGATCGCCCGGATGGAAAAAAAGACGGCCGAAGCCGGGATGCCCTATACGGCGATCAACCGGTGGCCGGAAGGATGGGAACTGGTTCCGGAAGGATATTCCAAAGGAAAAGGAATTGATCTCCTGCGGGAAAAGCTGGGTGTCAGTCGGGCTGACTGCTACGCGTTCGGCGACAGCCGGAACGATCTGACGATGCTGGAACACGCCGGCTGCAGCATCGCCATGGGCAACGCGACGGACGACGTAAAAGCGGCCTGTACCTACGTCACGGACCTGCCGGAGAACGACGGGATTGAAAAGGCGATGAAACACTTCGGGCTGATCTGATTTCCGAAGCCGCTTCATCGGTACGGAGAAAGCATGGAATTTATTCACCATTATAATTCCCCGCTGGGCGGGATTACGCTGGCAGGCGACGGCGAAGCGCTGACCGGTCTCTGGTTTGACGGCCAGCGGTATTTCGCGTCCACACTGATCCGGCCGTATTCGGAAGCGGACCTGCCCGTCTTTGACGAAGCGCGCCGCTGGCTGGACTGCTATTTCAGCGGGAAAGCGCCGGATTTCACCCCAAAGCTGGCCCTCCGCGGCACCGTCTTTCGCAGGACCGTATGGGAAATCCTGCTCACCATCCCGTACGGGAAAACCATGACCTACGGCGAAATCGCCGGACGCATTGCCGAAACCGCGCATCTTCCCCGGATGTCCGCGCAGGCTGTCGGCAGCGCCGTCGGCCGCAATCCCGTTTCCCTGATCATTCCCTGCCACCGGGTGGTAGGCGCAGGCGGCCGCCTGGCCGGATACGCGGGCGGCACGGACCGAAAAGCAGAACTGCTGGCCCTGGAAAACCCGGCAGGCAGCCGCCGGAACCGGATCAGATAAAAAAGCCTTCGGACGGATATCCGAAGGCCGTGTAAAGCAGCGCCTTATTCCAGCACAATTTCTTCCCCGGCCGGAATGATCAGCCTGCCGGGTACGTCAAAAAGTTCCGCGCGTTCCGGATCAAACAGCTTTCCGGGCGCCATATGATACGGCGTGCTGTGTTTCGCGTTCACCAGCTTCGCGCACGCGATTGCTTCGTCCATGTCCATATTGTACACCCCGTCGCACACGAAAAACGCGTAGTCGATCTCCCGTTCCGCCAGTTCCGCCATCTGGTCCGTCGCGGACGTATCGCAGCTCGCGTACACCTTCGTGCCGTCGGACAGCGTGATCAGCCATCCTACACAGACCCGGATATCATGATTGCGGTTGTTCCCGGCCTGCACCGCCTCCACCGTGGCATACCCCAGGTCAAACGTTTTGTATTCGCCTTTCACCAGGGCGTCCTGGTACGTGATAATCCGGCAGTCCTCATTCCGGTTTTTGACCAGATGAACCGCGTTATGGTCCGAATGGCTGTGGGAAACCAGGATCAGGTCCGCAGGAAGGTCATACCCCTCCCCGGCATACGGATCGACATAAATGACTTTCCCCTCCGCCGTCACGATCCGGAGGCTGCCGTGCCCCTGGTACAGCAGCCGGTTCCCGGCGCCTTCCGCCGCCGCGGCGCCGCAGCCCAGCAGAAGCAAAGATACCGACAAAACCCCGCATACCATCTTCTTCATCGTCTCATTCCTCCCGATTGTTTTTTCCAAATAACGGTCCCGCCCGGAGCGTTCCGGCGCGAAACCGTATCATGCCATTCCGTAATTCGCGGACGCCTTCCGGAGCTCCTCCCGGATCTCCTCCACCAGCTCCGGCGGAGACACCACCCGGACGACCGACGCAAACTGCGGCGCCCAATGGCGCATAGCCTCCCGGCTGACCATCAGGTTGCAGGAAACCGTGCCGTCCGGCTGCTCAAAGAACGAAACATGCTTCCCGAAAAAGTCAATCACCAGGCTGACGGCGCTTTTCGGAATCATGAACTCCACCTTCTCCGCCTTTCCGGAAAACATGTTGACGTTCTGGTACACATAGTCCTGCAGCTTCAGCCCGTCCTCCAGGCCCTCCACCTGGCTCTTCGGCTTCACCGGCGTTTCCAGCTTCCGGATATCCATGATCCGATCGATCCGGTAGTTGGCCACCGTATTGTATTTGTCGTTATTGCAGATCAGGTAATACCGGCCTTCACTGGCTACCAGCTGGTAAGGGTTCAGCAGCTGCAGCTTGACGCTTCCGTCGTCGTTCAGCCTCGGGTGCAGCTGCATATCCGTTCCGTAGTTCCCGTAAGTGATCTCGACCTGCTTCCCTTCCGCGATCGCCTCGTCCAGCACTTCAATGTTCAGGAACAGGTCCCTGTTCTGCGGGGAATCCGCGTTCATGCTGTGGACGTGTTTCATCCGCTTGCTGAAATAGGAGCTGGACAGGTTTCCCAGTTTCTCGATCAGTTCTTTCCGCGGCTTGTAGGGCACCGATCGGGAAAACAGCAGGCCGTCGATCAGCATATGCAGTTCCGACTCCGAAAAATCGTGCTCATAATAGAAATCCGTCAGGATCGTGTTGTCGTCCTTTTCACCGGAACCCTTCACCGTATGCGACCGCGGAACTTCCGTATAGCCGATGTCATACCCGGCGTCGATCAGATCCGTCAGGTTCCGTTTGATCGTCGACCGGTTCACTTCGATGCCGTAATCATTCCGCAGCTGGTCCGCGACCTGTTGCTGCGTCATGGTATGGTTCACGTCCGTATACTTCCGCAGGATATTCAGGATATAGAGGATGATGATCTTCTTTCCGCTTTCGGGCCCCATACGCGCCTGCCTCCCTCACGGCTGTTATTCCACGTCGATACCGGCCTGCCGGAACTTCTCCTGCATGGTCGGATTCCCTTTGGTCAGTTTTTTGATCGACAGGTCCTGCGCCTTGTCGTTCGCCAGGCGGTATTGATTCTCGGATTTGGTCAGGTACTCCTTCACCTTTTCCAGGTGCCTGATTGTCTGGTCAATCTCGTCGACCGCCTTGGCAAAATGGGAGCTCGCCAGCTCGTAGTTCCTGCCGAACTTGTCCTTGAAATCGAACAGCGCCTGTTCAAACTGCTGCACGTCCAGGTTCTGCTGCCGGGCCAGCATCAGCTCCCTGCGCGTCTGCAGGCTGGACAGCGCGGCGTTCCGCAGGAGTGAGATCAGCGGGATAAAGAACTGCGGGCGTACGATGTACATCTTCTCATACTGGTACGCCGTCACGATCCCGTTGTTGTACAGGTCATTGTCCGGTTCCAGCATCGTGACCAGCACCGCGTATTCGCAGTTTTTCTTCTGCCGGTCCTTATCCAGCTTGTCCAGGAAATCTTCGTTCCTGTGCTTTTTTTCCGTTTCGTCCGCTTCGTTTTTCATCTCAAACATAATGGACAGCAGCGGAATCCCGTCTTCCGTATTCTCCCGGTAGATAAAATCACCCTTGGTACCGCCGACGATTTCGTTGTCTTTTTCAAAGTACGCGTTCGGGAACGCCATCATCCGGACCTGGTTGAAGGAGATCAGGCAATGCTGTTCCAGATCCTCGCCGATCATTTTGGTGGACTGCCTGAGCTTAAAGTCCCGGTACCGCTCGATTTCCGCCTCCAGCCGGCTGACTTCATGCTGATGGCTTTCCTGCAGCTCCTGGATCCGGCCGGCTGCGGCCTGTTTTTCCTGTTCGATCCGCACGCGAAGCTCGGCGATCTCCGTATCTTTTTTCTGAACGGCAGTCGTCACGGCGAGCTGTTTGTCCGTTTCAAACGCCTTCGCGCTTTCCCGGAGATGAATGATCTCCTGCTCCCTCCGCGCCGTTTCCTGCTGGTGCCTGCCGGCTTCCTCCGCCATGGCCGCCCGCTGCCGGGCTTCCATTTCAAGGCGTACCGCTTTGACGCGTTCGGCGACTTCCGCGTCGAACAGCTCGGTATGCACCTGCGCGGCGATCGCCGCGTAACCCGCCTCGTCCACCTGGAAAACCTTTCCGCAATTCGGACATTTAATCTCGTTCATAGCCATTCTCCTGTCGTTCATGGTTCATGTTGAACCGTTCGTTTCTCCGCCAAAGGCGCCTTCCATCTCCGTCTGCACCGGTTCCCGCACCAGGCCGTGGCAGTAATCGTAATACCAGCACCGGTACGGGTTTGTGCACTGCTCCCCGGGCTCGATCCGGATCTCTTCTTTTTCCTTCCACATCCGGTTCAGGTCCCAGATATGGTCGTTGACCCAGGAATAGTATCCCTTTGCCGCGCCGGTCACATCGACCGGTACAAAAGGATGCGCCTCGTCCGGACCGTGGGTCACAATGAAGACCTTCCCGATCCGCAGCCCGCACCGGCTGATAATGTAGTACTGGAATCCGGCGTCCCGGATAAACTGCTCATACACTTCCGGCGCGTTTTTCACCTCGTACAGGTCATATCCGGCCGGCGTTTTCCGCAGGATATCCGCGGCGCAGTAGTTGTTGTAATTGCTGAAAGCGGCTTCACAGATCACTTCCACATTCCGCGCGACAGCGTCCCGCGTTTTTTCCAGCATCGCCTTCTTGTCCGGAATCCGTGTTCCCGGGCGGTAGACCGTCATCTCCTCATACGGGCCGAACATCGCCATGGCCCGGTCGCCGAACTCGTTCCCCGCGTCCAGCCGGTCCTGCACTTCGGGCGGGATCACCCGCAGGGACGGTTTGTGCCTGTCCAGCCAGAGCATCTTCCGGCACTGCATCCCCCGCATGAAATCTGTCTTTGTGATCGCCATGATTCTTCGTTCGCTTTCTTTCCACCCTGTTCCGGTGAAGATGGAATATCCCGTAAATGTGCGGTTTTCTCTGCGCTTTCGGGGATTATTATACCAGTCCGCCCGCCCGGACGCAACGATCTTCTTTGGGTGATGCTGATTTTTTTCACCATCCATCCTGGTAGGATATGGATGACGGACAGAGGAAAAGCCTGAAACGCGGTTCAGGCAGAAACAATCCGGAGGAGGAAGGAATCATGAAAACAATCCAGAGAACAAATTCGATCAGGCGGATGATCCGGAAGATCGTTTTCAGAATGCCGGAGCGGAGATATTTCGTATCGGGCGACCGGGCCTGCCGGGCCCTGATGCAGGGCGCCCGCCGCCGCAGGCGGAGGCCGGATCCGGAAGAGGCTTCGATCCTCGCCTGGGCCGCATCCGAACTCCGGGCGGAAATCCGGTCCGGTTTCTGGGAAAAGGCAGCGGCATAAGCCGCTGCCTTCGCGTTCAAAGCGGCAGCCGCGCTCATCCCGCCAGCTCCGCTTCCTCGGGCGGCAGAAGCCGCGCCGGGATCGTTCTTCCCTTCGGAAGCTCGACCCGCCCCGTCTCCGCCGCTTCGTTCCGGATCATGGCGCGGGTCAGTTCCATCAGCTTTCCGCCATGGGACTCATAATCCCGATGATCGAAGAGCAGCATCTTGCCCTTCAGTTCCTCCATTGCCCGGCGGAACAAAGGTTCGTCCTTCTTCAGGACCTTCAGGGCCACCAGCTTGTACTTTTCGTTATCCCGGCCCATGACATACTCGACCTTCGCGCGGATCATATGCCGGACGAGCAGGCTCTTCGCCAGAAAGTCCTCTGTGTCCAGATAGACATAATTCTCCCATGTGCCCAGCGGGCTCCTGCCCAAATCAATATAGTTCTTCATATCCCGGTCCTCCGATCCCTGTCAGCCGGCCTTGGCCGGTTCGCCGTGCTCCTCCCGGAACCACGCAATCTCTTCCGGGGTGGCGGGGCGTACCGTGCGTTTCCCGCAGTCCGGGCACCGTTCCGGCTGCTTCGGGCCGCCGGCCTCGAAAATAAAATAACAGTCCCGATGTGTGCATGCGCAGATCATATCCGTTTCCTCCTTACTGATTAAACGATTTCAGGCCGCAATTTGTTTCCCTGTTTCCGGCCGGGCGCCGGCGGTTCCCGCCGGAGCGCCGGGAGCGGGTTCTTCCCCTTCCGCCAGCGCCTTCCGCCAGGCATAGCCCAGGACGCGCAGGAAACCCTTCTCGGTTTTCTCCGTTTCCCCGTCCAGCCAGTTCCAGAAGAACAGCGGGGTGCAGTCGTACGCCATGGCGATTTCCGGCAGCTGTTTCCGCTTCATCCGGCATCCCCAGGCCATAAATTCCTCCGTCAGCTTCGCGGCCATCTCTTTCCATGAATTCATTTTCACTCCCCCTTCCGGCATACTCATCGTACCAAACGGGATGGCGCAAAAATGCAGCATCCGAAAAAGCCGCTCGCAGGAGCGGCTTTTTCGGATGCGTTTCAGCGGACAGCTGTGTCCGGGATGTTCAGCTTGGTCAGTTTTCCCGCAGGGCGATAAACCGGAATCCTTCGCCGTCGGAAACCGCGGCATAGAGGAAATCCGTATACCGGCCTGTTTCCAGGTAGTGGGCCATTACATACCGGGCAGTCAGCGGCATATCGTAATTCATGATCTCCGGATCATCGACCCACCTGCATTTCCCTTCGTTTGACTCAAACAGGGAATAGTGCTCCGGTTTCAGGTCCGCGAAAAAGTAGTAATTCTGGCGGATTTCGCCGCCTGTATTCCGCAGGCCGATATAGCGCATTTTCAGCCCGGTCAGGTCGTCCTCCGTAAGGTTCAGCTCTTCCTCCAGTTCCCGGAGCACACAGGCTTTCGGATCGTTCAGCTCGTCCGGTTCGAAGTGGCCCCCCGCGGACGCGACCCACTGATCGGTCACCACCCGGCCGCCCTGGCGGTAAAGAAGAAGCGTCTGTCCGTTGCAGGAAAGATAGATGCCGGTCATATTCCTCAGTTTCACGGGAGTTCCTCCGTTCCGGCGCCGCGGTTGTTATTTGTCGGCCCAGCATTCATTTTTCGCGCTTCCGTCCCGATAGGTTTCCTCATAGGGTTCGGGCAGTTCCTCTTCCGGATCCGGAATCTGATCCGACCATTCTTTTTCAAGCTGTTCTGTCTTCCGTTCGCTCATGGCGATTCCTCCTTTCGGTTTTCCCGGCGCGCCGGTTTACGGATGAACCCGGATTTCCGGCAGCACCGCGTCAATGTCCACAAAGCCGATATTATCATCAAACCGGTCAATATAGACCGGAACGGTTTTGGATGTCAGGAATTGCGTCACGTCCCTGTAGAGATATCTGCTGTGGTACACATGGACGACACCGGACGCGTCGGTATGTACGCATTCCACAACGCAGGGATGGCAGCCGTTCATATTCACGTTATTCTGGGATCTGACGCCGATAATCTCCGCGTCCACACAGTATCCTCCGTCATACGCCCGCCGCAGCCGGATTCTCCGGCGGATATCCACTCCGAGTAAGGCAAGGCCGATGATCAGGAACATGCCGCCGATTCCGCCGAAGACCGACAGGAAGACCACCGGATCCTCCGGGTGTTTCCAGGCCGTATCCGACCGCCAGAGCACGACCGCGAGCACCGCGAACACCAGCCCGACCGGCGTGAAGATCATGCCGACAATTCCTTTTGCCGTCCATCCAAGCTTTTTGCGCATCAGCGATTCCTCCGTCGTCTGTTCATCCGGATTACCGATCGTATTATACTCCGCATCGGCATAAGAATCCATCCGGATGATTCTACTTTCCGTAGGTAGCCAGGCGGACGATAATGGTATACAATCCTGACCGGAACCCGGGATCATGAAATGGAGGCGGAAAGCATGAACCAATACGTAACCGGAGCCGTCATCAAGGATATGCGCCAGCAGAAACAGATGACCCAGCTCCAGCTGGCCCGGATGCTCAATGTCAGCGATAAAGCGGTATCCAAGTGGGAGACCGGAAAGGGGTATCCGGACATCACGCTGCTGGAACCGATTGCGGACGCGTTCGGCGTTTCCGTAACGGAACTGATTTCCGGAAACCGGATACGGAACCAGAATGTTTCCGCGAACATGCTGCGCTCAAAAATCTATGTCTGCCCGGTGTGCGGAAACGTCATCCATACCATGGGCGAGGCGGTCATCCACTGCCACGGGATCCAGCTGCTTCCGGCGGAGCCGGAGCAGACCGACGAACGGCACATGATTTTCATCGAACGGGTCGAAGACGAATACTACGTCCGGATCGATCACGAGATGACCAAGCAGCATTATATCTCCTTCATCGCGGCGGTATCCCCGGACCGGGTACAGCTGGTGAAACTCTATCCGGAAGGAAACGCCGAGACGCGTTTCCAGCTCCGCGGTGTGCGGAAGATCCTGTTTTACTGCAACCGGGACGGACTGTTTTCGACGGACGTGGTCAGGGGAATTGACGACCGGGAAAGCGGATACGACCGTACCCGGGAGCGCCGCGAACTGGAGAAAGCCGCGGATATGCCGCTCGGCTGAGACGGATCGCCGGCCTGAAAAAAGCTACGCGCGTCCGGCGGAACCGAAAAGTCCGATCTTGTTCCGGACGACTTCCTTCATCGCTTCCATTTCATAGGGCATCAGCGCCATCATACTGCCTGCGCCGGCGCGCAGGCCTTTTTCAATTCCCGCTTTTCCCGCCTTGTCCAGGTCGGTGAAAATGTTGATCTTGCAGACGCCGCGGCGGACCGCTTCCCGGAAATCGTCGTCGGAAAGGCCGCTGCCGCCGTGCAGTACGAGCGGTACGCCGGCCGTGTCCCGGATCGCGGCGATCCGGTCAAAATCCAGCTTCGGCGGAAACTTATAGTCTCCGTGGGCATTGCCGACCGCCACGGCCAGCGCGTCCACGCCGGTCCTCCGGACAAAATCCGCCGCCGTCGCCGGGTCCGTATAATAATCGGAGGGGTTTTCCAGTTTCCCCGCGCCCTCATTGTCTCCGACATGGCCCAGCTCGCCTTCCACGGTGACGTCCGCGGCATGGCAGATCCGGACCATTTCCGCAACCCGGGCCAGGTTCTCCTCATAGGAAGCCGTGGAGCAGTCGTACATGACGGACGAGAAGCCCAGCTTCAGCGCCTCCGTGCATTTTTCATACGTCAGCCCGTGGTCATAGTGCACCGCGACCGGCACGGCGGCCTTTTCCGCCATCGGAATCAGGTATTCCGCGACCCGTTCCAGCGGCATGGCCGGCAGCAGGACTTCCGCGGTGCCGACGATGACCGGCGCGCGAAGCTCCTCCGCGGTCTCGATGACCGCCCGGGCCATTTCCATGTTCACCGCGTTGAAAAAGCCGATCCCGTACCGCCCTTCCCGCGCCTTTTCCAGCATCTCCTTCATGTTCACAAGCATGCCCTGGTTCCTCCCTCGTATGCCGCGATCCTGCGTTTCAGTTCTTCCATGGACAGTACGCCGCCGAGGGCGTCATAGCTGCTGACGGAGGCCGCGCCTTCCGCGGCCGCCAGTTTCGCGCATTCCGCGGGCGGCTCCCCGATCATCAGGGCCGTCAGGAACGCCGCGATGCTCACGTCTCCCGCGCCGGTCGCGCTGCGCACGGTTTCCGCGGGAAAGCAGGGCTGCGCGCCTGCCCGGTCCGCCCACGCGTCCGCGTCCAGCCGCAGCCTTTTTCCGGTTCCCGCCACGCGTTCCCGGCTGCCGGTGCGCCACACCATCCCGGAGAGCCCGCATTTGACCAGTACCGCGCCGCAGCCCAGTTCCAGGCATTGCCGCGCCAGTCCGTCCGCCATCTCCGGAATACCCGCCAGCTCCGTCATATCGCCGCCCCGGGCGGAAAGCGATTCATACGCCGCGCGGTCCAGCATATAGCACAGTTCCTCAAAGCTAGGTTCAAAGAAATCCACCAGGGGCAGCACATCCGCCAGAATCGCCCGCCAGTCCGCCCTGCCCGCGTCGCTCTGGGGATCGACCGCCGCCAGGTCCAGGCTGGTGGCGATATCCTCCGACGCGATCCGCTCAAACAGGCGTTTCAGCTCCGCGCCGCCGGCCGTATACATCCGCCGCATCAGCGGGGGATAACCGAAGTGGAAAAGCGCCGCGTCCCGCAGCGCCTCCCGCGGAATATCCTCGGCGGCAAAGGTATCGTTCGCGCCGGGATTGTGCAGGAATACGCGGTCCATGCCCGGTACGGCCAGCACCACGGAATAGGAGGTGGAACTGTCCGGATCCGTAATCAGCCCGCCGGCGCCGTAATCCGCCAGAATGTTTCGGACCACCGTGGCGAAGGCGTCGTCTCCCACCTTCCCCAGCAGCGTCACGTCATTTCCCAGCAGTTTCAGCGCCAGGCCGGTGTTCGCCACGCTGCCGCCCGTATGGACGCTCGCTGCCTCCATCCGGATCAGCTTTCCCGGCACCAGCAGATCGCCGATCCGCTCCGCCCGCCGGCCGGGCGGAAAAACCGGGGTAATATCCAGGCAGATATGCCCTGCCGCGATGATTTTTCCCATACCCGTTCTCCCCTGGCTGTTTGTTTTCTGTTGTCGGTTTCCGGATAAAAAACACGCGTTCCCTTTCCTTATATGATAACGGGAACGCGCGGAAAACGCAAGACGGATTCAGAACCGGTCCTTTTTCGGCCGGTTCAGCGCAAAACCCAGGGCCGAGCCGACGATTCCGCCGACAATATGCGCCATCTGGGATACGTTGTCCTTCACAAACAGCCCCTGCCAGATCTGCTGGCCGATATACAGGACGGCGACGAGGATAAATGTCACGGGAATCGCGTTCTCCTCCCGGACCGTCGTAATGGAAGCGATCAGGATAAACGCGAACACGATCCCGCTCGCGCCGAGCAGAGCGATCCCGGGGAAGAAAATCATATTGATGATGCCGGTCGCGACAGCCGTCGCCAGCATCATCAGCGCCGTGTTCCGGGTACCGTACTTTTCTTCGATCATCGGCCCGAGAATCAGGATATACATGATGTTCCCGATCAGGTGGTCCCAGCTTGCGTGCCCGAAAACGTGGCATACGCAGCGCAGGTATGTCAGCGGATCCGCAAGGGAGGAGCGGTACACGCTGAACAGGACAATATCGCTCCTGCCGCCCGTCAGCATGCTGATCAGCCGGGCGGCCACACAGATCGCGGTAAACACCAGAATCGCCGGCGCGTTGAACGAAAGCCTGAATTTCCTTTTCCTGCCGCTGTCCATCATTCCGCCTTATTCCTTTCCGGGTTCCCGCAGCTTGCCTTCGGCAATCTGTTCGTTCACCCACAGCTGGAGGTTGGCGACCGACAGGGCGATCTTGTCCAGCACGCCCTTGATCTCCACAAAATCCTGGTATTCGTCCGGACGAACCCGGCCGTCCTCCACGATCTCCAGGAGGCGTTCCTTGCTCCGGTTCATCCGGTTCAGCGCGTTCAGCGTTTCCACCGCGATCTGGCCCAGTTCCTTCGATTCCGGCCGCAGGGCATGCACCTGGCCGATCGGGCATTCGTTCGCGCAGTAATCGTTGCAGAGAATCGGCGCTTTATAATATTCCGCCAGCAGCATGACATCCCCCGGCTGGATCTGTGTACGTCCGTTTTCGATTTTTTCCAGCCGTTCCGGAGAAAAGCCCGGAATCAGCTCCGCGGCCTTTTCCCGGGTCAGGCCCAGTTCCTCCCGGGTCTGCTGGTAGATGGATTTATTCTCCTTGACGGATTTCCTGCCCATGGCCGACAATCTCCTTTCCGCGGTGCAAACGTATCCTGTCTGTATCTATTCGATACCGGGGCCCGTTTCCCTTGCCGGTATCGTGAAAACCGTTTATCCGGCGGTCACCAGGGAAACCAGGACGTCCGCCATTTTCTCCATGGCCGGCACGGGTATCAGTTCCTTCCGGCCGTGGAAATTGTACCCGCCGGTGGACAGGTTGGGGCAGGGCAGTCCCCGGAAGGACAGCTGCGCGCCGTCCGTTCCGCCGCGGATCGGCTGGACGAGCGGTTCCACGCCGTTTTCCCGGAACGCTTTCTCCGCCCGGGCCAGGATTTCCGGATGCTGTTCCACGATCTCCTTCATGTTCCGGTAGGAGTCCTTCAGCCGGACCGTTACCGTTCCCTCCCCGTAGCGGCGGTTCAGCACCTCGCATGCCGTATTCACGGTTGCCTTCTTCTCCTCCAGCTTCGCCCGGTCGTGATCCCGGAGGATATACCGCAGCTCCGCGGCCTCCTCGTTCCCGGACATCTCCGTCAGGTGGTAGAAGCCTTCATAGCCTTCCGTATGCTCCGGGCGCTCCCAGGGCGGCAGCATTCCCGCGAACTCCATGGCCACCAGCGAAGCGTTGACCATCTGGTTCTTGGCGCTGCCGGGATGAATGTTGACGCCCTTCACCCGGACGACGCAGGACGCCGCGTTGAAGCACTCATATTCCAGTTCTCCCAGGGCGCCGCCGTCCACCGTGTAGCCGAAGTCCGCCCCGAATCCTTCCAGGTCAAACCGGTCCGCTCCGCGGCCGATCTCTTCGTCCGGCGTAAACGCGACGCAGATCCTGCCGTGGTCCGGCGCGTCCGGCGCCGTCATCCGCTCGCACAGGGTCATGATTTCCGCGACGCCGGCCTTGTCGTCCGCGCCGAGCACCGAATCCCCGGAAGTGACGATCAGCTCCTGCCCCTTCAGCCCGGGGAGAAAGTCAAACCCGCTGATCTCCACGCCGTTTTTCAGGCGGATCACGCTGCCGTCGTAGCACGGGATCACCTGGGGCTCCGTCGCCCCGGGCACCGCGTCGGAAGTATCCATATGCGCGATCAGCCCGATGGCCGGCGCCGGTTTTCCGCCTTTGGCCGGAATGGATCCATAAACATATCCGTGCTCATCCACCCGGGCGTCCGCGATTCCCATCCCTTTCATTTCCAGGGCCAGCATATCCGCCAGCGTCCTCTGGCCGGGCGTGGAGGGGCAGCATTCGTTTGCCTCACACGAAGTGGTCTCCACCCGGACGTACCGCAAAAACCGTTCCTTCACACCGCTCATCCGTCATTCCTCCCGCTTTTTTCCGATGCCGGATCATCTCCGGCTCCGATGATTTTCCTTCGTCAGCATGGCCGGATTACTTCCCGGCCAGGACCGTACATGTGGATCCCCACACCCGGAGGATCCGGACGTCGCTGAATCCGGCTTCCTTCAGGACTTCCATTTCATGTTCCACGGTCAGGGGCGTATCGTAATGATAGAACGAACCGTCGTCCAGCCGCTGCTCCCGTTTCAGCGCCGCCAGGTTTTCAAAATACTCCTTTTCCAGCGCTTCCGATTCCGCGAAATAATCCGTCAGCACGAAACGCCCGCCCTGCTTCAGCGCGGAACAGAGGCGGCGGTACAGGCCCAGCTTCTGTTCCGCCGGAAAATGGTGCAGCGATTCCACGGACACCGCCGCGTCGTAGCTGCCCGCGGGCAGATCCGCGTCAAAGTAGGATCCGCAGACCAGGGTCAGCTTCTTTCCCGGAAATTTCGATTCCAGCGCGTTCAGCATCGGCCGGCACAGGTCGATCCCCGTCACATCCGCGTCCGGGTTCAGCGCGAAGTATTCCTCCAGTTCCAGGCCGGTGCCGCATCCCAGGTCCAGCACCCTGGCCCCCCGCCCCGCCGGCAGCTGCGCGGCGGTATAGGCGTAAAACGCGGACGCGCCTTCAATCGTCGCGCGCATATGTTCGTCATATCCGTCCAGGCGGTTTTCGAAAAAAACCGACATTTCTTCCAGTTCCACGTGGTATTCCTCCATGCTCCTGTACGTCGCCCGGGGGCGCCCCGGACAGTATATCCTTTCTCCTCCCCTTTTGACAAGCTTTCCCGTTTCCAAAAAGAAAACCCCGGCCGCGTCTTTCCGCAGCCGGGGACAGGGTTCTCTATATGCAGCTGTCAGCCGTTTCTGTTATTCAGGCTGTTGACCGGGGCGTAAACCGGATCGCCGGAAGCGGCGGTTTCTTCCTCCGTCTCTTCCTGTGCGGACGCTTTCCGCGCGTTCCTTCTCCGGAACACGGTGTACAGCACGAAGCCGATCATGAAACCGACCGCAAGGCCTTCACCGGAAGAGATGCCGGAAAACACGGAATCCGCAACAGACGCCAGGCCGCCGAACACTGAGCTGAGGATCATAATCGCCGCGCCGATTACGGCGCCGATTACAGCCAGGATCACCCATCCGCCGAAAAGCAGGGCAGGCAGGGCGAACAGTACGCCCATGCCGATTCCGTTACGGCATCCCATCGGGCGGCGGGCCGGGCCGAATCCCCTGTTGAATCCCCTGGGGCCATGCAACGGGCCGCGAGGACCCATGCCATTCATCATCATCCAGAACATTTCCTGAGTCCTCCTTTCGTTCATTCCGGCCATTTCCCTGACCGTGGGTAAAATATATCACGGAAAAATCACGGAATACAGGACGGGAACCGAAAAATAAAGCCGGTTATTCCGCCTTTCGCGGAAAAACCGGCTGCGTATCAGCTCCCCGATCAGTACGGGCTGTCGAATTCCATTTCGGCTTTTGCCACCGCGTCCGCGAGCGTCATGCCCGCGAAGTGCTGCGCGCCGAGATTCCGGCCCGATTTTCCGTCCTCCACAAAGACGCCAACCACGATGCCGGGAATCGCGCTTTCCGGCGCGTTCGGCGCCCCGGCGCCGCCCAGGTCCGTGCGGCACCAGCCGGGATCGGTCAGGTTGATCAGCACGTCCGTTCCCTGCACCCTGCTGCCCAGGTCGACCGTGATTTTATCCAGCGCCGCCTTGCTCGCGGAATACCCCGCCTGGCAGACGTCCAGCGCGATGCCGCTGGTGGTGTTCAGGATCCGGCCGGTGCCGCGCGCGATCATTTTCGGCATGAAATGGTAGCAGATCATCGCCGGCGCGATGGTGTTGACATTGAAGCTGACCAGGTAGTCTTCCGCCGGAGTGCTGAAATAATCGTTCCGGTAAGCGATCTGCAGCCCCGCGTTGTTCAGGACGATATCCACGTCCACGCCGAAGCCGTCGATCTCCGCCAGCATGCGCTCCACGGCGCCCAGGTCGTTCAGGTCCGCCGCCACGGCGCGGGCTTCCACGCCGAGGGCCGTAACCTCCCGCAGCACTTTCTCCGTATGCGCCAGGCTCCGGCTGTGCAGGATCAGGTTGCATCCCTGCTCCGCCATGAATTTCGCCGTCAGATACCCGATTCCCCGGGCCGCGCCGGTTATCAGCGCCCATTTTCCTTTTACCTGATACATGTTCCGCCTCCCCGCCGCGCGACTTTTTCCGTTTGTTCCGGATCGTTTATTCCGCGCCGGCCTGTTTATCTTAAAACTTAAAGTTAACTCCAAGTCAAGTGTTCGCTCCGAAAAAACAGCAGGCATCGAACCTGCTGTCAGGGAAACCGTTCCGGGGATTATTGCCCGTCTTTCTTCTCTTCCTTGTCTTCTTTTTCAATTTTGTCCTTGTTCAGGATGCTGAGGACCGTAATGGCGATTCCGCCGACGAAGACCGCCAGCCAGCTCTTGGACCAGTCGTTGGCAAGCATTCCCCAGATGACCATCACCGCTCCCGACACAATCGCAATAATGGGAATCAGTTTTTTCATATCCATATTTTCTTCTCCTTTGACCGCCGGAGCGGTTTATTTTCTCTGTGGAATGATCATAACACATCCGGTGCCCGGATGCACCGTTTCCCCGTCCGAACGGTCGTCCTGCGCCTCCGAACGGTCGAGGGTCCGTTTCTTACTTTTCCAGCTCGTCCCGGCACTTCCGCAGCAGGGATATCACCGGCAGCCCCTGCGGGCACACGCTTTCGCACTGGCCGCAGGCAACGCACTGCCCCGCTGTGCCCCGGCCGTTCGTCACGATCCCGTATTCCCGGATCGTGCGGAACTCAGGGCTCCCCTTGCGGCGGTTGATCACGTTGAAAATCTCGGGAATCGGAATTTCCATCGGACAGCCCTTCGTGCAGTAGTGGCACGCGGTACACGGAATGGACTTGTCCGCGTCCAGCGCCTGCTGCGCCCGGTGAATCAGTTCCATTTCTTCCCCGTCCAGCGGCCGGAAATCCTTCATCGTCCGGAGATTGTCGTTCATCTGCGCCAGATTGCTCATGCCGCTGAGCACCGCGTGGACGTTCTCCAGTCCGGCGGCAAACCGCAGCGCCCAGCTGGCGTAGGAAACATCCTTTCCGGCCGCGTCGAACACCGCCTTCACTTCCGGAATCGGTTCCGCCAGGATACCGCCCTTCACCGGCTCCATGATCATCACCGGTTTTCCGTGGGCTTTGCAAATCTCCCAGTTCCGGCGGGACGCCACGCCGGGATTATCCCAGTCGGCGTAATTGATCTGCAGCTGGACGAACTCCGCGTCCGGATGCTTCTCCAGCAGCTCCTCCAGCAGGTCCGGATCCGCGTGGAACGAGAAGCCCCAGTGCCGGATCAGTCCTTTTTCCTTCTGTTCCTTTACAAAGTCCCACAGTCCGTATTCGTCATACTTTCTGAACGTCGTGCGCTGCATGGCGTGGAGCAGGTAATAATCGAAATAGCCGGCCCCCGTCCGGTCCAGGCTGGTCCGGAACTCCGCCTTGGCGCTTTGCTCGTCGGTCGCGCCCATCACGGCGTTCAGCTTGGTCGCCAGCGTATAAACGTCCCGGGGATAGCGGTCCGCCACGGCCGCTTTGAACGCTGTTTCACTTCCGCCGCCGTCGTAGACATACGCCGTATCAAAGTATGTGCCGCCAGCGGCGATAAACCGGTCCGCCATTTCGCAGACCTGGGGGATATCGATGCTGCCGTCGGGATTCTTGGGCAGGCGCATCAGCCCGAACGCCAGCCGGAGCGGGTTCTCCCTGAATGTCTCAGCCATATGCGGGTCCTCCCTGTTTTTTTCTCACGCCCAGTATATCATGGCCGGTTCCCTTTTGTAAACGCATGGAATCCCGCGCCGCCCGGTCTTTTTCCGTTTCCGCGATTCTGGTATAATCGTTCCGGCGACTCCCGGAAAAACTTTTTTCCGGTTTTTTAGCCTCTCTGATCTCCCGCGTCGTCTAATCAGTGTTGAAAGGAGGGAGCGCTTTGGCACAGGATCCGCGCCGGGAATGGCTGGACGCTGCCATCACCCGATGGGAAAAGCCGATGCTTCGGCTCTGCTTTGCCTACCTGGGCGATACCGCGCTGGCGGAAGACGCCGTGCAGGAAACATTCTTCAAGGCCTGGAAGGGCTACGACCGCTTCAGCGGAAACGCGGCGGAGAAAACCTGGCTGACGCGCATCGCCATCAACACCTGCAAGGACCTGCTGAAAAGCGCCTGGTCCCGGAATACGGACCGGTCCGTTACTCCGGATTCCCTGCCGGAAGGCGCGGCTCCCTTCGAGGAGCGGGATGATACCGTTACGCGTGCGGTGATGTCCCTGCCGCCGAAGCTGAAGGAAGCGACGCTGCTGCACTGGTACCAGGGAATGACGCTGGACGAGATGGCAAAGGTTATGCGGCTCCCCCGGTCAACGATCAATTATCGGTTAAAGAAAGCGAAAACGATGCTGAAAACAGAACTGGAGGACTGGTACGATGAAGAATAAGGAAACCCTCCGGGCCGCGATGGACCGGCGCCTCTCCTTCCTGGACGAACGTCCCTCCTGCCGTGCCGCCGTGCAGTATCGCATCGCTCAGGAGGAGGAACCCGTAATGAAGAAAAAGATCTCTGTCGCTCTTGTATGCGCTGTTGCGCTGTTGCTGATTACGACCGTGGTTCTGGCGGCGACGGGCACGCTGCAGAATTGGTTCATGCCCATGTCCACGCAGGCTTCCGCGGCCCAGGCCGCCGATCATGCGCTGCTCGAAAAGTACGGAATCACCGCGGAAATGCAGACGTTCTTCGGACGGAAAGAAACCGAGCTGGCGGACGGATCCGTCGAGGTCACCTATACCGGCGTCGGCAATATGGCGTATGTACTCGGAACCTATACCGCCGTCGTAAAAGACGGCACGGCGGAAATTTCCTGGAGCCATGACGGCGAGGATACTTCCGGCGGATACGACGCGGAAGCCTGGGGCCTGCCGCAGCTGCAGCAGATGATGACGGACAGCCTGGAACACGAAACAAAGAAGGCTTACCAGCAAAAGGCCGTCGGGATTGCCGAAAAGCACGACGCCCTCGAGGATATCGCTTCCTATGCGATGACAGACGCGGAAATTGACGCGTATTACACGCAGCTGGAGGCGGACAAAACCGCCGCCATGAAAGCCCGCCAGCTGTCCGAGGAGGAAATGGTCCGGATCGGCCGGGAATTCATCATCAACAATTACGGCCTGAATGAGGAGCAGACCGCCCGGATGAGCCTTTACACCGACATTTCCACGGAGGAAAACAACTACTGGTATTACATGATCGGCGGCCGGCCCTGCTTCCAGGTGGAATACCTGCTGTACGCGGATATCATCGAACAGGACGGCGTCATCAACCGCACGGAAAAAGACGGCTACTACAACGTCTATGTCAATGTCGAAACAGGAATCGTGGAAGAATACGAATACAATTCCGCGCTGGCCGGAGAAGGCTGATCCCGTCTCCGTTCCGCGCCGGGCAGGCCTCATACGCCTGCCCGTTTTTATTTGCGCGCCGGCAGCGATACCGGCCGGCGTCCCCTGTCGTTCAGGCCAGCAGGCCCAGCCGGGACATCGCAAAGATAAACAGGAAAATCGTCCCCAGGGACGCCACCGTGCTGACGAATACCAGCTGGCCCGCCAGCGGCCCGTCCCCGCCCATGTTCTGGGCCATCGGATAGGAAGACGTGGCCACGGGCGTCCCGAAAATGATCAGGATCAGGAACAGTTCCACGCCCCGCAGGCCGATCAGCCAGGCAAAAGGCACCATGACCAGCGGCAGCAGTATCAGCCGGATGAGCAGTACAACCGTGACCGTGCGGCTGTTCCGCCTCAGCTCATCAAACCGCAGGTTCGCGCCGAGCACCACCAGCGCCAGCGTCGAAGCCAGGGACGCCAGGGATGAAACCGGGTTTTCAATAAACTTCGGAAGGCGGATCTGCAGCAGGTAGAACAGCAGCCCCAGCACGCAGCCCTGCAGCAGCGGATTTTTCGCGATCCCGGCCAGCAGCTTCCCGGGCCGGATCTTCCCGCCGTCCCGGAACAGCTCCAGCACGATCACCCCGGCGATATTGAATATAGATACCATCAGCAGGATCATAATCCCGCAGACGGAGGACTTTTCCGTCCCAAAAACCGAAGTGGTCAGCGGAATGCCGTAGATGATGAAATTGCTGCGGAAAATGCCCTGGATGATGACGCCTCGCCGGGGATTCTCCTTTACGATTTTCGGGACGACAATCACCAGCAGGATCACCAGCAGGATTACGGAAAGCGCGCCGGTGAGCATCAGCTTCGGGGACGGCATATTCTCCGGCTTCGCGCCGTACACGTTATTGAACATCAGGAAGGGAAAGAAAACCTTGAAATTCAGGGTATTCAGCCGGTTCATGAACTCCCGGTCAGACAGCCCGGTCCGGACAATCAGAAAGCCGATTCCCAGCAGGATCAGAAAAGGCGCCACCGCGTTGAAGGCGACGTTGAAACTCTCCAGCATATTGCGCTCCCCCCCAGTTCCTCTCCATGCCGTTCTGAGCTGATTATATCGGTATTCGACTTGCCGCGCAAGCAATTCGTCTGTTTTTCAATTTGGACTTGTTTTTTTATTGTACCTCATTATATAATAAAGCCAGAAAAAAACTCATAAGGAGGGATCCCTTTTGAACTATGCCGAGGAGTCCCTTCGCCTGCACGGCGAATGGAAGGGAAAAATCGAGGTTGTATCCCGTGTTCCTGTAAAAAGCAAGGATGATTTATCGCTGGCCTATACACCCGGCGTAGCTCAACCCTGCCTTGAAATCCAGAAAGACTATGAAAAGTCCTTCACGCTGACCCGCCGGCACAACCTGGTGGCCGTCATCACCGACGGCACCGCCGTACTGGGCCTGGGGGACATCGGTCCGGAGGCCGGCATGCCCGTCATGGAAGGCAAATGCGCCCTGTTCAAAGCCTTCGGGGACGTGGACGCTTTCCCGCTCTGCATCCGCAGCAAGGATGTGGATGAGATCGTCCGCACGGTTTACCTGATCTCCGGCAGTTTCGGCGGCATCAACCTGGAGGATATCGCCGCTCCGCGCTGTTTTGAAATCGAGCGCAGGCTGAAGGAACTGTGCGATATTCCCGTTTTCCATGACGACCAGCACGGCACAGCTGTCGTTGTCGGCGCGGCGCTGCTCAACGCCCTGAAGGTGGTCAAAAAAGAGATCGGCGCGGCAAAGGTCGTCATCAACGGCGCCGGCAGCGCCGGGATCGCCATCGGCAAGCATTTGCTCAACCTGGGCGTGAAGCACCTGAAGATGGTG
>JAEEGL017116515.1_pt1 | contig 22025 bp, 14 predicted proteins | sample 9134231 | NCBI WGS metagenome assembly JAEEGL01 (sample SAMN16246548, study PRJNA631951) | gut metagenome | biome: gut microbiome; feature: rumen; material: fiber-attached | host: Bos | place: Iran: Karaj | collected 2018-10 | reverse complement strand
TCACCGGTGCAGATTTTATTATCGTAAAGGGAGTATTTTTCCCGGAAGCGAACCGGTGATAAGTTCGGCATGACCACATTGGCGCCGTGCCGAAGTCCCTCTTCCCTTCCGTTCGGAGATATGGTTCCGAGTGCAGTCGTTGCCGGAAGCAATACAAATGGAAACATAAGGCGAATCACGGATAAAATCCTCAAAGTAAGCTTATAATCTCCTGCGGGAAAATCCGCAAAAGGCGTATCTTTATGCGGAATAAACGGTCCGATTCCGATCATGTCCGGTCTCAGTTCCTGAAGGAATCGAAGATCCGCAAGGATATGTTCCGGTTCCTGATACGGAGATCCGACCATAAATCCGGCTCCGACCTGATAGCCCAGTTCTTTTAAATTCCACAGACATTCTTTTCTTTTTTCAAGCGAAAGTTCCGACGGATGCAGTTTTTGATAGTGCTCTTCACTCGCCGTTTCGTGTCTTAGAAGATACCGGTCCGCTCCGGCTTCTTTATACCGACGGTAACTCTCTTTCTCCTTTTCCCCGATGGAAAGTGTTACTGCCACATCCGGATAGAGACTTTTTATGCTTTGCACAATATCGCAGATATCATCATCGGAATATGTTAAATCTTCTCCGCCCTGCAAAACAAACGTCCGGTATCCCAGCTTATATCCTTCCGCGCAGCATTCCAGGATTTCCTCCTTCGAAAGCCGGTAGCGGTCCGCATTGGTATTCCCGCCGCGGATTCCGCAGTAATAACAGTTATTCTTACAGTAATTCGTAAACTCGATTAAGCCTCTTATAAAGACTTTGTCTCCGTAAACGCTCTTTTTCGTTTCATCCGCGGCAATCCGGAGTTCCTCATCGAATTCATCCGTATTCAAAAGACGGAGGATTTCATCATCCTCCGCATTTTGTGTGGTCTTCAGTTTTTCTATGATATCTGACATTTTTCTGTCTTTCCCGAATCCTTTATTTGATTTTACATCTGCTTTCTGCTTTGCATTTGTTTCCTGCTTTGGAATTCCGGCTCTTCCTACTTCTCCTTGCCGTCCACACATTTTAAGGCAAAATCCAGATAAAGACCTTCACATTCGTTTAATTCCGTCCATGTTGCCAGGATACGGTCCGATACCGTTTTTGCGGAATCATAATCCGAGCACATCAGCATGACAACATACTGGAAGGACGAATATCTGGTTGTAACATCGCCCTGGCGGACCGATACCACAATCGACCTCTCCAGTTCTCTCATGGCGGTGTTTAAATCATCATTGGAATACTTGGTTCCCTCGTCATGATTCAGCGTAATAAGAAGCATGTAAACGCTTTGGTCCGTCCTGCCTACGGAGCGGGAAACAAACTGGTAAATATGTTTGAATCCTTCGTATTCAACCTTAAACGCACCCTCTTCCGTATTTCTTTCGGCAATCATGCGCTCGAGTCTTTCAATATCCGCTTTTGACGTAATGGCATCCGTTTTTCCCTTCGAGGAATCATTTCTTTCCCGGTAGATATGGAACGAATTCTTTCCGTTCTGCTTTACAAAATAAATGGCTTTATCCGCTTTTGCATGAAGAGTCTCATAATCGGAACCGTCATACGGGGAGAATGCAACACCGATGGAAACGGATACATTTGCCTTGTCATCGAGCATATCTCCCAGTTCTTCCGCGGAAATCTCGAGAAGATCCTGACAGTATTCTTTTATTTCTTCCGTAGAATACTCGCCTTTTAAGAAAATGACAAACTCATCTCCGCCGATTCTGGCAAGGATATCCCTCGGTCCGATACGGCTTTCAAGAATCGCAGCGAATTCGGTAAGAAGCGAATCTCCCGCGATGTGTCCGAATGTATCGTTAATGGAACGGAAATTATCGATATCAAGTTCAATGAAAACACCTTCGTGTTTTTCCGAGGAAAAATACCGGTAAAGATCATCTTCCAAATATTTTAAATTCCACAGATTCGTAAGCGGATCTTTTCTCGCGGAATTAAACAAATCCCTTCTCAGTTCGTTGATTTTCAGGATTTTTTCGATTCTGCTCTTCATCACATCGGGCTCAAAGGGTTTGCGGATAAAATCCATCGCGCCCATTTTCAGCCCCTTGATTTCGCTTTCTCTTTCCTTATCAACAGTCAGAAAAACGACGGGAATGGATGCGGTCTCCGGATTGGACTTGATAGCCTGAAGTGTTTCATATCCGTCCATTTCCGGCATACGGATGTCAAGAAGAATCAGATCCGGTCTCGCTTTTTTTAAGTATTCCAAAGCCTGTGCACCGGATTTGGCCATGGCAAGCCGATAGGTGTCCTGTAAAACATCCGCCGCCATTTTTAAATTCGTTGTCACATCATCTACGATTAAAATTGATTTCTGTTTATCCATACCGTTCCTGCCCGTAACGTTTTTTAATCCGGAATTGTTTCCCGTTTTCTTACCCGGCTTTTTATCATACTTTCCGGTTTTACCCGTTCTTCCCGGTTCTATTTAAGGAATTCTTCAACTTCCTTCTTCATTTCATCTTTTTCGCAAACCGTATCATGGATTATTTCGGCGTTGCGGATTTCTTCCACCGCATGAGGAATCGCAAGCGAACTCATGGCGGAAAGTCTGTCAATCAGTGCAAAATCATCCTCATCGGATTTGCGGCCCTCGACTGCCTCCATGACACTTGATGTAAATTTAAACGGAGACGCCGTGGATACGATAACCGTCTTAAGCTCATCCCCGGTATTTTTACGATACATCTCATATACCGCGCTGGCCACAGCCGTATGTGTATCCATTAAATATCCGGTATCGGCAAATACCTCATGAATTCTTGCAAATACCTCTTTCTCCGAGGCATATCCTCCGACAAACGAAGCACATCTTTCTTTCATTTCCGGTGTAATTTCATATTTTCCGTTTTCGGAAAGACTCTTCATAAGGGAAGCACATTTTTCGGAATCCTCTCCCGCTATTTCATAAATCAGTCTTTCCAAATTGCTGGAAATTAAGATATCCATCGAAGGGGACGAAGTCAGGATAAATTCCCTGTTCTTATCATATACTCCGCTTTCAAAAAAGTCATAAAGAACCTTATTCTCATTGGAAGCACAAATCAGTTTATGTACGGGAATACCGATTTTTGATGCATAGTATCCGGCTAATATATTCCCGAAATTTCCGGTCGGAACCGTGAAATTGATTTCCTCTCCTTCCGCAATGCGACCCTCTTTTAAAAGCCTGGTATAGGCGAATACATAATAGGCGACCTGCGGGATAAGACGGCCGATATTAATGGAATTGGCACTCGAAAGAATGTATCCCTTTTCTTTTAACGCGGCTTCAAACTCCTTATCCGCAAAAATCTTTTTCACGCCGGTCTGGGCATCATCAAAATTTCCTTTTATGCCGACAACCTTTACATTCTTTCCCTTCTGTGTAACCATCTGTCGTTCCTGAACACGGCTGACACCACCTTTGGGATAAAATACCACAATACCGGTTCCTTCCACATCCGCGAATCCCGCCAGTGCGGCTTTTCCGGTATCTCCGCTCGTTGCCGTCAGAATAATGATTTTTTCCTTTACATTATTCTTACGGGCTGAGGTTGTCATTAAATACGGCAGAATCGAAAGCGCCATATCCTTAAACGCAATCGTTTTTCCGTGAAACAGTTCCAGATAATACGCATCCTCCACAAAGGAAAGAGGCGCGATTTCTTCCGTATCGAATTTCTCATCATAGGCATGTTCGATACAGAAACGAAGTTCTTCTTCCGTAAAATCCGAAAAGAACAGTTTCATCACTTCGTATGCAACATCCTTATATTCCATAGCGGAAAGTTCTTTTAAAGTTTTCGTAAGGTGCGGAAAAACACTCGGAACAAACAGACCTCCCTCTTCGGAAAGTCCCTGAATAATCGCTTCAGAGGCCGTATATTTCATATTTCCGTCACGCGTGCTTCGATAAAAAACATCCATAACTTATGCCTGACCTTTCCCTTATCGTTAGAAATAATTATTTTTTTGCTTATGGTATTTTATCATAACGCGGAATTCTTCACAAGATTTTTTCGTCAAACCGTGTTATAATCATGGATGCCGGTTTCGCTTTTTAAGTCCGGTGAAACATCTTGCAAATTTAACCGGCGGACTGATTTTAAGTTCCGGATATTCCGGCTTTAGAATAACCATGAAGATAAAAAAATCAAACAGGACAAACAAAATACAACAGTATAAAAAGATATCAAAAAAAATATATTCACTTACACTTGTAGGTGTAATTATTCTTTGTGTATTTTTTGCCGGTCTTCCGTTTTCCGGCTGTACTCCTTATAAAGATCCCGTCGTTAAAACCGCCTTTTTCTTAAACACCTTTGTCACCATCACATTTTATTCCGAAGAGGATGCGGCTGTTTTTCCGGACTGTGTTGCGATTTTGGAGAAATACGAAAAACGTTTTTCCAGAACCGATCCCGAAAGCGAACTGTATCAATTAAACCATGCGGGCGGACAGACCTATACGGTCTCTCCCGAAACCGCCTCTTTAATTACCGATGCATTAAACTACTGCGAATTAACGGACGGCGCTTTAGACATTACCATTGCACCGGTGATGGATTTATGGAATTTCTCCGAAGCTGTAGACGGTCAGCTTCCTCCCCACGAAGCATCGCTGAAAGAGGCACTCTCCCATGTAGATTATACCAAAGTTCATATATCCGGCTGTGATATCACTTTGGAAGATCCCGAAGCTGCCATCGATCTCGGTTTTATCGCCAAAGGATATATTGCCGACCGGCTGAAAGAATACCTGGAAAATGCCGGAATTCAGTCTGCCCTTATAAACTTAGGCGGGAATATTGATTTGGTCGGTGCAAAACCGGACGGCGGCGATTACATCATCGGTGTAAAACGTCCTTTCTCCGATGCAAACGATCCGATTACATCACTTTCCATCCGTGACACTTCTTTTGTCTCCTCGGGTGTCTACGAAAGATGTTTTACGACAAACGGCATTTTCTACCATCATATTTTAGATGCGCATACCGGCTATCCGGTTGATAATGATCTCTACCAGGTTTCCGTTCTTTGTGATGATTCAAAAACCGCCGATGCCTTAAGTACCACGCTTATGATTCTCGGCAAAGAAAAAGGCACGGAACTTATCGATTCCATCGATAACGCCCATGCCCTGTTTGTTGACAGTTCTTATAATCTTACCTATACTGCGGATTTCCCCGAATAAGGAAAAATCGGCACATTATATGCTCGGCTCGGCTTCTTTATGGAAGAGCCTTCGGAAAAATCCCGCAATTGCTTCTTTCGTCTGAGCCATCTGTTCTTTCCGCTCCTGTTTGCGCTGCTCTCTTTTTGTCAGTTTTTCCTCATTGACATTTACATAGCCGCTAAGCGCAATCAGTTCTTCAAAGCGGTAACGGTATTCTCTGGTAAACACAAAGGACATTTCTTTTCTCTTAAATGTCTTATTCGGTTTATCCGGATCGTTGCGGTATGTATAAAGTTCAAAGAACCGGAATCCTTTTCTTAAATATACCGGATTCAAATTCGTGGATGTAAGAACCATGAAATGGTTTCTTTCCTTGTCCTTCTTGCGGAACAAAAGACCCGTTTCGTCCCCGACACTTACAAACCATACACGCTCATAGAGTTTTAATTTCAGTCCGTATTTGGCCGGTTTTCTTACCGCATATACCGGAATAACAAAATTGATTTCATCCAGGCGGTCTTTAAATTTCTTCTTTACGCGATACGGAATATGATTCTTAACAATCGGATAATCCTCTTTGTATCCGAAAATTCCCTTTAAGAACGGGAAGATGTAAATATTCTTCAGATACTGCGCCGCATTGTAGCATGCCTTGAAAATCAAACAGCAGATGACAAAAATCAGAATATTCAGTGCATATCCGAGCGGAGGATAAACCACATTGATGATAAACAAAAACAGTACAAGCACCGTTTTTAACACTTCGAGAATCACATCCACGATGGACGGCGTTACACTTTCAAGTGCATCCAGTGCCAGCATAACCGTCTTTACGATATAGTTTACAATCAGTGACATGATTGCCATAAACACCGCAAAGATTGTGGAAACCGCACCCGTTGCAAAATTCTTTGCACCTTCGGCAAGCGTTCCCGGTGCCGCTGCCTGAACCGTTGCCGATCCGAAAGAAGTGGCAACTCCGACCACGCTTAATACTCCGATGGCAATTACACAGAAAGTTCCCAAAAACTTCTCAAGATATCCGAGCGTACAGATTCCGAAAACCTTGGTCGAACTGTTGGCTCTCATGAACTTGCTGGCCACAAAACAAAGCGCAACCACCGCAAGCACCGCCGGATGACCGACCGGAATTTCCGGCATATTCATCGGATTTCCCGAAAGTTTGTTGATATTCTGCATGATTCCCAGGAATAAAAGCCCCGTAAACGGTTCACAGGATATTCCGATAATGCCGGAATAGTCTCCCGCCAGCTTTTTTAAAGAATCTCCGAGTATCTGGTTATTGAGCTGTTCCACGGTTTCGCTTCCGCTAAGAAGAGTCTCCGCTTCGCCGCTTGCCGATACATGCGTTGGCAGGGTATTTCCCATAAACTGCCCGAAGAAAAAGGCGCAAAAAACACATACGGCAATATATCCCAGTACAAATGCCTTATGTGCCTGAAATTCTTTTTGTAATATTCTCCACATTTTCAGATTCCTCCCAGAATGTTCCCGGGTATCCTCCAATTATTCGATGTTCAGAATATCGGAAAAACCGGTAACATCAAAAATCTCGGTAATGCTCTCGTTCGCATTTTTAACAACCATTTTTCCCTGCTTGTTCATCGTCTTCTGTCCCATTAAAAGAACACGCAGACCGGCGGAAGAAATGTACTCAAGCTTTGCAAGATCAACAACAAGTTCTCTAGCATCAACAAGTTCTTCCTTAAAAGTTTCTTCCAGTGAAGGAGCTGTCGTAGTATCCAGTCTTCCCTCAAGTTCAATAATGACTTTGTCGTTCTCTTTCGTTACATTGATTTCCATAACTGAAACTTCCCTCCTGAATGAAATTTTTTAAAGCCGCGTTAGGAATTCGCGTACTTCATTTTAAAAGTTTTAAGAAAAAGCTCTGTCCCGAATATATCCGTTTTTGAACCTTCCTAACATATTATAACAAAAAACACTCCGTAAATACAAACAAAAAATGAAAATCCTTCCTTCCCTTTCACACATTATGTGAAAATTACGAAAAAAAGACTCCCTGGATAAAGATTTTAAACCCGATGACAATCAGTATGATTCCCCCGAGAATGCCTGCCTTCATGGCAAATTTCATGCCGGTTTTCTTTCCTAAAAGGAGTCCGGTTAAGCATATAATCAGTGTCACCACCCCGATGATTCCGGAAGAGAAAAATGCTGTCACCACCTTATATTCCGCAATCGTAAAACCGACGGAAAGCGCATCTATAGATGTTGCAACTGCCTGGATTAACAGTACGGAAAGTTTTATCCGGTTGTTCCGGCTGTCCGAAGACTCCTGTTTCTGTCCCTCATCTTCTTTTATAAGAAGCCCTTCTTCGTTTTCCGGCTCTTTATTCTTCATTTCTTTTACGGCATCCGCAATCATTTTTATTCCGATAAACAGAAGAAGAATTAATGCTATATACGGAACAGCCAATGAAAACACAGTGAATTTTTCTTCAAGAAAATGTACGAAAAACCATCCGATTAGCGGCATGGAAAACTGAAAGAGGGCAAACGCGCCGGCAATTTTAAACATTTCCCGCTTCTTCATGTCCGGCATAGAAAGCCCGTCCGCGATTGAAACGCTGAACGCATCCATCGCCAGACCCACGCCCAGCATTAAGCTGTTTATAATATTATCCGAAATCACCCCGGGCCTCCGTTTTTAGGGCAATCTGATTGTATTACCCTTTTTCCCGTGTTCTTTTATTCTCTGCTGCAATTTCCCTGAAATGGTTTAAATATTCATTCTTTACATGGGAATTTATACATAGTATGCTAATTATAGTGTGTTTTATAACCGTTGGCAACCATATATTGTATATAAAGGAGAACCATAATGAAGTTCTTTTTACCCACCAGAGATAAAAAGGCCAATAAATGGATTCACGGAGCCATTCCCGCACTGCTTTTGCACTGCAGTATCGGAACCGTTTACTGCTGGTCCATTTTTTCCCAGCAGATTGCCGATTATATCGGATTCCCCGGCAAGACCGGAAAAGGCTATGTGGAATGGGCCTTTTCCATTGCCATCTTTTTTCTCGGAATGTCTGCGGCATTCCTTGGAAACATTGTGGAAAAGGATATCCACAAATCTTCCCTGATTTCCACGATTTTCTTCACTTCCGGAATGCTTTTGACCGGATTTTTCATCTTCTGGGGCGGAAAACATCCCGGTAGTCCGATTTCGTTAATCGGTATCTTTCTAAGCTACGGTGTCATCATGGGAATCGGTCTGGGAACCGGCTATCTTTCTCCGGTAAAAACACTGATGCTATGGTTTCAGGATAAAAAAGGGCTGGCAACCGGACTGGCGGTTGCGGGGTTCGGAGCTGCCAAAGCCATTGCAAGCCCCATTATGGAAGCTCTGCTTAAGGGATTGTCGAATTACAGCCATATGAACGAGGCACAGTTTATGAATCTGGAAGAATCCGCCAGGGCCGGTTTGTATGTGCACGACGGACTTGTTTATGATGCGGCCAATATGCCGCAAATGGTATCCGACGGAAGCGGCGTATGGAAAATGTTCCTGATTCTCGCCTGCGTATACTTTGTTATGATGCTCGGAGGCTTCCTTCTTTTAGCCAAGCCCGCCGACTGGGTAGAGCCCCAGTCCGTCGGTGAAAAACCGAAAATCTGGGAGAAGTTAAAAACCAGACCGATTTCGAACTACATCGGCATCTGGCTTATGTTTTACATCAATATCACCTGCGGACTGGCATTAATCAGCCAGGAGAAAATGATCGTACAGTGTATCGGACTCGGAGCCTTTATCGGCATCATCTCCTCCTGCTCTGCGATTTTTAACGCCGCCGGCCGCGTCGGTTTTTCATCTCTCGGCGATAAGATGAAGGACCGCAATACCGTTTATAAACTGATTTTTATCCTTTCCATTTTCTTTACCGCTTTGGTGTTTCTCACACAGGGCATTAAAAACGGAAAGGGAAATATACTCTTAATTATTTTCGTTCTTGCTCTCATTATGTTCATCAATGCGGGCTACGGCGGCGGTTTTTCCAACCTTCCCACTCTTTTATCCGACCATTACGGAATGAGCAATATTTCCGCCATTCACGGAATCACGCTTTCCGCCTGGGCATTCGCGGGGCTTACCGGTAATCAGGTTGCAACAAAAATCGTAAACTCCACCGGCGAATTCATTGATATCACCGATTCCGCCGGAAAAACCGTATCCGTGAATCCGGTCGGCTACCAGAACGTTCTGATTTTCGTTCTGGCACTGTTTGTTGTTGCTCTCATACTCTGCTTTACACTGGTTCGTCCTTCCGGCAAAGCAATTCTTCTTTGCAGCAGTATCCTTCTCCCCATTCTCTTAACCGGCTGTTTTTCAAACCCCGGATCAGAGAAAATAAGCAATTTCCCGATTGTCGAAACATCGGAAACTCCCGCCCCTTCCCTGAGCGAATGGGACGATGAGGACTGGGATGTTCCCGATGCCGCCGAATACAGCGCATCCGAAGGAAACTTAAGAAAGGGAAACGCCGTATTGTATAACGGTCTCGTTTTATTCCGGCAGTACGGTGTAGCCGCCATTTCCACCTACGGAATGAACGGTGAATTTACGTTTAGCGATTTTCCGTATGACGGAAGTTTCCTATATACTTTCGATCCGGACAATCCGGACAAAGCCCCGAAAATGCTTTGCGAGGATAACGGATACGGAACCCTCTATCTTGTCGGTGATACTCTTTTTTCGAACCAGGCCGGTGACTGGGGAGGCAAACCGGTTGTTTATCAAAGGGATTTAATCTCCGAAGAATTTACCGCCATCTGCAACGGTACGCTGGAAGCCTTTGCTCCGGACGGAAACACTTTTGTCACTTCAAACTATGAATCCGACACCGGATATGATTTAAAATATGCCGTACGTAATACCACCAATCCCGAAAAACCGCTTTACGAAATTGCCGCATCCGTGGAAGACGACGATGAATATCATATGTACCAGTTTCTCGGAATGGACAATGAGCATGTCTATTTTGCGGTAGATTTAAATAATTTCGAAGAATACCTCATCATTCAGTATAATTCGGACGGAAGCTACTGTATTTTAGCCCATCTTCCTTTTGATTCCGGTTCAAATCCCATCATTCAGGATTATTTTTCACGTGTGGGGGATAAAATCGAATTCAGTGTTTATTTCTATGATTCCGATACGGGTTCCTTTAACGGCGGAGAACTGATATCCGTTCCGGTATCGAATGACGGAAAAAGATATACCGACAGCAGCACACTCGACGATTCTTCGATGGCAGAGAGCAAACCGGAACGCACCGCCATCAATGCCGAAACGGACCCCAAATCTCTGGATTATAAAATGCTTCGTAAATTTACTGTAGCCGAACCTGCCGACGGTTCCGGATTCGCCTCTTTCATTCAGTATTACGAAACCTTCCCCCAGGGAAGATTCTATGCCGTATCCGATGCACACCGCTATCCTTTCGGCGATTTCGGAAACATGCTTTGGTATAAGCAGCTTCAGACTCATTATATGTTCCTTCCCGAAGGAGAAAATACCCCCGTTGAAATCGGGGTAACCGAAGATGATTATGCTTCCACGATTTCCGCGTATGTGAAATTTGTCGGGGCCCCGGGTTCGGTGCCGGTTACTGCTCTTTATCAGATTATTGAAATAACGGATGTCGAATCAAAACCGGAGCCCGATACCCATTTCTATGCGGCTCCTTTTGCCGATGATTTTGTATATGAATATAACAGCGAAAACGATGTCTTTTCTTTCACTCCCGGAACCATGGATGATTTAGTAAAACAGTTCGGTTCCGCAAATGCTTATTATACAAAAATCCTGCCGCCTCTTTTTGAAGGCGAGGGATACGGTGTCTCTTCCGATTTCGATACCGATGTCGCCGTCATGATGTATATCGGATTTAATTCAAAAGGCGAGATTGACTATATGCGTCCGATTGTAATCGATTAACCAAAATTATACATGAATTATCTATACATCCCCCGGTTATTTTTGGTATAATATATTGAGTTTTTATACCGAAAAACCGGGGGGATTTTATGAGAAAACGCATCGGTGTCATTCTCGCACAACTGGAAGAAAATATGCAAAAACGCTTCATGCAGGCGTTTTTGAAAGAAGCATACGCCAAAGATTACGATGTATGCATTTTTTCGATGTATCAGAAATTCCAGCAGACCGAGCTTCGTAACATCGGTGACTCCAACATTTTTTCCCTGATTAACTATGAATACTTCGACGGCCTTTTAGTTTTAACCGATACGCTTCAGACTCCCGGTCTGGAAAAGCGGATTTTCCATAAAATCAAGAAAAATTTTGGCGGTCCGGTAATTACGGTCGACAAGGAAAATGATTTATTCGAATATGTTTTAATGGATCACTTCTCTCCGATTGTCGAGATTATGAACCATTTAATCGAAGTTCACGGATATAAAGATATTGCGTTCCTTAGCGGTCGAGAAGGCCATCCGCACTCTGTCCAGCGTTTAAGCGGATACCGTGTCGCCATGAAGAATCATAACCTTCCCATACGTGAAGACCGGATTTATCACGGAAACTACTGGTACGACAGCGGACATGCTTTTGCGGAGGAACTATTGAAAAACCCGGACGACATGCCCGAAGCCGTTGCCTGTGCCAGTGATATTATGGCCATCGGTCTGGCCGCAAGGCTGTCCGAACACGGCTATCGTATTCCGGAAGACATTGCCGTTGTCGGTTACGATTCCTGCCAGGAAGGCCGCACAGCGCCCGTTCCCTTAACCAGTGCCAATATCCCGGCCGCCCAGTGCGGAAAAATATGTTTTTACAAACTCCACTCTGCCATCAGCGGTGAACCGGTTCCCGAAATCCCATTAGAGCCGGAAATCCTTATCGGAGGAAGCTGCGGCTGCAAGAACTTCGAAGCATCGTTTAAGAAATTAAACCGCAGCCAGTGGAAAACCGACAATTCCGAAGTCAGTTACTATTCCGATTTCAATCATATTACCGAGGACATGCTCTGCCAGACCGACTATGAGAAATTTTTCGAAACACTGGCAACCTACTCTTACCAGATTCGTCCTTTTGAACATTTCAGCATCTGCATGAATGAGGATTTCTTAAATCCCGCCGCCTTAATCGGTGAAAATGCCAGAAGAACCGGGTATTCCTCCCGCATGAACCAGGTAGTCCGTGTCGGACAGAAACTTCCGGATCAGGATGTCGGATGCGTGGATTTAAACCGTTCTTTTGATTCAAAAATCATGTTCCCTGATATTTTTGAAGAAAGGGACTATCCCACCACTTTCATTTTTCTTCCGATGTTTTTTGAGGACCGCTGTTTCGGTTATGTCGTATTTAACCAGGGCCGGTCATTAAAACTATATACCGAAACGGTCCGGATCTGGATGAGAAACGTCAACCAGGGAATTGAAGCATTTTACAGAGAACGTGCTCTTTCCAACCTGATTGCGCAAATTAAGGCGGATCAGATTCGTGACAAGCAGACCGGTCTTTATAATTACAAAGGTTTCCATGAGAAATTCGAAGAACTCATCCAAAATTCGTTAAATAAGGACAATTCGGTTGCCATCATCGCTTTTGATCTTGACAATTTATCCGGAATCAACGAGGAATTCTCCCGTGCCGGCGGTGATTCGGCGATTGAAAGCTTAGCCCGTTTTGTTTCCTATATGGCGACGGACAATGAAATCTGCGCCAGACTGTCAAACGATGAATTTCTGCTCGGAATCATCAACAGCGACTGCGAGGCAAGATATCATGAGATTATCTCCAGCATTCCCGAAAAAGGAATCAGTTTCAAAGATTCCTCCGGAGAAAGACAGTGTGCACTCATCCATCACAGCATGCGCCAGAATCCGGCAGGTGTTGCACCGAATCTGGACTTCCTGATCAACCGTGCCGTCAATGCCAAGAATTATGCCAAGAAAATCATGCAACGCAGTGCCGAAGCGGAAATGACGGAAGAACTGCTGGCCAAATGCAACGTGGTCAGGGATATTCTGGATCACGCACTGCTTTGCTACTATTTCCAGCCCATCATTTATGCCAATACCGGTGAAATATACGGTTACGAAGCATTAATGCGCGATGAAAGTGAAACGCATTTAAGTCCTTTGGAAATATTAGACTGTGCCGGACGTCTGGGAAGGCTTTACGATGTCGAGAAAATTACTTTTGACGGTGTGCTAAACCAGGTAGAAAGCAAGCCGGAAGCATTTAAAGACCGTAAGGTATTCGTCAATTCCCTTCCTGCCTATCAGCTTACCGAAGAAGATGAAAAAGCCATCTTTCAGAGGCTTGCCGGACACAGAGGAAAGCTGGTGGTAGAATATACCGAGCAGTCGGAATTCTCCGATGCCGCCCTTTCCAAAAGAAAAGCCGACTACGCTTCTCTTCAGATTGAGATTGCACTCGACGATTACGGCAGCGGTTTTTCAAACGTGAACAACCTAATCCGCTATACTCCGAAATATGTAAAAATCGATCACCAGCTGATTAACGGCATCAATTCCAACGCACAGAAACGCCACTTTGTCAGCTCGATTATCGATTATGCCGGCAAAAACGATATTCTCGTACTCGCCGAAGGTGTGGAAACATTAGAAGAACTACGTACCGTCATCGGCCTCGGCGTTGATTTAATCCAGGGCTTTTATACCGGCCGGCCCGCCAAAGAACCGGTTTCCAAAATCAAACACGATATACGCTCGGAAATCCGGCATTCCTACCTAACCAGAAGGAATCCCGGAATCTATTAAAAAAGCATTCCTTCGTTTTTGACAGGAATGCTTTTATTATTGTTTATTATTCTGATGATAATATTAATTTTAATGCATCATCTGAATCAGATACCATGTCAGATATCCGAGTCCGGCCAGTGCCACTCCGCCGAGCACAAAAATCAAAGGCCTGGGGAATCCTCCTTTTCCGGATTTTTCCGGTATGGCATCCTTGTATTCATTTAAGACTTCCACATTACCCGAAAGAGCGAGTGCAACCAGTTCATCGGCTTTATTGATTCCGTCCGATATTTTCCGGATTAACACTTTCTTTCCGATAAAGCGTTCCATCGGAACATCGATATCCGCGCTCACAATAACACAGGATGCATTTTGAATATCTTCGTCCGACAAAGGATTCTCCGCTTTGTCCGCACTTCTCATTTCAATCGTGATGAGGGCGCCTTCCCTTTCCGCTGCCTTTTTTAAACTTTCCGCCGCCATATACGTATGTGCAATACCGGTCGGGCATGCCGTAACGGCTATCAGGTTATTATCCATCGTTTCGTTATCTCCGATTCTTTCTTTATTTTCCGCCAAAGCAACAATCTTTAGAAATTCATCCGCGCTTTCAGCCTTCATTATACTCTGACAGAACTCTTCATTCAACAAAAGCACGGCTAATTTACTCATCACTTCCTGAGCACTGTTATCTTCCGTATCCGGAGCCGCAATCAGAAAAAGGATATGCACTCTTTCGTTGTCTGCGGATTCAAAATCCACTCCGTTTTTGATAATCATTGCCGCAAGTGCGGGTTTTATTACACATTTTCCTTTTCCGTGAGGAATGGCGATGCATTTTCCGATTCCCGTGGAACCGGCTGTCTCCCTGGCAAAAACCAGCGACCGGAAGGCCTCTCTGTCCCGGATGGCACCGCAGGCCACAATTAAGTCTGTTGCCGTTTCAATGGCTTCTTTTTTGGATTTCGGTGAGGCATTTACATCAATGCTTCGTTTATCAAGCAGATCCGATACTTTCAACTTACTCTCCTTCAGTGATATTCTTAGTCTATCGACGGATTGAACGTTACGGTATATATCATGTTTTTTTCCTTAATTCCCGGAAAATAGTCTGCGCTCCCCATGTTTGACGGGCAAAAACCGCGGCATCGTTTCCGGTTTGAAACAATGCCGCATTTGGTGTTTCTTTACGTTTTATTTTGCCTTACCCGGAAATGCCAACTCCCTGTTGATCCGGGTGATCTTACTTCCCAGCAGAATCTTCATCGTCAATGACATCTGCCTTATAAAAAACCGTTACTCTTCGTAAAGCGGTCTTTGTTTATCCTCCGGAACCTCTTCATAAGGACGTCCTTCATAAAAAGGTTTTTGATTAAATAACTCCGGTTCGTAAAGCTTATCTTTGATTTTTCTGACACTGTATGCCAAAAGCAGATCATATAAATTTCCCACAAATCCGATAACACCGCCCAGTACCAGATTTAAGAACATAAAAACCCAGCAGACCGGAATCGAATTTTCAAAATATGCCACAATGCTTTGAAGCTGTGATACCGTATGACACTTTTTGATGACCTGGATATTCCTGTAATAACGGATACAGCCGATTAAGTTATAGACCATCAGACAGAGTGTTGCCACTCCGTATCCGTAGAATACCGCCGTACAGATTCCCACGAAAAACTGAATCACGACAATAACAATCCAGAGTACGAAGCTTACGTACATTTTGGCTGTTAACTTGGATATATATTCTCTGATTTCCGATTCTGTCATATCTGTTTTCCAATCTGTATACTTTACCGAATCCCACATATTGGCTCGCATCGCACCTGGCAATACTTCGACGGGAATCGGTTGCTCGAGCAAGTCTTGCGAATCCGTTCATTCTACGAAGCATGTCTGCATCATCAATTGCGGTATCCGGGTATTAGAAATCAAACTTATCCGCAAAGAAGGAATCCAGCTCGTCAATGGAAATTCTTACCTGCTCCATGGAATCACGGAATCTTACGGTTACGCAGTTGTCGGTTTCGGACTCGAAATCGTATGTTACGCAGAACGGCGTTCCGATTTCATCCTGACGACGATATCTCTTACCGATATTTCCTCTGTCATCGAATTCGCAGACATATTTCTTAGAAAGTTTTGCGTAAATCTTCTCTGCACCCTCATTTAATTTCTTGGAAAGCGGAAGCACGCCGATTTTTACGGGTGCAAGTGCCGGATGGAAATGCATTACGGTACGCATATCCGGCTTCTCTTCCGTTCCGATATTTTCTTCATCGTATGCTGCACATAAGAATGCAAGAACCACACGGTCCGCGCCGAGTGAAGGCTCCACTACATACGGAATATATCTTTCGTTGGTCTCATCATCGAAGTAAGACATATCCTGCTTGCTTACGTTCTGATGCTGTGTTAAGTCGTAATCGGTACGGTCCGCAATACCCCAAAGTTCGCCCCAGCCGAACGGGAATAAGAACTCGATATCGGTCGTTCCCTTCGAATAGAAGCAGAGTTCTTCGGGATCATGGTCGCGAAGTCTCATCTCATCTTCCTTAATACCTAAGGACAGTAACCAGTCACGGCAGAAGCCTCTCCAGTACTGGAACCACTCAAGATCGGTACCGGGCTTGCAGAAGAATTCCATCTCCATCTGCTCAAACTCTCTGGTACGGAAGGTAAAGTTACCGGGCGTAATTTCATTACGGAAAGACTTACCGATCTGGCAGATACCGAAAGGTACTTTCTTTCTGGAAGTACGCTGAACATTTTTGAAATTCACAAAAATACCCTGCGCCGTCTCCGGTCTTAAATAAACCACGTTCTTGGCATCTTCCGTTACTCCCTGGAAGGTTTTGAACATTAAGTTAAACTGGCGGATATCGGTGAAATTGTGCTTCCCGCAGGTCGGACACGGAATGGCATTGTCCTTGATATACTGCATCATCTCTTCCTGGGAGAATGCGTCCACGGGTTTGGGTAACGTAAGTCCCTTCTCCTGCGCAAAATCCTCAATGATTTTATCCGCGCGGAAACGCTCGTGGCACTCCTTGCAGTCCATTAACGGGTCGGAGAATCCGCCGAGATGTCCGCTTGCCACCCAGGTCTGCGGGTTCATTAAAATTGCGCAGTCCACACCTACATTTGTAGGCGATTCCTGAACGAATTTCTGCCACCATGCCTTCTTCACATTATTTTTAAGTTCTACTCCAAGATTTCCGTAATCCCAGGTATTCGCAAGGCCACCGTAAATTTCGGACCCCGGATAAATAAATCCTCTTGCTTTTGCCAGTGTTACGATCTTGTCCATTGTTTTTTCCATAGTTTGAAACTCCTTTATTTCTTTTTGGGCATATACCTTAATAATTATACTCGGATTTACGGAAACTGTCATCTATATTCTTCGTTTCCGTTTTCTGTCCGTACAGCTTAATTATATTCTAAATTCTCTTTCCGTATTTCCTTTCACATTCCCCTGACGATTACTTTTAATTCGTGTTTTTTATACGGAAGAATCGTTCTTCCCGTTTTTCTTCCTCTGAACAAACACCGAAATCAGAATTGCCGCCGCTGCCAGAAACGCACCGAAAAAGCTTATATACAGTCCGTAAACAAATCCGGGCGGAACGTAGGACACTTCGACACTGTGATCCCCTGCCGTTACCGGAACCGACAAAAATGCATTCGCAAAGGCTTTCGGTTCCGTCTTCACTCCGTCAATCCGTACCGTAAATCCGGTATCATAGGGAATCGAGAATACGAGTCTTTCATCCTTGGTGCAGTGAACGGTTCCGCTTAACTTCCCGGATGAAACCGAGGTGACATCAAGCGTTTCCGTCCCCAGTTTATCCATCAGACGAATGTATGCATCATCGTTAAAACAGTATGCCTGGAAGGTAAGCTCTTTCTTCGGATCGTCGAGATTGACAAAAACAAGATAGCGCTCCTCATCGTACACCCCGGCATCGAGAATATGCCGGAATTTCAAATCCTCTTCCTTCTTCGAATCCACGGTGTTGCGGTCAGCGTCCTGCGTCAGAATACGAAGGGCGTCAATATAATTATTGACATAGAAATATGCATGAACACCGGCCGGCACATAATAAACCGTTCCGGTTCCGGTGATTTTCTGGTCGTTTTTCGTTCCGTATGTATACTCCCTATTCTCTTCCACCTCATAAGGCTGCAGGCTTCTGAAAAGCAACGCATTTTCATCTTCGATTAAAAGCGAATACAGAAGGTTTTCATTTTTGAACGGTTTCCGGATTTCGAATTCAAACCGCTCGTCGATTCCTTCCGGAAGACCGATTCCGACACTGAGCGGGTAGGCGTTTTCATAAACGTAAATCTTTTCGTCTCCCGAGGATACTTCGTTTCCCGTAAATGTTTCGCCCGGTGCTTCTTCCCTGTCGGAAATGAAATATTTGATATTAAAAAGCGAAGCAATCATCGGATTCCCGCCCTGATACGAGTAAGCCACATCCGAATACCGAAGGCCCATCGAATCATAGAAATCTTTCACACCTCCGGAAATCGTCGATGAAAAATAGGAAGCCCCGTAATATCCGTCCCATGCCGCGCCGTTCATAAACTTCTTGTTTAAATCCTCGGTGCGGTAAAAGCCGGAGTCCTCATCCTTTATATAATCCAGTGCCACGCTTTTTATCGCACTGCCTTTTAAATAATCCTTCCGGCTGACCGTGGAATTCATTCCGGTCGTGAGTGTGTTGCAGACACATTCCACTAAGGTAAATGCAAAAAACACGGCCATGAAAGCCTTCCGGCGCATATTTTTCTCAAGGATAAACAAAAACGTATAAAGAATGATAAACAGTACGGAGCAAAGATAGGAGGTTAAGGAATTGAGCCAGTCATCCCTTGACATTACATACCACAGAACCCCGATTCCGACACACATCACGGAAGAACTGATGATAATCTCGCGTTTCTTTATGCCCTGTCGTTTGTCGAAACACTCCGCCGCCATTGAAAGCATTAAGAAAACAAAGAAAAACGAATGTCTTGCCGGAAACGAATTCGGGAAATGCAGACCGTGCCAGACATAGGTAAACACATTCCACTGAAACCCGAAAAGCACGAAGGCGGCAAGCAGACCTTTGGTGATTTTTTTCGATAAGGAAATCTCACGGTTGCAGAAATACAGCGGTAATAAAAACAGTGCCAGAACCGATGCAAAAATATTCGGAAGTTCGGAATCTCTCTGTACCGTCGTTGTATTGATTAACATCCTCTCGAAAACTTCGTAGAACTTATAGTAACTCTCCCATGTCGTCGGAAATTCGGTACTCCCGGCTGCTGTACTTTTCAGGCATAAATAAAGCGGAAGCAGAATCACTCCCATCATCAGACCCGCGATTACGGTGGTATAAATAAAGCGCGCGATTTTCAGGAAGATATTCCCTTCTTTACGGTAAATAATCAGGCAGATAATGAAATAAAGCACAATCGCCAGGCCTGCAATGACAGAAATATAGAAATTCGCCCAGATGGAAAGCGTCAGGGCAATGCCGTAGGTCAGGCTCTTTTTGCCTTTTGCAATCTGCTCCGTTCCGAGCATGATAATCGGAAAAAGAATATAACAGTCCGTCCACATGATATTGCACGAATATGCAAGAAAGAAACCGGACAACGCGTAAAACGCGGCAAATACCGCGCGAAGGACATTTTTCCCGCCGAAGCGGTGATTCAGATAGTAAAGGAACGATACACCGGCCAGACCGCCTTTTATAATCATTCCCGCTTCAATGGCTTCAATTAAAAATTTCTGCGGAAGGATTAACACCAGAATGTTAATCGGAGAAGTCAGATAGTATGCAAAATGAGCCCAGTAATTCACGCCGAGGCCGTTTTCCCATGCAAAAAAGAGGCCCTCACCGTTACTCATCCTCATGGCAAATTCTTTTAAAAACGGGGCATACTGATGATAGCAGTCCATCCGGAGATAAACTTTATCTCCAATCGGATAAAGCCCGAAAACGGCATATAAAAGCAGCTGGATTAAAACGACCGACGCAAAAACAAGTACATAAAGAAATCTTCCCGACAGAAATTCCTCATTCAGGAAGGTTTTCTTGTTTTTCCCGGCACTTTTTCTCGCGACCGTGTATTTTTTCGAATTGTACGATCCGGCTTTATGCTGTTTTGCCTTGTTCTTTTTTTTCTTCTTACTCTTTGTCATTCTGCATTTATACGACGATTTTTTTTATTTTTAGTTTTATAAGCCGCGTCCGGTGTGCACGAACACCTTTCGGCTCTTCGATTATATTATGTATTCTCCTCCGCGAATGCAATCATGGAAAGGCTCTTGAATTCCTTGTCAAAGGTATTCTTACATACGCTGTCCGTTTTCTTCTTTAATTCGGCAAAGGTTTCATCCGAAACTTTAAAGGAGAATGCATCTTCTGCCCTGGCCTCGTATACATACCTGATGGCCCGTCTCCCGCCTTCCGGAAAATCTTCGTTTTCATCCGGAATCGGAAATAATCCCTCAAGCATAACGGCTTTCATTTCGTAAACGGTTTTAACGAAATCATTGCTCACCGAATCATCCAAAAGAAGGGTCAGCGCCCGGTATAAAAGCCTCATAAGCCTTACATTATCGGTATTCTCATGTCCGAAATAATCCGCGATTTCTAAAAAATACGTGCCGTAAAAGGTAGCATTTAAATCCTTCCTGAAACCTTCGAAATAATTCTTCACTTCAACCTTGGTAAGCGAATAGGAACTGCTTCCTGCATAAAGCGAAAAAATCCCGAATGTAAACGGATCGACGCACCCCATGAAGCGGTTTGTCGGGCGAAGGGCACCTTTGGCGAATGCGGAGATTTTTCCCTTTTCTTTGGTTAATAAGACAAGCCGCCGGTCGTAATCGCCGATGGGTTCGGATTTAATTATGATTCCCGTTACCTGATAGTCGTTCATGTCAAATTCAGTCTGCTTATTCTTTTCAGGTCATTCATCTTTAACGTTTTTCATGATTCTGTCTTTGAAAAACCAAGGTCTTTAAGCAGATATTCGTCATCTCTCCAGTTATCTCTTACCTTCACCCAGAGTTTTAAATTCACCCGGATATCCAGCATTTTTTCAATGTCCTGTCTGGCCGCGGTTCCGATTTTTTTAAGCATGGCTCCGCCTTTGCCGATAATCATTCCTTTGTGTGATTCTTTTTCGCAGATGATGGTTGCTTCAATCGTACAAAGGCCTTTCTTAAATTCCATTTTATCAATCACGACGGCAATTCCGTGCGGAATCTCGTCCCGCATAAAACGAAGAGCTTTTTCCCGGATGATTTCCGAAGCAATCGTTCTCTCCGTCTGCTCCGTAACCGTCTCCGGGTCGTAATAAAACGGACCTTCCGGAAGATTTTCGATTAATGTATCCATCAAAAGATCGACATTATTGCCCTTAAGAGCCGATACGGGAATGATGTCCTTAAAATCCATTTCTTTACGATATGTATCCATGAATTTTAAAATTTCTTCCTTGCGGATGGTATCGACTTTATTGATGACTAAAATCACCGGAATGCGGATGGTCTTTAAAATCTCCACAATCGCTTTTTCGCCCGCACCGATATAGTCCGTCGGCTCCACAAGCCACATCACCACATCCGCTTCGTTTACCACGCTCTTGGCGCTTTTTACCATGTAGTCGCCGAGTTTGTTCTGCGCCTTATGAATGCCCGGCGTATCTAAGAAAATCAGCTGGGCGTTATCTTTTGTCACCACCGTACGGATGATGTTTCTGGTGGTCTGCGGTTTTGATGAAGTAATCGCAATTTTCTGTCCGATAATCCGGTTCATCAGTGTGGATTTTCCGACGTTCGGACGGCCGATGATTCCGATATATCCTGCTTTTGTTTGTATTTTACCGGTTAAAGAATTGTTTTCGTTATTTGTCATTTTTAATATAATCTCTTATTAATCGCTTTTTGTCGCTTTTTATATCTTTTTTATTTAATAATTTCTTATAATTGCAGTTTCACTGCGTTCTTCCAGCCTTCGATTTT
>JAEEGL011807821.1_pt1 | contig 22025 bp, 19 predicted proteins | sample 9134231 | NCBI WGS metagenome assembly JAEEGL01 (sample SAMN16246548, study PRJNA631951) | gut metagenome | biome: gut microbiome; feature: rumen; material: fiber-attached | host: Bos | place: Iran: Karaj | collected 2018-10 | reverse complement strand
GAAAGATACGGCTTATGCGAAAAAGCGGCTGATCGAAGCGCTGGAGCATTATAACTGGCGGCTCGGAACGGGCTTTTTATCCACGCCGCTCATTCTCTATGTGCTGGCTTCCTACGATACTGAAGCGGCTTATAAGCTGCTGGAAAACGAGGAGATCCCCGGCCGGCTTTCCATGCCGAAGAACGGCGCGACCACGATCTGGGAGAACTGGGACGGCCCGTTCAATACGCAGGGCGCCGGTCTCGGCTCGCTGAATCACTATTCCAAAGGTGCCGTCATTGAGTGGCTCTTTAAGGTCATGTGCGGCATCCGTGTAGATGGAGAGAATCACTTCATCGTGGCGCCTCAGCCCGGCGGTCACTTCACCCGCGCCGAGGCAGGCTACACAAGCGTGTTCGGCCGCATTGAAAGCCGCTGGGAACGCGAGCTTGATGAAGCCGGCAAGGCTGTGAAGACAATCTACACCGTCACGGTTCCGGCGAACTGTACGGCGGATATCCGCCTGCCCGGCGGGATGGAAAAGACCGTAGGGGCGGGGGAACATCAATTCAGGGAGTGACAAACGCAGCCGTGGCACGCGGCGGAAACTGCCCGTCATATCCCCCTTTCGCTTCCTGCTGTCCTGTGTTATAATTCTTTCATCGTTTCCTGCAGGAGGGGAGAAGACGGATATGGCTGACCTGATCGTAGTCTGCGGGCCGCAGGCCGTCGGAAAAATGACGGTGGCGGAAGCCTTAAGGGACAAGCTTCGCTGGAACATGATGATGAATCATGACAGCATCGAGATGTCGGACAAGATCTTCGGCTTCGGCACGCCGGCGCAGAAGGAATTCAACGCATCCTTCCGCGAGAAGGCATTCGAACTGGCGGTAAAACACGGCGTAGATCTGATCTTCACCTACGTCTGCGCCTTTGAAATGCAGGAAGAACGGGAATATCTGACCAAGCTGCACGACCTCTTTGTGAAAGGGGGCGGCAGCTTTTATTTTGTCGAATTGAGCGCAGATCTTGCCGCCCGGCTGGCCCGGAACGAGACGCCGCACCGGATGGAGCGCAAGGCCTCCAAGCGGGACATCGCCTGGAGCCGGGCCAATCTGCTTCAGGATGCGAAGGAGCACCGCCTGAACAGCGAAGAAGGCGAGGTCTGGTTTGAACATCATCTGAAGATCGACAACACGGACCTGTCTCCGGACGAAGTCGCGGACCGGGTTATTCAGGCCTTCGGCTTAACTCCCCGCGACAGGGATGAAAAGGAATACCGCTACGGGGTCTGAGGCAGAGGCATCATGAGCTATATAAAGGACAATTACACCGTTTCTTATAACGGCAGGATCATCGGATACTGCTATGTTTACACGAACCGCACCGTCAGCTACAGTACGGCCTGGGGCTGCCCCTGGGACATGGAAAAAGAACTGAAAGAGCTGGGCCTTGACCGGGAAATAAAAGAGACAAAATCCATCAGGCTGTTTTCTGAACTGATCAATGACGAAAAACGGGTACCCGGCCGGAAAAGGATCATCTACGAAGACGGGCCGTTACGCATGGAGCGAAAACCCAGAGAGACCAGCGAGCGCTATTCTGTCTACCGGCGCCGCGCCGAAAAGGGCGAGCCGGACTATTCGCCGCTGCCCCACGACGCGCCGCATCACGAAGGCCCGAAAACGCCCGAGGGTATGCGCGAATGGGCTTCCTGGGACGCTTTCAACAAGCTGGATGACGGCACCTACGAGGCTGAACTGGACGAGGCCTGGTGGTGGGGCGGCGGTCACAATGACGGCGGCACGATACACCGAGAGATCCCGGAGGAGTGGTTCGGTCTGCCCTACGATGAGTTCCTGGAGCGGGTGGTGACTCTGGCCGCAGCCGCGAATTACGGCTTCACGGCGGAAATGCTGCTAAAGAAGCCCGGTCTCAAAGAGTTTTTCGGGTATGAGTAAGATCTCCTCACTTTCTGACGCCAAGAAATACGATCCAGAGGTGCTGACAGAATGGAAAAGCGCTATGACGCCGTCGCACTCGGCGAGCTGCTGATTGACTTTACGGAATACGGGCTGAGCGGACAGGGAAATCCCCTGTGGGAAGCGAATCCCGGCGGCGCGCCCTGCAACGTGCTGGCCATGCTGAACAGGCTGGGGAAGAAGACCGCCTTTATCGGGAAGGTCGGCAGCGACGTATACGGCAGACAGCTGAGAGAAACGCTTGAAACAGCCGGAATCGACACGTCCGGGCTGCTGACGGACCCTGACGTGCATACGACGCTGGCCATCGTGCACAGGTTGGAAAACGGAGACCGGGACTTTTCCTTTTACCGGGATCCCGGAGCGGATATGATGCTCCGCGAGGACGAACTCCCGCTGCCCTTGATCGAAAGCAGCCGGATCTTTCACTTCGGAACGCTTTCCATGACGCATCCCGGAGTCCGTACGGCCACGCAGAAGGCGGTCCGGCTGGCGAAAAAGGCCGGAGCGCTTCTTTCCTTCGATCCGAATCTGAGGCCGCCGCTCTGGAAATCGCCGGAGGAGGCGCATAAAGCTATCGCGTGGGGGCTTGGCATCTGCGATATCCTGAAGATCGCGGACAATGAGCTGACGTTTATGACGGGAAAGACGGACTTTGACGAGGGCGCCGCGCTGCTGCAGGCACAGTATCCGAATATCCGGCTGCTGAACGTCACGGCCGGCGCGGGAGGAAGCTATTGCTATTCCGGCGAAAAGCGCGTGTTCGTTCCGGCTTTCTGCCTGGGCGGAACCGTGGATACGACGGGAGCTGGAGATACTTTCTGCGCCTGCATCCTGAACGACGTGCTGGAAAACGGACTGGAGGGCAGAGACGCGGCGGGCCTGCAGAGCATGCTGCGCTTCGCGAACGCGGCAGCTTATCTGGTCACGACGAAAAAAGGCGCCATCCGCTCCATGCCGGAGGCGGAGAGAATACGGGAAATCTTGGCCTGACGAAGAAACAGAAAAAGGGGAGGAGAAGCAAATGGCTTCAAGCAGGGAATATCTGGACTTTATTTTGGAGCAGCTGTCCGGTCTGGACGATGTGTCCTGGCGGGCAATGATGGGAGAGTATATTCTTTACGTCCGCGGCAGAATCGTCGGCGGCATTTACGACGACCGTCTGCTTGTGAAGGAAACGAAATCCGCCCTGAAAATGATGCCGGACGCGGAGCGGGAGCTGCCCTATGAAGGAGCTAAAGAGATGCTTCTGGTGGAGGACGTTGAGAACCGTGCGTTTTTGTGCGCTCTGCTGGATGCGATGGCTGACGACCTGCCTGCTGCGGGGAAGAAAAAGAACGGCGCGCACAGCGGCATGACTATTGTGTCTGAGAAAGCGGAAGCAAGGAGAAAAACATGAAAAATCTGGTCGTTTATTATTCTCTGGAGGGAAACACCGCCTACGTGGCAGAACGGATAAAGAGCCGGATGGGCGCGGATACGCTGCGTCTGGTTCCGAAAAAAGCTTACCGTGACAAGGGATTCGCCAAGTTTTTCTGGGGCGGCAAGAGCGCGGTGATGGCGGAAACGCCGGCCCTGGAAGACTATCAGGTAAATCTGGCCGAATATGACCGGATTATCTTCGGCTTTCCGGTCTGGGCATCGAACTACACGCCGCCGCTTCGGACCTTCATTCGGGACAATGCAGAGGCATTAAAGGACAAGCGACTGGCGGCCTTTGCCTGCGAGAGCGGAGCCGGAGCGGAAAAAGCGCTGGCCAGGCTTGCGAAAAGTCTGGAAATCAAAGCGTTCGAGACGACGGCCGTCTTTATTGATCCGAAGGCCAAGCCCGCGCCGAATAAGGAGGCGCAGATCGATGCCTTCTGCAGCGCGCTTCTTTCCTGAAAGGAAACGATTTTGAACAGGGCATTGCTGGAAAAATTATCGGTCATCACGGAGGAGGAGCGGCGCATCTTAGCCGGTGAGACGCAGATCGACCGCAGCCTGTATATGGACGGGACGCGGGATGTGATCTCCGGCGATAAGCTGCTGCCGGCCGGGCGGATCATCACGATCCGTCCGCACACGCGCTTTACGGCCTTCCCGGAGCACACGCACGATTACGTGGAGATGGTCTACATGTGCGCGGGAAAGACGCGGCATATCATCAACGGGACGCCGATCCTGCTAAAGGCCGGCGAGCTTCTGATGTTAGGTCAGCATGCGCGGCAGTCCATTGAGGCGGCAAAAGAGGGCGACGTAGCCGTCAATTTCATTGTGCGGCCGGCATTTTTCTCCGGAACACTGTCTTTCCTGGGCGAAGAGGAGACGCCGCTGCGGCGCTTTATCGTGAGCTGCCTGACGGGAGACAGTCTTTCAGGAGAGGCAGAAGCCGGATATCTGCTGTTTCATATTGCGGACGTGCTTCCGATCCAGAACCTGATCGAAAACCTTTTGTATACGCTGACGGAGGAGGTCCCGAACCGGCGCGGCATTCTGCAGAGCACGATGGGACTGCTGTTTGCACAGCTTTTGAACCATACCGATACGCTGCAGTTTGAGACACCGGAGCAGAACGCGGTGCTGTCCGTACTGCGGTATATCGAGGAACATTATGCCGACGGGAGCCTGACCGAGATCGCCGGACAGATCCACTATGAACTGCCGTATCTTTCCCGCCTGATCCGGCAGGAGACGGGGAAGAACTATACGGAACTGCTGCAGGAAAAGCGCTTAAGTCAGGCGGCCTGGCTGCTGCGGAATACGGACAGAAAAGTAGACGAGATCGCGCAGTCTGTCGGATATGAAAACACCAGTTATTTCCACCGGATCTTTGCAGCCCGCTTCGGAATGTCACCGAGAAAGTTCAGGACGGTGTAGGAGACGGCGCGCAGCGCCGGAGAGACAAGACATATCATGGAAAACGAATTCATCCACACAACATCTCTCGGCACGGTACGCGGAAGACAGACAGCCGGCGTGCGGGAATATCTGGGCATCCCCTTTGCGAAGGCGGCACGCTTTTCCTATGCGGAGCCGGTTGAGAGCTGGGAAAAAACGCTGGATGCGACGCAGTTCGGGCCGGCCTGCCCGCAGTATCGCGCCTGGTTCCCGCATCTGGACAATCCCGAGCGTCTGTTCTATTTCCGCGAGTTCCGGGAAGGGCTGGAATTTGCCTATAATGAAGAAAACTGCCTGAATCTGAACATTTATGCACCGGAACAGGCCAAAAACTGCCCGGTTTTACTGTTTTATTACGGCGGCGGCTTCAATTCAGGCTGCAATGCCGAGGAACCTTTCCGCGGGTACGGTCTGGCAAAGCGCGGCATCGTGGCTGTTTTTGCCAATTACCGCGTGGGCCCGCTGGGGTATCTGGCGCATGAAGAGATTCAAAAGGAATACGGCCGTGACGGCAATTTCGGCCTGGATGATCAGCTGACAGCCATTCGCTGGGTACGGAAGCACATTTCAGCTTTCGGCGGAGATCCGGAAAACATCACGCTGATGGGTCAAAGTGCCGGCGCGATCTCCATCCAGTACCTTTGCATAAATGAAGCGAACCGTGGTTTGTTCAGGCGTGCGGTCATGATGTCCGGCGCGGGCCTGTTTCCGCGCTTTGCCCTGCCGAAACCGGCGGCGGAAACGCACGCCTACTGGAAAGCGTTTCAGGAGATGGCAGGCTGCCTAAGCCTTGCGGCGCTGCGGAAGATGGATCTTGCGGACCTCTTTACCGTACACGAAAACTTTAAGCAGGGCCGGAAAGACAATATCTACAACACCATGCCCGTCGTGGACGGCGTGCTGATCCCGGACGCTATTGACAGACTGATCGGGCATCCTCTGAAACTGGATTATCTGATCGGCTTTACCTCCAACGACATGTACGCGCCGGTCATGGCGCACATCGGAAAGCGCTTCGGGCGCGCAAACAGCGCCTATCTCTATTATTTCGACCGCGAAGCGCCCGGTGACAAAAACGGTGCCTTCCATTCCTCGGATCTGAGATATGTTTTCGAACGCCTGGAAACATCCTGGCGGCCCTACGGGGAGCGGGACTGTGAGATCTCCTGTCAGATGGCAGACTATCTGGCGGCCTTCATTAAAACCGGCGATCCGAATACGGCGGGCCTTCCGGCCTGGACGCCGGCGGACTCCGGGCATAAAAAAGTCATGTGTTTCCGGGAAAAAACGACCGAAATGGGTCGGCCGGATTTCCTGAAAATGACCCTGAACATGCTGACTAAAGGCGACCCGAAGGCATAAGAGAGGAAAGCGCAAAAGAGGCACAGAGCTTTGACTGCCCTGTGCCCCCGGTCCGGATGAACGCTGTCAGATCTCGATCTCGCCGCCTTCGACGGCTTCCTTAAGCTTCTCCTCCTTGCGGAGCTGAAGCTCTTCTGTTTTTCTGCGGGTGAGCGGATAGAAGAAGAGCAGCAGGAGCGCCATGATCCCGAAGAGAACGGCCGGGATCAGCGTGCCCAGGTCATACATGATTTTCAGGTTGGCGAGGGTCTGCACCGCGCCTTTTTCGTATTTGTAATCCATGCCGAGCAGCGCACCGTTCACGCAGATCGCGGCCAGGACCTGACCGACCTTGCGGAAGAGGTTGAAGACCGAATAGGCCGTGCCGTCATCCCGGCTGCCCGTTTTCACTTCGATATCGTCGATCGCGTCCGTCACCATGGCCCAGAGCTGCATGACCAGCGTGGTCAGACCGCAGCCGCTGATAAAATTCATGGCCAGGAAGATCCACATGAGTTTGCCGGGCTCCATGCCGCGCAGGAAGAAGAGCAGAAGATTCGCACCGGCGGCCAGCGTCATGCCCAGGGCCGTCACTTCCTTCTTGCCTCTTGCTTTCGTCAGCTTAGGCAGGAAGAACATGAAAATAATCATGGGGGAATAGGTACAGGCCTGTGTGGCCAGATTCATCCAGTTCGCGTGGAAATAGTCGTTGAAGAGGTAGGTATAGAAGCTCTGGGTGAACATCTGGCCTGCCAGAAGCAGCATGGAGACCATGGTGATGACCACAAAAGTACGGTTTTTAAACAGCAAAGCGATGGCCTTTTTGGCGGCGCCTTTCTGCTTCGGCTGCGGCTTTGTCTTCACGCGCTCTTTGTTCATCGTAAACGCGACGATCAGCATGATAAAGGAGCAGACCGCCATGATGATGACGCCGATAATGACCGGTTTGTACTGCAGGTCCGTGATGACCTTGCCGTTCTCGCCGATCACGGGATTGCCAGAGGCGTCCAGCCGGTTCGCATAAGCAAAGCTTGCGATGATAAGCACCGGGATGGAGCCGACCGCCGCGCCGATGGAGCGCCAGACTGACAGCTTTGAGCGCTCATGCGCATCCGTGGTCACGACGGAGGCAAGAGACCCGTAAGGGATCTGCAGGACGGTGTAGGCCATGCCGAAGAAGATATACGTCACGGTCGCATAGACTGACGTGACGAAGCCTTTTCCTTCTTCTCCAATGCCCGGAAATTTGAGAAACATGAAGACGGCGGAGACGGCAAGCGGCAGCGCCGCGATGAGGATCCATTTGCGGTAGCGCCCTGAGCGCCCCGGTTTTACGGTATCGCAGATACGTCCCATGATCGGATCGTTTATGCCGTCCCAGACCCGTGCCACCACGAACATGAACATGATGAAGAGCGGGCTTAAGTGAAATACGTCTGTGTAAAACTTCTGCAGCAGGGTGGTGACAAGGGCGAAGACCAGGCAACCGGCCGTATCGACCATGGCATAGCCGAGATAGTCCTTCGCTTTCAGGCCGCTGGTGCGGGAAATAAAAGTAGTTTGCGTCTGCATATTCCGACCTCCGTTGGACTCGAGTCAGCCATATTATAACAGTTTTTTTGTTTTGTGTCATCCCGGACCATAATTGCAAATAAGGACACTTTTTCGGATAAATCCCGACATGGAAGAGCTTCCTTCGATCCTTTATGATAGGCATAACGGATCAAGGAGGTTCTTTTTGTGAAGATCTATCTGGCTGTCGATATAGGCGCCTCTTCCGGCCGGCACATCGTTGGCTGGCAGGAAAAAGGGGAGCTGAAAACGGAAGAGGTCTACCGTTTTCCGAACGGCGTGACGGAAGAGGACGGGCATCTCACCTGGGATATCGCCGCGCTGCTGGCGCATGTGAAGCGGGGCATCGCGATGGCGAAGGAAAAATACGGAAGGATCGAAAGTCTTTCAGTCGATACCTGGGGCGTCGATTATGTCCTTCTGCGCGGAGACGAGGAGGTCCTGCCGGTTTATGCCTACCGTGACGCCCGCACGGAAAGCGTGATTCCGCAGGTACATGAGAGGATTCCTTTTGCGGAGCTTTACCGCCGCACCGGCATCCAGTTCCAGCCCTTTAATACCGTCTATCAGCTGGTTTCGGACAAGCTTGCCGGCCGGCTGGAGGGCGTTACGGACTTCCTGATGATCCCGGAATATCTGATGTATAAGCTCTGCGGTGTGAAGGCGCACGAGTATACCGACGCAACGACCGGCGGAATGGTGAACGCGGAAACAGGAGAGTTCGATCCGGAGATTATCCGTGCGCTGAGCCTGCCGGAGCAGCTGTTCCGGGCGTATACGATGCCGGACGGCACGGCCAAAGCGCTTGCGCAGCCGGGGACGGTGATCGGAGAATATGAGGACATCAAGGTCATTCTCTGTGCGACCCACGATACCGGCAGCGCGGTGGAGGGCATCCCGATGGCGGGCAATTATCCGTACATTTCTTCCGGCACCTGGTCGCTTTTGGGCGTCAAGACCGAAAAGCCCCTCACGGATGAAGCTTCCCGCCGGGCCAACTGGTCGAACGAAGGCGGCGTGGGCTACACCCGTTACCAGAAGAACATCATGGGGATGTGGCTGGTGAACCGTCTTAAGGAGGAGCTCTGCCCGGAAAAACCCTGGGGTGAAATCGTGGCGGAAGCACAGGAACGGCACTTTGATCATCTGGTGGATGCGAACGCCGAGTGTTTCCTGGCGCCGGTCAGCATGAAGGCAGCCTTCGATTCTGCGCTGCCGCATCCGCCGAAATGCATGGCCGGATATTTCCGCTGTGCATACCGGAGCCTGGCAGCATCATACGGCAAAGCGGTCCGGGAACTGGAGAACAACACCGGCAGAACATACGACAAGATCTGTATCGTTGGCGGCGGAGCGAAAAACGATTATTTAAACCGTCTGACCGAAGAGGCAACCGGCAAAAAAGTGATCGCCCTGCCCATCGAGGCCACAGCGTTAGGGAACCTGAAGATACAGATGGAAACCTCATCCGGCCCTTCGGGCCGCCTTCCCCAAAGAAGAACGCAGAAAGGAATGAACTAATGAGCTATCAGGAAGCGAAAGAGAAATATGCGGCATACGGCGTCAGCACCGAAAGTGCAATGGAAACTTTGAAGAGAGTCCCGGTCTCCCTGCACTGCTGGCAGGGTGACGATGTGCGCGGCTTCGATACCGATCCGTCCAGGCCCTTAACCGGCGGCATTCAGACGACCGGCAATTATCCGGGGCGGGCCCGTACGCCCGAAGAGCTGATGGCAGACCTGGATAAGGTCCTGTCCCTGATCCCCGGCCGCCCGAAGATGAACCTCCATGCCAGCTACGCCATCTTTGAAAAAGGCGAGTGGGCGGACCGTGACAGGCTGGAGCCGAAACATTTCGCAAAATGGGTCGAATTCTGCAGGGAACGCGGCCTCGGCTGCGATTTTAACCCGACCTTCTTCTCTCATCCGAAATGCGATCCGCTGACGCTGTCCTCTCCAAATGAAGATACCCGCCGCTTCTGGATCGAACACGGCAGAGCATCGATCCGCATCTCCTCGTATCTGGCGGAAGAGCTCGGCGAACCCTGCGTCATGAATATCTGGACCGGCGACGGCTTCAAGGATATCCCGGCTGACCGTATGGGCCCGCGGGTGCGCTACAAGGAAAGCATCGACGAGATCCTCTCCGAACCGTACGACTTTTCGAAGGTCAAGCCCTGCATTGAATCGAAGGTCTTCGGCATCGGCGTGGAAGCCTATACCGCGGGCAGCGCGGAATTTGCTCTGTCCTACGCAGCCATGAACCGCGATAAATGCATTCCTCTCATGGACAACGGCCACTATCATCCGACCGAGGTCGTAAGCGACAAGATCCCGGCCCTCCTTGCCTTCTTCCCGGAGATTGCCCTGCACGTGACACGGCCTATCCGCTGGGACTCCGACCATGTGGTGCTCTTTGACGATGAAACGAAGGAGATCGCGCGGGAAATCGTCCGCTGCGGCGGCTTAAACGGCCGGGTCAACATTGCTCTGGACTATTTCGATGCGTCCATCAACCGCATCTCGGCCTGGGTCACGGGTTACCGCAACCTGCAGAAGGCCCTGCTTTTCGCCTTGCTGCAGCCAAACGAAGCTTTAAAGGCTCTGCAGGATTCCGGCGATTTTACGCAGCTCATGGTCGTGCAGGAGGAGCTCAAGACCCTGCCTTTCGGCGAAATCTGGAACGAATACTGTCTCCGTCAGGGCAAACCCGCGGACGGCGAGTGGTTCGGCGAGATCGTAAAATACGGGAAAGAAGTTCTGGAGGCAAGAAAATGAAAGACATTCTGACGGCACCGTTTTTAGTGGAGATGGTCCGCACAGCGGCCAATATGTATGCGCACGGCTGGGATGAGCGCAACGGCGGGAACATTTCGCTGATGCTGAGCGAAGAAGAAGTCAGAGCGTATCTGGATCCGGCACAGGTACTGCGCACGATCCCGACCGGCTTTGCCGCCCCTTCTCTGGACGGCAGATACTTCCTGGTCACCGGGACCGGCAAGTATTTCAAGAACGTCCCCTACGATCCGGCCGCGAATTTAGGTGTCGTGCGCCTAAGTGAAGGCGGTGAGACGGCCGAATTGCTCTGGGGCTTTACGGACGGCGGAAAATTCACCTCCGAATTTCCGGCTCATATGATGTCCCACGCCGCGCGTCTGACTGTGGATCCGCTGAACCGTGTTGTGATGCACTGCCATCCGGGCAATCTTCTGGCCATGACTTATGTCCACGATCTGGACGAGGTGCTGTTTACCCGCACGCTCTGGCAGATGTGTACGGAGTGCATCGTGGTCTTTCCGGACGGCGTAAACGTCCTGCCCTGGATGCTTTGCGGCACCAACGAGATCGGCGAAGCGACGGCTGAAAAGATGCGGACCGCCCGTCTGGTCGTCTGGGCTCAGCACGGCATCTACGGGGCGGGCAAAGATCTGGACGAGACCTTCGGGCTCATTGAAACCGCGGAGAAGGCGGCTGAAATCTACATGAAGATCGCGCACCTGCCGCTAAAAAACACGATCACTGACGGGCAGATGCATCAGCTGGAAGAGCGTTTCGGCGTGAAGGCCAGAGACGGTTATCTTTCCTGATTCAGGCCGCTTTACTGATACTTGCTCTGCGAAGCACCTCAATCGGAGGATTCTCTGAACGTATAAATTGACAGGCCGGGCCGGATATGCTATGATGAGCCAAACTCATTGCACTGCATTAACACATCAGTGCCATCTACAGTACAAACTGAGCAGGCAATCCGTTTTCCGGAAGAAAAGGGTATGTAGCCGGGTCGTGAAAGCGGCAGCAGACTGAGCAGTCAGCACATCTGCGGGACAGGTAATTGCTCCGGGGTGTGCTTTTTCATACCCCGGGGCGGACGATGGAGTAATGAAACTGCCTGCGGAGGACTGGCTGTGAATGACAAAGTAATTGTAAAGAAACTGTCCCGGGTCGGGATACTGGGAAATATCCTGCTGGCAGCCTTTAAGCTGTTCGCCGGGATCATCGGAAAATCCGGGGCCATGGTCTCGGATGCGGTCCATTCGCTGTCGGATGTTTTCGCGACCCTGATCGCCACCGTAGGCGTCAGGCTTTCGAGACAGAAGGCGGATGAGGAGCATCCGTACGGTCATGAAAGGCTGGAATGCGTCGCCTCGCTGATTCTGGGCCTGATTCTGGCCGGAACCGGCATCGGGATCGGGTATTCAGGCGTTACCAAGCTGCTGTTCGAGCGGGATTCGATTGAGATCCCCACCCTGCTCCCGCTGATAGCCGCCGTGGTTTCCATTGTCACAAAGGAAGCCATGTTCTGGTATACGATGCACTATGCGAAAAGGCTGGATTCCGCTGCTTTCAAGGCAGATGCATGGCATCATCGCTCGGATGCCCTCTCGTCGGTCGGCTCCTTCATCGGTATCGGACTGGCCAAACTGGGCTTTCCGATCATGGATCCGATCGCCAGCCTGATCATCTGCCTGCTGATCCTGAAGGTGGCCTACGATATTATCCGGGATGCGATCGCCAAAATGCTGGACACTTCCTGCGACGACACGACGGAACAGAAGCTCAGGAGCTTTATCGAGGCCCAGCCGAGCGTAAGAAAGATCGATCTGCTGCACACGAGGCAGTTCGGCAACAAGATCTATGTGGATCTGGAAATTGCCGTCAAGCGCGATATCTCGCTCGTGGATGCCCATGCGATTGCCGAAGCGGTCCACAGCAGCGTCGAGACAAGTTTCCCGAATATCAAACATGTCATGATCCACGTGAATCCGGAAAAAGAAACGGAATCCCCAAAGACGGAGGAATAACCCTGCTGCGGGAAATCTTTTCATGGCAGACTTGACAACAGGCGGAAACATGGTAGAATAATGCCTGCGCCGGTGTGTTGGAATTGGTAGACGAGGTGGACTCAAAATCCATTGGGCTAATCCCCGTGCGGGTTCGAGTCCCGCCACCGGCACTTCATTTGTGACGCATTTGCGTCACTTTTTTATTGTACGGCGAAACTTTGGCGAAACTTTGGCGAAACGGCGCTTATGATCCGACGGAATTTATCCGGTTTAAAAACGGATACACTGATCATTGCAGATTCTGGCAATAAATTATAAAAAACCGAAGAAAGGAAGTTCTTGCAAAACCGGGCGGGAGAGAGTATGATTCGGTTTATTACAGTAAAGCGATGAATCGCAACGAATCGGCCGGAGCCCGGTCAGATACCGCTCCGGGGAAAGGGGAAATCTATGTCACATCTGATTCTGCCCGCTGCTTACCGCTCGATCCTGTACCCGATGGAGACCCAGCGGGCCATCAAAAAGATCAAGGATTATTTCCAGGACGAGCTGGCGTACCATTTAAAGCTTCGGCGTGTTTCGGCGCCGCTCATCGTGCTGCCGGAATCCGGACTGAACGACAACTTGAACGGTGTTGAACGCCGCGTCAGCTTTACGCTGAAGGACATGAATGAACAGACTGCGGAGGTCGTGCAGTCCCTGGCCAAGTGGAAACGCTATGCGCTGGGGAAATACGGGATCGAACCCGGACGGGGCCTCTATACGGATATGAACGCGATCCGCCGCGATGAGGATCTGGACAATCTGCACTCGGTCTATGTGGACCAGTGGGACTGGGAGAAGACGATCACGCGGGAAGACAGGACCCGGACCTATCTGCATCAGACGGTTGTTACGATTTACAATGCGATCCGCAACTTGAGCGATTACGTTAACCGCAGCTACACGGAGTTGCGGAACGAGATCCCGAACGAGATCCAATTTGTGACCGCGCAGGAACTGGAGGACCGATGGCCGAATCTGACGCCGAAGGAGAGAGAGAATCAGATCTGCCGGGAGAAAAAAGCCGTTTTTATCGAAGGGATCGGCGGACCGCTGGCTTCCGGGAAACCGCATGACGGACGTTCCCCGGACTACGATGACTGGACCTTAAACGGTGACATTCTGCTCTGGAACGAGCTGCTGCAGGGCGCTTTTGAGCTCAGCTCCATGGGCATCCGCGTGGATGCCGCAGCGATGGACCGCCAGCTTACGGCAGCCGGCTGCGATGACCGTCGGGCCCTGCCTTTCCATCAGGCAGTGCTTAAGGATGAGCTGCCGCTTTCCATCGGAGGCGGGATCGGACAGAGCCGGCTGTGCATGTATTTCCTGAAAAAAGCCCACATCGGTGAGGTGCAGGCTTCTGTCTGGCCGGCCGATATGATTGAAAGCTGCCGGCAGGCCGGTATTGAATTGCTGTAAGCTGTCCCGAAACCGGGCGGTCGGACGCCGGCTCCGGAAAGCCTGTTATACTCAGAAACAGGCGATGCTGCTGTCGGTGCGGGATTCGGTGCCGCCGACCAGCACGCCGTTATCCAGCCGGACGATCATCTGACCGCGTCCGAAAGTGTAGTACGCGGGATCCGTCTGGATCCGGTGCCCCCGGGCGGCCAGCTCACGGACCAGTTTCGGGTCAAAGCCGGGTTCGACGGTAACGGTGTCGCCCGGATACCACTGCCAGCGCGGCGCGTCCAGGGCCTGCTGCGGGTTCAGTTTAAAATCAATATAGTTCATGACGACCTGCAGATGTCCCTGCGGCTGCATGTAGCCGCCCATTACCCCGAAGGGACCGACCGGCAGGCCGTCTTTCATCAGGAAACCGGGAATGATCGTATGGTAGGTGCGCTTTCCCGGTTTAAGACAGTTGGCGGCGGAAGGATCCAGCGAGAACTCCATGCCGCGGTTCTGAAGAGCGATGCCGCTGTCCCGGATTACGATGCCGGATCCGAAGCCCTTGTAGTTGGACTGGATAAAGGAGACCATGTTGCCTTCTCCGTCCGCGCAGCACAGATAGACGGTCCCGCTGCGGGAAGGGGTTCCGAATTGCCGGGAACGGGCCGTCGGACCGATCTCGGCCGCCCGGGTCGCGCCGTATTCGGGAGTAAGGAGAAGATGATAGTCCAGTTCCATAGAGGCCGGATCGGTGACATAGTGAAAAGCATCTGCGAAGGCCAGTTTGAGGGCTTCGATCTGCCGGTGTACGGTCTCGGTCGATTCTTTCGCCGGGAAATCGAATTCCTTTAAAATGTTCAGCGCCATTAAGGCGACGATTCCCTGCCCGTTGGGCGGGATCTCGCAGACTTCGTATCCGCGGTAGGAGAGGCGGAGCGGCTCTACCCAGTCCGCCTTGTGAGCGGCCAGATCTTCATAGCGCAGATATCCGCCGAACTTTCGGCTGTCTGCATCAATACGCCGGGCGAGTTCTCCGGTATAAAAGCTGTCCGCGTTCGTCCGGCCGATCTCCTCAAGGGTATCCGCATGGTGCGGCAGACGGATCAGCTCCCCGGCTTCCCAGGCTCTTCCTTTAGGAGCGAAGGTGCGGAACCATTCCGCGAAGCAGGGAGCGGTGAGCTTTTTGGAATAGACCTGATGGGAGATCTGCCACATCAAAGCCAGGTTCGGCGAGCAGGGGTATCCTTCCCTGGCATAGCGGACGGCCGGAGCGAGCGTCTCCGAAAGGCTCAGTCTCCCGAAACGCCGGCTGAGCTCTGCCCAGGCCTTCGGCGCACCGGGAACCGTCACGGCAGCCCAGCCGAAAAGAGGCATCTTTCCGTTATCATCCTTTCCGTCGGCCTTCAGTCTTTCAGGTGAAGCTAACGCCGGCGCTCTTCCGCTGGAATTCAGGCCGAAAAGCCGACCTTCTTTTTCAGACCAGATGAGGGCAAACGCATCGCCTCCGATCCCGTTGGCAGTCGGTTCGACAACGGTCAGAGCAGCGGCGGCTGCCACGGCAGCGTCCATCGCATTCCCGCCTTTTTTCAGAATCTCCAGCCCGGCAGCAGCGGCCTGGGGACTGGAGCAGTTGACCATGCCGCCTGAAGCGTACAGGGGATAACGGACGGAAGGATAGGGGTGAAAAAGAGGATCAAAGGGTATTTTCATGGCGCGGCACCTCCTATCTGTGAGCGTACCGAAAGAACCGATTCTTGTCAACTGCGGAGGAAGGAAAAACACGATTCTTCGGAAGCTGCCTGTCCGGAGCGATTGCAAAGCAGAGGGATTTCTGCTATCTTTTTTTCATACGGAGGTGAATTATGAAACCTGTAGCCATCAACGATTTTGCAAAACTGAAGTATCTGTCCCAGCCGGCCTTTTCGCCAGAAGGGACATTGGCCGCCTTTGTCGTCAGCGAGGCTGACTTAAAAAAGGACGGCTACCGTTCGTATATCTATCTGTTAAAGGACGGAAAGACGAAAAAACTGACATCCTTCGGACAGGAAAAAACGTTACAGTTCCTTAATGAAGACACGATCCTGTTCCCGGGAAAGCGGGAGAAGGACGAAAACGAAGAGACCGGCAGTATCTGGTACAAGATCTCCTTAAGCGGCGGCGAGGCCGAAGAGGCGTTCCGCTTTCCGATCCCGGTGAGCCGCCTTATAATGCTGCCGGGCGGAGATGCCCTTATGGTCGGCAAAACATTTCCCGGCTTTGAAGATCTGCATAAAGGTGATCCGAAGTACCGGGAAGCATATCTGAAGCACAAAAAGGACAACGCCGACTACGAGGTGATCGAACAGGTGCCGTGGTGGTGGAACGGGATGACCTATACCAAAGGCGCATACAATTCCCTGTTCCGCTATGATGCAAAGAAAAAGACGCTCATCCGCTTAAGCGCCGCAAACGAGGCGGTTTCGGGCCTGAAGCTTTCGGACGATAAGACAAAAGCCTACTTTATCCGCTCCGCTGTCCGGCCGCTGCTGCCGAAAGCGGAGGAGAGCGTTCTGTGCGAGCTCGACATAAAGAGCGGACAGACGAAAGAACTGTTCTGCTCCTCCGAGACGATGTCGCTCAGGGGCTTTTATCCCTGCCGCAGCTTCCTGCTGCTCTATGCAGCCGACCTGACGAAGAACGGACGCAATACCAACGGTGATTTTTATAAACTGGACTATCAGGGAGGAAAGCCCGAGCTGCTGGCCGTTCACGGTGAATCGATCGGTTCCTCGGTCGGAGCGGACATTCGCCTGGGAGGAGGAGACAGCGTCGCGATCGAGGGCGATACCTGCTACTTCATCTCCACCCGTTTTGACGGAGCGTATCTGTTTAAACTGGAAAACGGAACGATCACGCAGCTTTCGGACCGGCCCGGTTCTGCGGACTGCGTAAGCGTTAAAAACGGGAAGATCCTGACGGTCGGCCTCCATAGCATGAAAGGACAGGAACTCTACGACGGAAAAGGGCGGCAGCTCACGCATTTCAACGATGCGCTCTTAAGAAACCGCTATGTGGCGCAGCCAGAGGCGCTGAACGCCAAACGGGGCGGATACGAGGTACACGGCTTTGTCTTAAAGCCCATGGATTACGATCCGGAGAAGAAGTATCCGGTGATTCTGGATATCCACGGCGGTCCCAAGACCGTTTTCGGTCCGGTCTTTTTCCACGAGATGCAGTACTGGGCCGGCAAAGGCTATTTCGTCATTTTCTGCAATCCGACCGGCTCCGACGGAAGAGGCGTCTTTGCGGATATCCGCGGAAAATACGGTACGGTGGATTACGAAGATATCATGGCCTTTTGCGATGCGGCGCTGGAGGCATATCCGGCAATGGACAAAGAAAATTTCTTTGAAACGGGCGGCTCCTACGGCGGCTTCATGACCAACTGGATCGTCGGCCACACGGACCGCTTTAAAGCCTGCGCGAGCCAGCGTTCCATCTCGAACTGGTTCTCCTTCTGGGGGGTGTCGGATATCGGTGTCGGCTTCGGGACAGATCAGAACGGAGCGGATCCCTGGTCGGATCCCGCGAAGGTCTGGGAGCACAGCCCGATGAAATATGCGGATCAGGCCCAAACGCCCACCCTGTTCATCCATTCTTTCGAGGATTACCGCTGTCCGATCGATCAGGGCTATCAGATGTTCACGGCACTGATCGCGCACGGCGTGGAGGCAAAGATGGTCTGCTTCAGGGGCGAGAATCACGAGCTTTCCCGCAGCGGCAAGCCTTCGCACCGCTTACGGCGCTTAAGAGAAATCACGGAATGGTTCGAGAAGCATAAAGGTTGAAAAGGCTGCGGCAGACGGAAAGGAAAACGGTATGGAAAAACTGACACTGGATGAAGCGATCCGCTTAAACGACAGCATGGTGACTGAGGAGCATCTTAGAATTCATGCGCTGAACGTTCGCTATGCGATGGGCGCCATGGCCAGGCACTTCGGGGAGGATCCGGAACACTGGGAAGCCGTGGGGCAGCTGCATGACTACGACTACGAGAAGTATCCCGAGGAGCATCTGGCCCACACGGAAGAGCCCCTGCTGGCGGCGGGCGTGCCGGAAGCGGACGTCAGGGCGATCCTTTCGCACGGCTACACGATCCGCAACGACGTAAAACCCGAAACGAATATGGAAAAAAGCCTGTTCACCGTGGATGAGCTGACCGGCATCATTCAGGCAGCGGCCCGGATGCGTCCTTTGGGGATCACGGATCTGGAAGTAAAGAGTTTTATGAAAAAGTTCAAGGATAAAAAGTTTGCGGCCAAGTGCAACCGCGAACTGATCCTGAAGGGCTGCGAGATGCTCGGGATGGATGTGAAGGATGTCGCGGCGATCTGCCTGGACGGCATGCGTCCGCATGCGGAAGAGCTGGGGCTGACCGGAACCGGTCAGCCGGTGGGGTGAAGCATGGAAATGAAACTGGAAAGCGGAAGACCGGCCGATGCGGCCGTCCGGCCGGAGCGGGAAAGGCGCGTTTACGACCTTTTGGATGAACTCGGGATCGCCTATGACCGGGTGGATCATGCCCCGGCCGACAATATGGAGGCCTGTCTGGCCATCGATCAGGTCCTGGCGCCGGCCGTGATCTGCAAAAATCTGTTCCTCTGCAATACGCAGCAGACGAAGTTTTATCTGCTCATGATCCGCGATGACAAAAAGTTTTTGACCAAGCTGATCAGCAAGCAGATCGGCAGCGCGAGACTGTCCTTCGCCCCGGCCGTGTATATGGAGAAGTTCCTGGATATCCTGCCCGGCGCGGTCAGTGTGATGGGACTGATGAACGACCGTGAGAAGCAGGTTCGTCTGCTGGTGGATGAAGATGTGATCGCCGCCGAATACGTCGGCTGCCATCCCTGCGTCAATACTTCGAGCCTGCGCCTTAAAACGGCCGATGTATTCGGTCCGTTCCTTGAGCGGACAGGCCACGATTATACGGTGGTCAGGCTCTGAAGAAGACCCGCCGAAGGGCCCGAAACTTGACAAGAGGGGCCGATTATGGGATATTTAAAGAGCCGAAGAAACACTTTTTGGCAGAATTGAGGAATGACCATGCAGTATGATGTTATTATAATCGGCGCCGGCCCCGGCGGGATCTATTCCGCCTACGAGCTGAGCCGCCTGAACCCGGATCTGAAGATCGCACTGTTTGAGAGCGGAAAACCCTTAAAGGAGCGGCGCTGCCCCATAGACGGCGTGAAGATCAAGAACTGTATCGGCTGCAAGAGCTGCGCGATCATGACCGGCTTCGGCGGCGCCGGCGCTTTCTCCGACGGGAAGTACAATATCACGAACGATTTCGGCGGGACGCTGTACGAGTATATCGGCAAGGAGAAAGCCCTTGAGCTGATGCATTACGTGGACGAGATCAACTGCCGCTACGGCGGGGCGGTCACGAAGATGTACTCCACGGCAGGGACGTCGTTTAAAAAGAAATGCATGCAGAACAAGCTGACGCTGCTGGATGCTTCGGTCCGTCATCTGGGAACCGATATCAACTATGTGGTGCTGGAGCATCTGTACGAGCATTTAAAGAATAAGGTGACGTTCTTTTTCAATACACCGGTGCAGCATGTGGAACGCGTGCCGGAGGGCGGATACCGGGTGATCACGGAAAAGGAGAGCGCCGAAGCGAAGACCTGCATCATTTCGGTAGGGCGAAGCGGCAGCAAGTGGATGGAACAGGTCTGCCGGGAACTGGATATCCCGACCCGCTCCAACCGCGTGGACCTGGGCGTCAGAGTGGAACTGCCTGCGGTCATCTTCGAGGATATCACGCAGGAACTGTACGAGAGCAAGATCGTCTATAGGACCGAGAAATTCGAGGACAGTGTCCGGACCTTCTGCATGAACCCGCACGGGATCGTGGTCAACGAGAACACGAACGGGATCGTAACGGTCAACGGGCACAGCTTCGAGGATGAGAGCAAAAAGACCGAGAACACAAACTTCGCGCTCCTCGTCTCCAAGCATTTTTCCGAGCCTTTTAAGGACTCCAACGGCTACGGCGAAAGCATCGCCAGACTCAGCAACATGCTGGGAGGCGGCGTGATCGTGCAGCGCTTCGGGGATCTGATGCGCGGCCGCCGCAGCACGCCTTCCCGGATCGAAAAGGGCGTGGTCCGGCCGACGCTGGCCGCGACGCCCGGGGATTTAAGCCTGGTCCTTCCCAAGCGGATCCTGGACGGGATCATCGAGATGATCCTCGCCCTGGATAAGATCGCACCCGGTACGGCCAACGACGATACCCTGCTTTACGGCGTGGAAGTCAAGTTCTACAACATGGAAGTGGAGTTGAGCGAAAAACTGGAGACGCGCTGGCCGGGGCTTTACGTGATCGGCGACGGCAGCGGCGTAACGCACTCTCTGTCCCATGCTTCCGCAAGCGGCGTCTTTGTTGCGCGGACGATCACGGGAAAAGAATAAAACGGCCCCTCTTAAAGGGAGACGGCACGGAAACTGGCAGGAATAGGATCGATAAAAGAAGGGAATGCTATGAATACTCTTGTTACCACCCCTTTCGGTACCCTCAAAGGTTTTGAAGAAGACGGCGTATTAAAGTTTTACGCCGTGCCCTTTGCCAAACCGCCGATCGGCGAACTTCGTTTCCGCGCGCCGCAGATGCCCGAGCCCTGGAGCGGCGTCCGGGAAGCGTTTCTGCCCGCGCCGAATCCCATGCAGGAAGAGATCGCTCCGCTCACCTTTGCCAGCTTTTCCGAAGACTGCCTCTACGCCAATATTTTCGTGCCGAAGGATGCAGAACCCGGGACGCCCGTGATTTTGTGGATCCCCGGCTCTGCGTTTATTCTCGGAGGCGTATCCGGACGGAAAGAGGACGGCGGCCCCAACTATAACTGTGCCCGTCTGGCCCGGGAGGGACATTGTGTCGTATTCGCCGTCAACCACCGGCTGAATGTCTTCGGGTACATGAATCTGCACCGCTACAGCGACCGTTTCGACGATAATCTGGGACAGCTCGACCTGATCCAGGCCCTTAAATGGCTTCAGATCGTGGCACCGTCCTTCGGCGGCGATGTGAACAACGTGACCATCGCGGGACTGTCTGCCGGCGCCTGCGCCATCAACGCGCTCATGATGACCCCTTCCGCCTATCCGCTTTTCCACAAATGTATCCTGCAGAGCAGCTGTGTGGAGAGCTTTTTCACCGCGGAGGAGGAAGATGCGCGCTGCAAGGCCTACTTTGAGTTGCTGGGCATCGATGAGACCCGCGTGGAAGAAATACTGGATATGCCCTATAAGAAACTCTTAAGCGTCCGCATCAAGCATGCGGGCATCATGCGTCAGATCTACTATCCGACCTGCTCTTTCGGCCCGGTGATCGACGGAAAACTGATCAAGGGCTTCCCTACGACCTATGACTATGAGGGATTTGACAAGCCCTTCATCATGGGCTCCACCGTGAACGAAGGCTGGCAGCAGAAGCTGGATTACAACATGGGAAACAGCCGCAAAGATGCGGAAAAACTGATCCGTCTTGCCATGAGCCATCTGGATCCTGAGCGGCGCGCGCATCTTCTGCCCTACTACCTCAGCATGCCGGACGGATCCCCGCAGGCCTTAACGGATATCATGTATACGATCCCCAAGACCCGCGTGGCCGAGAAGGCCGGGAAAAAGGCACCCGCTTATATTTACCGCTGGGACTACCGCACGGACGGCGCGGAAAAGTCGGGCTATCACGCCTGTCACGGCTCCGAATGCGCGGCTTTGTTCGACAGCAAGAAACCGCGCCTTAAATGCAGTTATGAAAAACTCGTGGCCGGCTGCGAGGCAGAACTGGAAAAAGTCGGCAACAGCATGGCCAGACACTGGGGTGCTTTCGCTGCTACCGGCGATCCGAGCCTGCCCGACGCGCCCTGGCCTGTCTATACCCCGGATACACGCTATACCTATATCTTCGACAAGGAAGACCATGTGGAATCCGATCCCGACTGGGTGGTGCGCCAGCTGTATCAGGGCGTCGAAAAAATAACGAGAAAATAACACGATGTCATAATAATGCT
>JAEEGL016057682.1_pt1 | contig 22027 bp, 24 predicted proteins | sample 9134231 | NCBI WGS metagenome assembly JAEEGL01 (sample SAMN16246548, study PRJNA631951) | gut metagenome | biome: gut microbiome; feature: rumen; material: fiber-attached | host: Bos | place: Iran: Karaj | collected 2018-10 | reverse complement strand
GCGCTCCTGGTGGGAGATGACCAGAATGGAGCTGTTTGCAATCTCCGAACGCATCTGCTCAAAGACGTGAATCAGGCTTTGAAAACTCCACAGGTCGATGCCGGCCTCCGGCTCATCAAAAACGGAGAGCCTGGGCTTGCGGGCAAGGAGCGTGGCAATTTCAATCCGCTTGAGCTCGCCGCCCGAAAGGCTGGCGTTGACCTCCCGGTGCACATAGTCACGGGCGCACAGGCCGACGCGCGCAAGATAGGCGCAGGCTTCATCGGTCGTGAGATCATGCCCGACGGCAATGCGCAGCAGATCCTTTACCTCAATGCCCTTGAAGCGCACCGGCTGCTGCAGCGCATAGCCCAGCCCCAGCCTCGCGCGCTCGGTGATATTCAGGGCGGTAATGTCCTGCCCGTCGAAGAAAATCTGACCGCGGGTCGGGCGGATTACCCCCGCAATGATTTTGGCGATTGTGGACTTGCCGCCGCCGTTGGGGCCGGTGATGACAACGAATTTGTTTTCCCCCACGGAGAAATCGATGTTCTCCAGAATATCAATATGGCGGCTGCTCTCATCCACCTCGTAGGCGATGCCTCGCAGTTCAAGCACAGTGGTGACACTCTCCTTATCGTATTTGAACGGCAGCGCGGGAAATCAACATACCGGCGATGCCAAACCGTGCGGGAACCCACCCCAAAGGGTGGGTTCCCGCAGCGGAAAAATCTGTTTATGCCGGGTTGTATTCCGCCAGAGAATGCCGGGTGATTCCGAGGATTTTTCTCGCCTCTTCCGGAGTGGCGATCTCCCGCCCGGCGATCTGCGCCAGCTTTACGGCGCGCTCCACCAGCTGCAGGTTGGTGGCCTTTACGCCCCTGGAGAGGTAGATGTTGTCCTCCAGTCCCACCCGGATGCCCGGGCAGTTCATCGAAAGGCCGGCCAGCATCATGTTGAGATGCCCCTTGCCGATTCCGGTCACCGACCAGGTGGAGCCGGGAGGAAGCATATCGACCAGGAAGCAGAGGTTCTTTGTAGTCGCTTCCATGGCGCCGCCGACGCCCAGCACGAACTGGAAATGGCAGGGCTGCGGGATATGGCAGGTCTCAATGTAGTGGATCGCGTTGACAAGCATGCCGCAGTCGAAGATTTCAAACTCGGGCTTGATATCGTTTTCCACGGCGCACAGGGAGAGCTCATGCAGGAAATCGGGCGGGTTGATAAAAATGCTGCTGTAATGCCAGTTGAAGGTGCCCGAGTCGAAGGAGCACATCTCGGGGCGGAGCAGCCTCAGGGGCGCCGTGCGGGTCTCTGTCGTCTCCAGCTTCGGGGAACCGGAGGAGGTGAGGTTGACGACGACGTCCACGCCTGCGGCCTCGGTTGCCCGCTTGATTGCCAAAAACGTCTGCTCATACCTGTCGGCGCGCATGGTCGGGATGTTGTTCTCATCCCGGACGTGAATGTGAACGATTGAGGCGCCTGCCTTGGCGACCCGGACAACATCCTCTGCGATCTCTTCCGGCATTTCCGGGACGGCGGGTGCCATGCTCTTGGTGGTGGCGGTACCGGTCATCGCGCAGCTAAGAATCAGCTTTTCCATCTCTTACTCCTCCAGTAATGCGATCGGCCGGATCCAGCCGGCAGAAGCGGCTTCGATTTTGATGGGAATGCAGATCGCCTTGAACCCGTAGTTGGGAAGCTGATCCAGATTGATCAGCTTTTCAATCTGGTAGTATCCGTGATCGATTCCGGCCAGGTGACCTTCCCAGATGATGCTGGCGTCATGGGTTTCCTGGTAGTCCTTGGCTTCAAAGGAGAGGGGACGGTCCCAGCTCCAGCCGTCGGTGCCCACAATGTGAACGCCCCGCTCGGTGAGATAGTTGGTTGCCGCCCGGCCCATGCCGCAGCCCCGGTTGACAAAGGTGTCCGTGTCGGCATAGGGGGCCGCGCCGGACTGCACAAAGACGATGTCCTTTTCCTTCAGCTCATACCCGATCTCCTGCAGCTTTTTCTCCACATCCTCGGCGGTGACGAGGTAGCCGTCGCCCTTATCCGAGAAATCCAGCTTCACGCCGTCGGAGATGCACCACTCCAGCGGGAGCTGGTCAATGGTAGCGGCGGGTACGCCGCCGTCCATAGTGGGGTGATAATGCCAGGGAGCGTCCATGTGGGTGCCGGTGTGGGTGCCGAGCTGCATGCCCTCATATGCCCAGCCGACGCCGTCCGGCAGTTCGGCCTCCGTCAGCCCCTTGAAAAAGGAGAGCATGCTGGCCTTACCACCGATATGGTCCGTATACCGGATGGTGGCTCTCTGGACAGGAGGATCAATCAGTCCGTTGTGGCGAAGAACAGCGCCAAGATCAACAATTCTCATCGTACAATCTCCTTCTGCAATGCTTGTGCGCCGGGCTCACACCCGGGAAAGCGCACAGCTTATTCTGTGATTAAATAATAGCACAGTCTGCAAATAAAAAGCAATATCTTCTTGCAGGCTGCGACAGGGTTTTCAAAACCGCTTCCGCGGGCCTATGCCTTTTTGATCGGGTGGCGGATAACCGTTTTGAGCTTCTCCGGGGCGACTTTTCTCGCGTCGCTCAGATAGATCTCATGGTGAAGGCGACTCTCGGAAAAGTCGAGAACATATCCCTGCTGCTCCATCCACTCATGCATCCGCGCGACGGTAGCCGGCTCGCTGTCAAAGGGGCCGGTATGCATGCACTGGACACAAAGGCCCTCATCGTAGGGCAGAAACTCCACGCGGGAAAAATCGGTTTTCTTCTTCCTTGCGGCTTCGGCAACCGCCCAGTCGAAGTCGGCCTCAGTCACGAAATCCGGGAGGCGGATCACGGAGATAAAGCGGAAGGCGGCCTTGTCTGCATAATCAACCCCGGTTCTGCCGTCCTGCCACCAGAAGCCCTCAAGCGGCGGGACGACATAGTCGAAGAAGCCTTCCATCTCCCGGCCCGCTTTTCTGCTCATCTTCAGGGTGTATGCCACGCCGTACAGGAGCCCGATGGACTGCTTGTACTCGCTGCCTTCCTCGTTGGGATTTCCGGAGCCACGCACGGCGATATACTTCATCTTCGGAATCTCAATGATGGACGGCTTGCCCGCTGGCATGTAGAATTCCTTGTATTCCTTTTTGTAATCAAACGCCATGTCTTTTTCTCCTTTCAAGCTCCCGGTATTCCGGGAGCCGGACGAGCGGCAAGATAACCGCAGTCCCAGTATAGCAGGGAAAGGTAAAAAAAGAAAGCCCTGACGCGAATCGCCGTTTGCCGGGCGAATCATCAAGGGCTTCACCGGTGGGCGCACCGCTTCCCGCACACGCCTCCGGCGCGTGGTTCAGAGAATTTGAGATCCAAGGATATTTCCATAACTTGACAAAACAATGCAGATCTGCTATATTGTTTACAGTGCTTCCGGGAGTATACACGGATGATCCACTTGTGGATGAACCGCCGCCGATGGGGGCACTTTTTATGTCCCAAGGCATTCTGTTGAAATAACAAAGAACAGGCTCAAAAAGATTGCTTTTTGAGCCTGTTCTTTTGGTGGAGATGGGGGGAGTTGAACCCCCGTCCGAAAGCATTTTAACAGGAACTTCTCCGGGCGCAGACGGTCATTTACATTCCCTCATCCGAGCGCAGGCCGTCATGCTCGGGGACTTGGTAGCTTCATTATGCGTGGCATGCGCAAAGCTTAGCATGCGCACGTTCACCACAAATCGACGCCCCATCCCGGGCCGTGGTACTCCCGGGTGGAACGCTCACTGATTAAGCAGCGAGAAGAACAGTGTTGTCGTTGTTCTTTAATTTGTAAAGCTGCCCATTTTAAGGATGGTAGGCGCATCCGCCCGCTGTTCCTGCCTCCACACCCCCGTCGAAACCGTTGCATCCCCATGGGGCGGCCGCGATCTGCGCCCGCGTGGCTGCAGTTATAAGACGCAGAGAGGGGAATAAAGTTTCAGCACTTCTCCGGCTCGGGATACTCGACGCCAAAGGTTTCAACCGTGACCCGCTTCATGACCTGGGGCGTGCGGGGCTTGTCGTTGTAATCGGTGCGCACGGCGCAGATATTGTCCACGGCCTCGATGCCTTCAATGACCTTGCCGAAGGCGGCATACTGGCCGTCCAGATGCGGCGCGTCCTCGTGCATGATAAAGAACTGACTGCCGGCGGAGTCGGGATCCATGGCGCGGGCCATGGAGAGAACGCCGCGGCTGTGCTTGAGAGCATTGGGGAAGCGGTTTGCGGTGAACTCGCCCTTGATGGAGTAGCCGGGGCCGCCGATGCCGATGCCCCTGGGGTCGCCGCCCTGAATCATAAAGCCGGGGATGACGCGGTGAAAAATCAGCCCGTCATAGAAGCCTTTGCTGACCAGAGAGATAAAGTTGTTGACGGTGTTGGGGGCGATCTCCGGGTAGAGCTCGGCCTTGATCACATCGCCGTTTTCCATTTCAAAGGTAACAATCGGATTGCTCATAGTGCTGTTCTCTCCTTCATCATTCTGTCGATATCGCGTTTGGACTGCCGCTCTGCCTCGCTGTCCCGCTTGTCATAGAGCTTTTTGCCCTTGCACAGGCCGAGCTCAAGCTTGACGCGGCTGTCCTTGAAATACAGGGAAAGGGGAATAAGGGCCACCCCGTCCTGCATGACCCGGGCCTGGAGCCGCAGGATCTCCCGCTTGTGCATGAGAAGTCTGCGGGGGCGCACCGGGTCTTTGTTGAAGATGTTGCCGTGCTCATACGGGCTGACGTGCATCCCGCGCACAAACAGCTCCCCGTCCTTGACGGTGCAGAAGGCGTCTTTCAGGTTGACTTGCCCTGCCCGGATGGATTTGACCTCCGTTCCGGCCAGCTCAATTCCGGCCTCGAAGCGCTCGAGCACAAAGTATTCATGAAATGCCTTGCGGTTATCCGCTATTTTTTTTATGCCCTGCTGCTTCGGCGCCACCTGTCTCACTTCCTTTTGCCGGCGAGGGGATTCCCATAGGTTTCGGATAGCGAAAACAATCGGATCCCCGATTGTTCTCGCCGTCCGACAATGATTATAACACAGCGGGGCGGGAAATAAAAGAAGAAATTTGAATTCCCAAAGGCCCGCGGACGCCGCCGTAACCAAATTGTATCCAAAATAATTCAAAGAGTAAATAGTTTGAACGTTTTTTGTACGATTATCATAAAAAAAATTAAAAAAAACTCATTTTTACGCACAAAAAATATGGAAATCGTCCAAGATGTGTGCTATACTCCTGTATAGCGATTATGTAAATCAATTTCGTTATGCCGTGGTGCGAGCCTGTTCCGCATGCCGTTTCCCACGCGGGAAGGAGCCCTCCTTGGACTATGTCGAAAAGCGCCTGTCCGGCGAAGAAAAGTATAACGGCGTCATCGTGAAGGTCCGCCTGGATCGGGCGGAGCTGGCGAATGGGGCGGTCGTCAGAAGGGAAGTTGTGGAGCACCCCGGCGGGGTGGCGATTCTGCCGGTGGACGCCGACGGCAGCTGCTATATGGTTCGCCAGTTCCGCTATCCTTTCGGCCGCATGATGCTGGAGGTTCCGGCCGGTAAGCTGGAATACGGGGAAGACCCGCTGAGCTGTGCCGTGCGGGAGCTGTCGGAGGAGACCGGCTTCACAGCCGATCAGCTGATCGATCTGGGCAGCTGCTGCACATCTCCGGGCTTTTCCACCGAGGTTCTGCACGTCTACCTGGCGCTCGGCCTGCATGCGGGAGAGAGCCACCCGGACAGAAACGAATTGCTCAACGTAGTTGTGTACAGTCTGAAGGAACTGAGCCGCATGGTAATGGCCGGCGAGATTGATGACGCCAAGACCATTGTGGCGGTTCTCAAGGCGGAAAAAGCCCTGCAAAAGATCTGATCTCTCCCGGCCAAACCCCAGATACGCTAAAAAGCTTGCTATCAGCCCCATGATATGGTATAATTAAAAAACCGATGTCTGCCCACTGGAAGGCACGGTCAGTATTGGAAGGTGCAAACTTTGGATAAATACGTCATCAATGGCGGCACTGCGCTGCACGGAGAAGTGGAAATCAGCGGCGCGAAAAACGCTGCGGTAGCGATTATCCCTGCGGCTCTTTTGGTCGAAGGTGTCTGCCGTATTGAGAATATTCCCCAGATCAGCGATACTGACATGCTGCTGACGATTCTGGCCGAATTGGGCGCCAAGGTCAGCTTTATCAACAAATCCACCATTGAAATTGACTGCACGAATGCCCGCTATCAGGACGCGCCTTACGACCTGATGCGGAAAATCCGTGCTTCCTATTATTTGATCGGTTCCATGCTGGGCCGCTTCGGCAGTGCCAAGACCACGATGCCCGGCGGCTGCAATTTCGGCGTGCGTCCCATTGACCAGCACATCAAGGGCATGACGGCGCTGGGCGCGGTTATGGATGTGAAGAACGGCTACGTGTTTGCCGATGCGGTAGGCGGACGGCTGCGCGGCGCTCGGATTTATCTGGACAAGGTTTCCGTCGGCGCGACCATGAACATCATGATCGCCGCGGTGCTGGCCTCCGGCAGAACCATCATCGAGAATGCCGCCCGCGAGCCCCACATTGTGGATCTGGCCAACTTCCTCAACTCCATGGGCGCGGACGTCCGCGGCGCCGGCACCGATTCCATCAAGATCAACGGCGTGGATAAGCTGCACGGCGGCACCTACACCATCATCCCCGACCAGATCGAGGCCGGCACCTATATGGTGGCCGCCGCGGCGACCGGGGGCGAGGTTCTGATCAAGAACGTGATCCCCAAGCATCTGGAGTGCATCAGCGCCAAGCTGCGGGAGACCGGAACCATCGTACAGGAGTATGAGGATTCGATTCTGGTCAAGGGGGCCAGCTCCCTGCGCAGGGCGAATCTGAAAACCATGCCCTATCCCGGCTTTCCTACGGATATGCAGCCGCAGATGGCTGCCCTGCTGTGCCTCGCCGGCGGGACCTCCGTGATTACGGAGGGGATATACGATAACCGCTTCAAATACGTCAATGAGCTGCGCAAGATGGGCGCGGAGATCCAGGTGGACGGGAGAATCGCGGTCGTCGAGGGCGGCAGGCGGCTCACCGGCGCGCCGGTTCAGGCCTGTGATTTGCGCGCGGGCGCGGCCATGGTGATTGCCGGCATGTGCGCCGCCGGCACAACCATCGTGGAAGATGTTCACTTTATCGAGCGCGGCTATGAGAACTTCGTCGGTAAGCTTCAGTCTCTCGGTGCAGACATCGAAGTCCGCAGCGAACCGGAGAGCGCTGAACTCGGCGAGAAGATTGTATCCATCAGTTGATGAAAGTTTCGGTTTTTGCCAGCGGCTCCAGCGGAAACTGCCTTTTGTTGTCCAGCGGTGACACAAATATTCTGATCGACGCCGGAATTTCCATGCGCCGGGTGGAAGCTGCCCTGGGGCAGACGGGCCATACAATGCGAGAGATCGGCGGAGTGCTCATTACACATGAGCACTCCGATCATATTTTCGGGCTGAAAATGCTGCTGAAGTATTACAGACCTCCGGTCTATGCTCCGCGCACGGTGGCGGCGCGATTGAGCGGCATGCTCCCCGAGATCGACGGCTGCCTGCGGGTGATCCCGGTGGGCGAGGGCTTCCGTCTGGGCCAATGCATGGTTCGGGCGTTCCACACCTCACACGATACGGATGAGAGCGTGGGATACCGGGTCGAAGGCGACGGCGTTTTTGCGATCGCTACGGACATGGGCTGCGTTACCGACGAAGTGCTGAACGGTCTGACAGGCGCGGACACGGTGATGATCGAGGCAAATCATGACGAGGAAATGCTGCGTTACGGTCCGTACCCGGTTTACCTGAAGCGGCGGATTCTGTCAGATCATGGCCACCTGTCCAACGACAACTGCGCGCTGCTTGCGCAGAAGCTGGTTCAGTGCGGAACGGAGCGAATTATCCTCGGCCATTTGAGCAGGGAGAACAATACGCCCATGCGGGCGCTGGACACGGTGCGCGGGTACCTGGTGGGCTGTGACGTTCAGCTGTGCTGCGCTCCGGTTTCCGGCTGCCTTGAGGTCAACGTGGGGGAGTCGGCGCTATGCTTGCAGTGAAACTGATCTGTGTGGGCAGAATGCGGGAGCGCTTTTACTGCGAGGCGTTTGCCGAATACGCAAAGCGCTTGAGCGGCTACTGCAGGCTGGAATGTGTCGAGATTCCGGAAGTCAGGCTGCCCGAAAACCCCTCCCGGGCGGAAATAAAAGCCGCTCTTGCCAAAGAGGCGGCAGATATAGTAAAATACCTTCAGCAGGACAGTTATGTGGTGGCCATGTGCGTGGAGGGCGAACAGATGCCCAGCGAAGCCATGGCCCGGCTCCTTGCGGAGCGCGAGAATTCCGGCAGGCCGAAGCTGTGTTTTGTCATCGGTGGGTCCAATGGCTTGGACGAATCGGTGAAGGACAGGGCGGACCTGCGTTTAAGCATGTCTGAAATGACCTTCCCGCATCACCTGGCGCGGGTTATGTTGGCCGAGCAGGTGTACCGCGGGTATAAAATCCGAGAGGGATCCAAATATCATAAGTGAAGAAAAGTGAGGTAACGCATGGGAAATGCATTCGGCCTTTCATGGGAGAAGGACCGCGGCGGAGAGCTGCTGGAGGCCTGGCCCCGGGACAGCGCTGGGGAGTTGGAGGAGCCGGCCCTTTTGTGCAGCTGCAAATGCCTGGATATGTCCGATCAGCTGCGGATCAATATGCTCCAGGCTTACGGGATCCCCTGCCTCTGCAAGGATCGCGGGGACGGGAATTTCGGGCGCGTGATTATGGGCATAAGCGGTGAAGGCGTAGATCTTTATGTTCCCAAAAGCATGCTCGATGATGCCAAGGCATTATGTGAGGAGGTAAACGATGAAGACCTATAAAGAGGAATACCAGCACTGGCTTGACAGTCCTGCCCTCAGCGAGCAGGAGTGGGCGGAACTGAACGCGATTGCCGACGATGACAGAGAGATTGAGAGCCGGTTTTTCGCACCCCTTGAATTCGGTACGGCCGGCCTTCGCGGAACCATGAAGCTGGGACTTCATCATATGAACGTCCACGTTATCCGTTGGGCAACCCAGGCCTTCGCCAATGTGATTGTGTCCGAGGGGCAGGAGGCGATGGACAGGGGCATTGTGATTGCCCATGACTGCCGCCTGAACGGGGTCGAGTTTGCCCGTGAGGCCGCCTGTGTCATGGCGGCAAACGGTATCCGCGTCCGCCTGTTTGACGCGCTGCGGCCTACGCCGGAGCTGAGCTTTGCCGTGCGCCACTATGGGACGACGGCTGGCCTCAATATTACGGCCAGCCACAATCCGAAGGAGTACAACGGCTACAAGGTGTACTGGTCGGACGGCGCCCAGCTGCCCCCGCAGCACGCCCAGGCCATCGCCGCGCAGATGGACGCAATCGACATTTTCAACGATTTCAAAACCTGCGACTATGATCAGGCGGTGGCCGACGGCAGTATTCAGCTGATCGGGGAGGAGACAGACGAGGCCTTTCTGACCGAAGTCCTGGCTCAGGCCATCGATCTGGACGCGGTGAAGGCGGCTGCGGATGAGCTGAAAATCGTGTACACACCGTTCCACGGCTGCGGTTACAAGCTGGTTCCCGAGGCGCTGCGCCGGCTGGGTATCAAGCATCTGTATCCCGTGGCGGAGCAGATGGTGATCGACGGCAGCTTCCCAACGGTTGAGAGCCCGAATCCGGAGAATCCGGAGGGCTTCTATCTGGCGGTGGATCTGGCTAAAAAGGTTGGCAGCGATCTGATTATCGGCACCGATCCGGACTCCGACCGCATCGGCACCATGGTGCGCAGCGGGGATGACTATGTGACCATCACCGGCAACCAGATGGGTATGCTGCTGCTGGACTATATCATCCAAGCCAGAAAGAGCACCGGAACCATGCCGGAGAACCCCGGAACGGTTTCCAGCATTGTATCCACGACCATGGCGCGGACCATCGCAGAGGCCAACGGGGTGCATTTTGAGGATACCTTTACCGGCTTCAAGTTTATGGCAGAGCGGATCGCATCCTGGGAGGCCGCGGGCAGCTATCACTATATCTTCGCATTTGAAGAAAGCTACGGCTACATGATGGGCGACTATGTGCGCGATAAAGACGCGGTGACTGCGGCCATGATGGTGGCGGAGATGGCCGCCCACTATCAGCAAAAGGGCATGACGCTTCTGGACGCGGTCAACGCCCTGTATGAGAAGTACGGATGGGCTCTGGAAAAAACGGTGAACCTGGTTATGCCGGGGCTGGACGGCCTCCAGAAGATGAAAGCGCTGATGGAACGGCTGCGCGCCGAACCGCCCGAGGAGATCGGCGGCGTCGAGGTGATCCGCCTGCGCGACTATCTGGACGGCAGTGTTGCGGTCAAGGGACTGGGGAAGGTGGATAAGACGCCGTTTGCCGGCTCCAACGTCCTCTATTTTGAGCTCGCCGACGGCAGCAGCTTCATCGTGCGCCCCTCCGGGACGGAGCCTAAAATCAAGGTATACCTCCTGGTGCGCGGCCGCGACAGCGAGGATTGCCGGGCCAAGGCTGAGCGGTACAGAGAGTTTACCGAGGCGCTTGGCAAATGAAAAAACTCCTCCAGCTGTTTTTCACCTTTGCCCGCATCGGCGTGATGACCTTCGGCGGGGGCTATGCCATGATTCCGATGCTGGAGCGGGAAGTTGTGGAGAAACACGGCTGGGCCACCAGCGAGGAGATCATGGACTACTACGCGGTGGGCCAGTGCACGCCGGGCATTATCGCCGTCAACACCGCGACCTTTGTGGGGTACAGCCAGAAGGGCGCGGCGGGCGGCATTTTTGCCACCCTGGGCGTGGTGTTTCCCTCGATCGTGATTATCACGGTGATCGCCGGCGTTCTGACAAATTTTTCGGATATTCCGGCGGTCAAGAGCGCGTTCGCGGCCATTCGCGTCTGCGTCTGCGTGCTGATTTTCAACGCGGTTGTGAAGCTCTGGAAAGGGGCGATCAAGGATAAGGCGGCGCTGCTGCTGTGTCTTGCCGTCTTTGCCCTGTCCGTTTTTCTGGATATTTCCCCGGTACTCTTCGTCATATTCTGCGCCGCGGCCGGTATCCTTTTTACAAGGCTGGGGGTGCGGGGAAAATGATGCTGTATCTGCGCCTGTTCTACGAATTCTTCAAGACGGGACTGTTTGCCGTGGGCGGCGGTATGGCGACGCTTCCGTTTCTCAGCGACATGGCAGAGAGAACCGGGTGGTTTACCCAGAGCCAGCTTGCTGATATGGTCGCCGTATCGGAGTCTACCCCCGGACCGATCGGGGTAAACATGGCCACCTATGTGGGCTTTTCCACGGCCGGAATTCCCGGCGCCCTGATTGCGACCCTGGGGCTGATTACGCCGTCTGTGATCGTGATTCTCATCATAGCAAGGGTTCTGCAGACTTTTCGGAAGAATCCATATATTGACGCGGCTTTTTACGGGCTGCGCCCCTGCTCGGTGGGACTGATCGCCGCGGCCGGCGTGCTGGTGGTGAAGCTGGCGCTTTTCCGGCCGGAACGCTATGCAGCGAGCGGAGCGATGATGGATCTCTTCAATTTCAAGGCTATTGTTTTGGCGGCTGTGCTGCTCGTGCTCACACGTTTTGTGAAGGCCACCAAGGGCCTGCATCCCATTGTGTTTATTCTCGGCTCGGCAGTTGTCGGCGTGCTGTTTTCCTTTTAGAGCAGCAGCCAGGCAAGTACATAGGTGAAAACGGCGGAAAGCGCCGCGCTGATAAGGCGCCCTGCGGTGTGCAGGGCGCCTTTCATATCGCTCTCCGCCAAAACAGCAAGCGTCTGAAAGTGCACGGAGAGTCCGCCCCAGCCCAGCATCGCGGCCGCGAGAGCCAGATTCAGCGGCGTGATGTCCAGGCCGCGCAGCGCCCCCGCTCCGCTGCCCAGCTCCAACAGGCCGCAGAGCAGGGCGCGTGACCAGTGGAGCTCGGTGCCAAGGAGAGAGGAGAGACTCCCGGCAGCCGCCGGGAGAAAGCCGTTTGCATCCAGCAGACCGGTAAAAACCGTAAAGCAGACTACAAAGCCGCAGACGCTGAGAACGGATACGACGGATTGCCGTACGGCGTCCGGCAGGGCGCGGGATAAGGGGAGCGCATCCGGAACGGAGATGGGAGCACCTGGAAGCGCTGCCTGCTTTCCCCGGAACAGGATGCCGGTGCAGACCGCGGCGCAGCAGTGTACGGCGTAGAGCAGGAGACCGGCGGCAGAGGAGCCGAACACGCCGATGCCGACGGCCCCGATGATAAAGGCCGGGCCTGAGTTGTTGCAAAAGGCCAGCAGCCGCTCCGCCTCCTCAAGGGGGATGACGCCGCGCTTCTCCAGATCCGCCGTATAGGCGGCGCCGAGCGGGTAACCCCCGCACAGGCCGACAAGGAGGGCAGAGGCGCCTGCGCCGGAAATACGGAAAAGCCGTGCGGCGGCCGGTGCAAGCCAGCGGCCCAGCTGTTGGGGCAGGCCCAGCCTGGCCAGCAGAATCGACAGAACAAAAAAGGGAAAAAGTGAGGGCAGGATCAGTTCGGCGCACAGCCGGAGTCCATAGCGGCTGCTTTCCATCACCTGACCGGAGGCGCTGATCATGGCGGCCATGGCGCAGAGCGCGGCGCAGACAGCGAGCTTGTTTTTCATAGCGATACCTCCCGTGTGTCTTGTCCATGTATCAAGCTATGTTCACCCTCATAAGGATATACGGATGGGAGGTGGCTGTCTTGAAAAAAAGAAAGCTGCTGGCCTTGGATCTGAGTGAAAAGCTGCAGCTGCCGGAGGAGGCGCTGCTGTCCGCGGCGAAGCTGACAGTAACCGCAGGACGGCGGGCGCTGATTGAGAACCATCGCGGGATCCTGGAATACGGCCCGAACTACATCGCCGTCAGTACGGGAGAAGGGAGAATCGGTCTGAACGGCAGTGAACTGAGACTGCTGGCCATGAGCGGAAGGGATCTGCTGATCGGGGGACACATTCAAAGTGTGGAGTGGGGTTGATGTATGAGGCTGTATGACAGAATCCAGGGGCTGGTGCGGGTAGAGCTCTGCGGCGCCATTCCGGCGGCGGCCGTAAACGCCTGCGCCGCCCGGGCGATTGCCCTGCGGGATCTGGAGGCGGTTGACGCCTGCACGCTGCGGGCAACGCTTGCAGAGAGACAGCTGCCCGCCCTGGAGGCTGTTGCTGCGCGTACCATGTGCAGCGTAACCGTGCTCAGCCGACGGGGAGGGAGCCGCATTCTTGCCTTTCTCTGGCGGCGCCTGTGGCTGCTGCTGACCGCGGTGCTGACGGCAGGGCTCCTTTTGGCCTCGTCCTTGTTTATCTGGGAGATTCAAATTCAGGGATGTGAGCGTCTTACCAGAGGACAGGTTCTGCGCGCACTGGCGGACTGCGGTGTGGAGCAGGGGGCGTTTTGGCCCGGGATTTCCGCGGATCTGGTTCGAAGCAGGATGATGCTGGCGATGCCGGAGCTCGCCTGGATGACGGTGAATATCAGCGGCTCGCGGGCAAGTGTTTTGCTGGTGGAGCGCGTGGAGAAGCCGGAGATTCTTCCGGAGGATCGGGCGGCGGATCTCATCGCGGGGCGGGCAGGAATCGTCAGGAGTCTGTCCGTCCGGAACGGAATGCCCCTGGTGCAGCCGGGGGATACGGTGGCGGCGGGGGAAATCCTTGTCAGCGGCTGGATGGACAGCGCCGTCGGAGAGCTGCGCAAGGTTTGGGCCGACGGCCGCGTGATCGCCGACACCTGGTATGAATTGACGTCTGTCTGTCCGCTGACATGCCGGCAGAAGGGGGAGGTACGGCGGCAGCACAGCTGTTTCGCTCTGAAAATCGGGAAAAGGCGGATAAATTTTTATCGGAATGGGAAAAAGACGCTTGACGGATATGATAAAATTGTGCATGAATATAACATGGGAGTTGAGGGCCTGTTTGCGCTTCCGCTGCGCCTTGTACGGGAGGATTTGACCCAGAGGGAGACTGCGGATGCCGCACCGGCTGCCGATCGGGAGATGGGGGCCGCGCTGCGCAGGGATCTGCAGGAGCGGATCGACGGAGAAATCGTTTCCTCCGCTGTCAGCGTCAGCCAGGGCCCGGAGCTTGTGACTGTAACGCTCCATGCCCAGTGCCGTGAGAACATCGCGCGGAGAATAGAGATCCGGGAGAGCGGGGGCTCTCCGTGAAAGGACTGCAAATGATAGAGAAAACCATCGAAGTCGAGAGAATGGAACATGTGATCAGCGTGTTCGGTTCGTTTGACCAGAACCTGAGGATCATTGAGAATGAGCTGGGCGTCAAGGTGCTGGATCGGGATGACAGGATCCATATCTGCGGCGAGGCGGAGGATGTGCTGCTGGCGGAAAAGGCCATCAACGGGCTTCTGACGCTTGCCGGCAGGGGAGAGAGCATTGACGCGCAGAATGTTCGCTATATCCTCAAGCTGGTTTCCGAGGGCAAGGAGACCAAGATACAGGAATTGGCCGGGGACGTGATCTGCATCACCGCCAAGGGAAAGCCGATCAAGCCCAAAACCCTCGGCCAGAAGGCCTATTGTGACGCGATCGCCGGCAACACCATCACGCTGGGGATCGGCCCTGCCGGCACAGGCAAGACATATTTGGCGGTGGCCGCCGCCGTGGCCGCATTTCGGGCGGAAGAGGTCAACCGGATCATTCTGACCCGTCCGGCCGTGGAGGCCGGCGAGCGTCTGGGCTTCCTGCCGGGCGACCTGCAGAGCAAGGTAGATCCCTATCTGCGGCCGCTCTACGACGCGCTGTTCGACATGCTGGGGGCGGAGACCTATCAGAAGTATCTGGAGCGCGGGAATATCGAGGTCGCGCCTCTGGCCTACATGCGCGGCCGCACCCTGGACGACAGCTTTATCATTCTGGACGAGGCGCAGAACACCTCCCGGGAGCAGATGAAGATGTTTCTTACGCGCATCGGCTTCGGCTCCAAGGTGGTGATTACCGGCGACATCACGCAGATTGATCTGCCGGAGGACAAGACCAGCGGTTTGAAGATCGCAATGAAGGTTCTGGACGGCATTGACGATATTGCTGTCTGTATGCTCAGCGGTGCGGATGTTGTGCGCCATCGGCTGGTGCAGAAGATCATCGAGGCCTATGAGGAATTTGATCAGAAGCACCCGGCAGCGCCGCTGAAACCCCAGGCGCCGAAGCGGTATAAAAAGAGATGAAGACAAGGATGCATGAAATATATGTGAGCCGGGAGAAGCGCAATCTCGGCCATCGAAACGCGGCCTCTCTGATTCGCCGGGCGGCGGAAACGGCGCTGGAAGCGGAAAAGATTGACCTGCCCTGCATCGTCAGCGTAATGCTGACGGATGATGAGGGGATCCGCGCGCTGAACCGGGAATTCCGGGGAATCGACAGGGCGACGGATGTGCTGTCCTTTCCCCTGAATGAATTGACGGCGGGGAAGTTCGACGCTGCCGTCTGTGAGCACGACCCGGAGACCGGGGCCGTGCTGCTGGGAGATATGGTGATTTCGCTGCCCCGCTGCGAGCGGCAGGGAGAGGAATACGGTCACGGCTTTGAGCGGGAGATCCGGTATTTGACCGTGCATTCCGTGCTGCATCTGCTGGGCTATGACCATGTGGACGAGGGCGAACAAAAGCGCTTGATGCGGGCGCGGGAAAAAGCCATCATGGGGGAAGAGGACGGAATATGACGAAATCTGCGATGATAACAGTATGCGGCAGGCCCAATGTGGGCAAGTCCACGCTGACCAACGCTCTCGTGGGAGAAAAGGTGGCCATCGTCTCCGATAAGCCGCAGACCACCCGCAATCGAATCACAGGGATTGTAAGCCGGGGAGACACCCAGTTTGTTCTGATGGATACGCCGGGCTTTCACAAGCCCCGCACCCGCCTGGGCGATTATATGGTGAATGTTGTGCGGGAGAGCGTCGCGGATGTGGACTGTGTGCTGCTGCTGGTGGAGCCCGTGGCGTCTGTCGGGCCTCAGGAGGAGGCGTTGACTGTACACCTGAGGGAGGCGAAGGTTCCCGCCATCCTGGTGATCAACAAAATCGACACGGTGGACAAGTCCAGACTGCTGGAGGTGATGGCGGCCTATTCCGCCGTCTATCCGTTTGATGCCATCATCCCTGTTTCTGCGAAAACCGGGGACGGTCTGGATGAGCTTCTGAGCGAGCTGGATCGCTATGCGGAAGAGGGGCCGCATCTGTTCCCCGAGGATATGATTACCGATCAGCCGGAACGGCAGATCTGCGCGGAGCTGGTGCGGGAAAAGCTGCTGAGCTGCCTGGATAAGGAGATTCCTCACGGCACTGCCGTTGAAGTGAGCCGCTTCCACGAGCGGGAGGACGGCGTGATCGATCTTGAGGTTACGATCTACTGCGAGAAGGACAGCCACAAGGGGATCATTATCGGGAAAAAAGGCGCCATGCTCAAAAAAATAGGAGAGCTTGCCCGGGCCGATCTCGAAGAATTCCTGGGAGCGAAGGTGTATCTGCAGACCTGGGTGAAGGTAAAGGAGAACTGGCGGGATTCCCTGCATCAACTGCACAATTTTGGTTTTACCGAGTAAGGAACTGCCAACATGTTGCCCCGACAAACGGCAAATACTATTGTCGAGGTGAGGTGTATGCAAAACGACGCCATGTGGGCGGCCTTTACTGAGACCGGAAATCCGATCTTCTATATGCTCTACCGTGCGGAGAGAACCATACTGGAAGAAAAAACCGGGTCAGGGCATGCGCCCTGACCTCGCCATGAGACGTACATAAGATGTTCAACACGACAAAGGCCCTTGTCCTGCGCGAGGTGCGTTACAAGGAAGCGGATCGAATTCTGACATTGCTAACGGCCTCGGACGGAAAGATCAGCGCCAAGGCCAGGGGCGCCCTGCGCAAAAACAGTAAAACAGCCGCGGCGACGCAGCAGCTGACGTATGCGGAGATGACGCTGTTCGGCAACCGCGGGAAGTGGACGGTCAACGAGGCGGTGGTGCTGGAGCCCTTTGCCGGGCTGCAGGCGGATTTCAGCCGCTTTTCTTTGGGCTGCTATTTTGCTGAATGCCTGGAGGCGCTGAGCGTGGAAGACCAGCCCGATGAGGCGCTGATGCAGCTGGGACTGAACAGCCTCTATGCGATCAGCTGCGGGCGCTATGATCCGGTTCTGGTCAAGGCGGCGTTTGAACTGCGCCTGATGTGCCAGGCGGGGTACGAGCCCTCTGTGCAGGGCTGCGCAGTCTGCGGAAAGAAAGCGCTGGAGGAGCCCTGCCTGGATATTGACAACGGCTGCGTCTTCTGCCGAGGCTGCCGCAATGCCGCAACTGGCTTTGCCCTGCCGCTGTGCGTTGACTCGCTGGCCGCGCTGCGCTATGTGGTGTCCGCTCCCGCAAAGCAGCTGTTTTCGTTTCAGCTCGCGCAGGAACCGCTGGGGCGCCTGGCCGGTGCGGCGGAGCGCTATTTGTTGGCGCATACGGAGAGAAAATTCGCAACTCTGGAGTATTGGAAAAAGGTACGATGAACTTTTTTGAAAAATCGCTGCACACGCTGGAACTGCCGGCGGTGCTGGAAATGCTGGCGCAGCAGGCTGTCGGAGAGACGGCCAGGGAGCGCGCGCTTTCGCTGACACCGTCCACAGACCGCGCCGAGGTGGCACGGCGCCTGGAGGAGACCGGCGCGGCAAAGACCATGATGACAGTCCGCGGCAGTCCCTCCTTTTCCGGCGTGAAGGACGTGCGCGCCTCGCTTTCCCGGGCGGATCTGGGGGGCGCCCTTAACACCCGGGAATTGCTGGATATTGCGAGGGTGCTGCAGTGCGCCCGGCTGGTGCGTTCTTACATCGCGGACGACAGCGTAGGCAAGACCGCGATCGACTATCTGTTTCATGGGCTGCGCGCCAATAAGTTTCTGGAGGAGAAGATCACCACCTCCATTGTCGGGGAGGATGAGATCGCTGACAGCGCGTCCGCGGAGCTCGCGACGATTCGGCGGCAGATGCGGGCGGCGGCCGCCCGCGCGCGGGAGGCGCTGCAGAAGATCCTGTCTTCTCCCTCCTACGCCAAGGCGCTGCAGGAGCCGATTATCACAATGCGCTCCGACCGCTATGTGGTGCCGGTGCGTGCCGATCACAAGGGCGCGGTGCCCGGTCTGGTGCACGATATATCCGCCTCGGGCATGACCCTGTTTATCGAACCCATGGCCGCGGTGAAGGCAAATAATGAGCTGCGGGAGCTGACTGCGAAGGAAAAACTGGAGATCGAGCGGATCCTGGCCGAGCTCTCTGCGGACTGTGCCGAGCACCGCGAGGATATTGCGGAGGATTTTGAGCTTCTGGTCCGGCTGGATCTGATCTTTGCCAAGGCCAAGCTCTCCTATAAGCTGGACTGTCAGGAGGCGGCGCTGGAGGACAGGGGAATTGTCCTGCGGCATGCGCGCCACCCGCTGCTGGACCAGGCCAAAGCGGTTCCCATCGATGTGGAGCTGGGCGAAGACTTCGATACGCTGATCATTACAGGCCCCAATACCGGCGGCAAGACCGTCTCCCTGAAGACCATCGGTCTGCTGGCGGTCATGAATCAGTGTGGCCTGCACATTCCGGCGGGAGACGGCAGCAAGCTGCCGATTTTCCATAATATTCTGGCGGACATCGGTGATGAGCAGAGCATTGAGCAGAGCCTTTCCACCTTTTCAGCCCATATGACGAACATTGTGGGGATTCTGGATGCCTGCGACGCCCGCTCGCTGCTGCTGTTTGACGAGCTGGGCGCCGGCACCGATCCCACCGAAGGCGCGGCCCTGGCAATCGCGATCATTGAATACGTCCGCAAATGCGGTGCGATCACCGCGGCGACAACCCATTATGCGGAATTGAAGGTGTATGCCACCAATGAGAGCGGCGTGCAGAATGCCTCCTGCGAATTTGACGTGGAGACTCTGCGGCCGACCTATCGGCTGTTGGTGGGAATTCCCGGGAAATCCAATGCATTTGCCATCTCCAGGCGGCTGGGCCTGCGGGAAGAAATCATTGACGACGCCCGGGAGCGGGTCAGCTCCGAGAGCGCCAGCTTTGAGGCGACAATAGAAAAACTGGAGCAGACCAGGCTGCTTCTGGAAAAGGATCGGAACGAGGCTGCCCTGAAGCTGCGCCAAGCGGAAGAGAACGCCAAAAAGTCTGCTCAGTTGAAGGCTGAACTGGAGGTGCGCCTGGAAAAGGCGGAGCTGAAATCCCGCCGGGAGGCGGAGCGGATTCTGGCAGAAGCGCGGGAGACGGCGGAGCAGATATTCAGCGAGCTGGATGAAATGAAGCGGCATGCCAACGAGGAAGAGAATGCCCAGCGCATCAACGAGGCGCGCAGCGAGCTGCGGCGGCGCTTGAACCGCGCGGAGGAGGCCCTTCGACAGGAGCCGGAAACCCTTGCGCCGCAGCAGCAGTCGGCCCGCCCGGTGCGGCCCGGAGATGTAGTGCAGATCAAATCCATGGGGATGAAAGCGGAGGTGATCTCGGTGTCGCCGGAGCGGGAACTGAGCCTCCGTGCCGGAATTATGAACGTGACGGCCCGGGAGGACGAGGTTCTGCTTTTGGAGGGTGTCGCGGCCCAGACGCAGAAGAATATCGCCGGCCGCAGCGCTGCCCAACTGCGGAGCGCAGGGATCCAGCCGCAGATTGACCTGCGGGGCATGGAGGCCGTAGAGGCCGTTCTGGCGGCGGAACGCTACCTGGACAGCGCGGTTATGGCGCGGATGGGCACCGTAACCATCATTCACGGAAAGGGGACCGGAGCGCTGCGTACAGCGATACACCAGATGCTCAAACGCAACAAGGCGGTGAAATCTTTTCGCCTGGGACGCTACGGAGAGGGCGAGACGGGCGTGACCGTTGTCGAACTGAAATAAAAATGGTCCGGCACGCCGGCAATTCATGTTGAAAACAACGAAACGCTTGAAAGCGGTTGACGATTTAACGGAGATTTGATAAAATGTCAGTACGTTGAAACAGGCATCAATTCGTTAGTAATAAGGAGTGGCGAGTATGATAACCAAAGAAGTAGTCATTAACAATCAGGTAGGCCTCCATGCCAGACCCGCGACTTTCTTCATTCAGAAAGCCAACGAGTTCAAGAGCAGCATTTGGGTCGAGAAGGATGATCGGCGCGTCAACGCGAAGAGCCTTCTTGGGGTGCTCTCTCTTGGAATCGTTAAGGGAACTTCGATTGCGATTATTGCCGACGGAGCAGACGAGGACGAGGCGATTGCCACCTTGTCTGAACTGATTGACTCCGACTTCTCCGAATAAGCTACCAGAGAAAATAGGGTTAAACATGGGCTGTGCAGACTGCACAGCCCTGTTTTCAAATTTGTGTCTCGAGGCGATTATGAAGAAAGAAAATCTTGCCATACTGGAAATGCTCCTGGCCGCTGTACTATGGAGTATTGCCGGCATTTTTATCAAGCTCATTCCCTGGAACGCCTTTGCCTTGGCAAGTGTGCGCAGCCTGATCGCCGGGCTGACGATCGCGCTGTATATGCGCTGTGCGAAAATCCGCCTGGTCTTGAACAGGAAGACCTGGCTGGCGGGGCTGCTGGCCGGCTGTACCTATCTCTGCTTTGTCTGCGCCAACAAGCTCACCACGGCGGCCAATGCCATTGTCCTGCAATATACCAATCCCGTGTTTATCCTTCTGTTCTCCGCCCTGTTCCTGAAAGCAAAGATCCGGAAGGCCGATCTGGCCGTGGTGCTGCTGACCCTTGGGGGCATCGCCCTGTTTTTCTTTGACCAGCTCAAGCCTGGCTATCTGCTGGGCAACTGCGTGGCGATTGCCTCGGGAATGTTTTTGGCGGGGATGTATGTCAGCGTCGGCAATCTGCCGCCGCAAGAGCGCTTCAGCGCCATCACCCTGGCGCAGTTTTTTACCTTTCTGGCAGGGCTTCCCTTTGTCTTTGCAACGAAACCGGCATTTACCGCCGCGGCTGTCGGCAGCGTCCTTGTTCTCGGCGTTTTTCAGCTTGGCCTTGCGTATATTCTGTACGTACGTGCCAGCCGCTGCTGCCCGCCGCTGGCCTGCAGCCTGCTGGCCGCGTTGGAGCCGCTGCTTAACCCCTTCTGGGTCTTTTTGTTCGACGGTGAGCGGCCGGGGATCTTCGCCCTGATCGGCATGGTTGTTGTGGTCGTGCCCGTCACTGCCTGGTGTATTCTTGATCAGAGGAAAGCGCCCGAGGAGACAAGCAATGCTTGAAGTATTGAGAGAAAAAGCAAATCAGCTTCCGCTTCTGCCCGGCGTCTATCTGATGCTGGATGAGCATGGAGAGGTTATCTATGTCGGCAAGGCCAAGAAGCTGAAAAACCGTGTCAGCAGCTATTTCCACGGAGAGCATCTGCCCAAGGTGGCGGCTATGGTGGAAAAAGTGGCAGACTTCAACGTGATAGTGGCCGGCAGCGAATTTGAAGCCCTGGTGCTGGAGAATTCGCTGATTAAGCGCCACAAGCCGCATTATAACATCGTTCTGAAGGACGATAAGGGCTATCCCTTTATTCGCGTGGATGGAAAGAGCGAATATCCGGTCATGAGCATTGCCAGCCGGGCGGGGAAGGATGGAGCCCGCTATTTCGGCCCCTATGGGGGACGGAATCAGACCAGAGAGATCATCAGCACCATCTGCAAGGCGCTGTGCCTGCCGGACTGCAGCCGGAAATTTCCCCGGGATATCGGGAAAGAGCGGCCCTGCCTCAATTACCACATGGGAAGCTGCGCGGGCTGGTGTCTGGCAGACAGCGATCCGGAGGACTACCGCGCCCGCATGCGGCAAGCGCTGCTGATTCTGGAGGGGAAGAGCGAGGAGCTGAAAACCGAGCTGCGTACACAGATGGAACGGGCGGCGGAGGAGCTGCGGTTTGAGCGTGCGGCCGAACTTCGGGATCGCCTGCGGGCCATCGAAAGTCTGACCCGCAGGCAGCGCGTGATTGCGACAGCTTTTGCGGACACGGACGCAGTCGGATTCAGCCGCGGCGCCAAGTGCTG
>JAEEGL016943778.1_pt1 | contig 22028 bp, 21 predicted proteins | sample 9134231 | NCBI WGS metagenome assembly JAEEGL01 (sample SAMN16246548, study PRJNA631951) | gut metagenome | biome: gut microbiome; feature: rumen; material: fiber-attached | host: Bos | place: Iran: Karaj | collected 2018-10 | reverse complement strand
TTATAACAAACCTAACTCAGTCGGGGTCCAATCTCCGACTGAGATAAAAGCTCCGCGAGGATGCGCACGGATTCGGAAAGGAAATCTGTCTGCTAACGCAGACCGAATCCGGCGCGCAAGTCTCGCGGTGCGAGACTTGAATCTTGCGTTTGGCGGCGGGTGCGGTTTTGTCAGACCTCAGGTTATATGTGAGATGATGTATCATGCATATGAACAGGTTATGAATCCGCCTTCAGAACTTAGTGGGGAGTATGCTTGTAGGTGGAGATCAGAAGAATAGAGGAGATATATGATTTCAACAAGAGGAAGATATGCGATCAGAGTTATGATCGATATAGCAGAAAATCAAAAAGATGGAGTAGTGCCGATGAAGGCAGTTGCCGAAAGGCAAGGGCTGTCGCTTAAGTATCTTGAACAGATATTGCCGGCACTTACTAAAAATCAGATACTCGAAGGAGTTCAGGGCAAATACGGTGGATATCGTCTTGTTAGAAGCCCTGAAGAATATACGATTGGCGATATACTAAGAGTTACAGAGCTTGATCTGGCGCCGGTAAGCTGTCTGACGGAAGGTGCTGCGCCGTGTGAGCGAAGAAAAGAATGTCAGACTATCGGTCTATGGGAAGGCCTGAATGATGTAATCAACAGATATCTTGACAGCATGACACTTGCAGATCTTATTAAGTGAGACTTGAACTCCGACTGAAATAAAACCTATTGACAAAGTGGTCGATAGGTTTTATAATTCACACAACACCTACTGTGACAGTAGGTGAATGTAAAATGTATCGAAATCATAAAAGTTAGCGAAATGGATGATGTATTATGGAGATATATGCAGATAATGCGGCAACAACCAGGATGAGTGAGAATGCGCTTAATGCTATGCTTCCTCTTTTTAAAGAGGCATACGGGAACCCTTCTAGTTCACATCTTGTTGGACAAAGAGCCAGGGGAATCCTTGAAGATGCCAGAAGAAGAGCGGCGCGAGCATTAAACTGTGATGCGAAGGAAGTATACTTTACGTCAGGGGGAAGCGAGGCGGATAATCAGGCGATAATATCGGCGGCACGCATAGGTGAAAGGATGGGAAAGAAGCACATCATATCCACAACATTTGAGCATCATGCTGTGCTTAATACTCTAAAGAAACTAGAAAGAGAAGGTTTTGAGATTGAACTTCTGGATGTTCACAGCGATGGAGTTGTGACAGCAAAGCAGGTAGATGATGCTATCAGAGAGGATACTGCGTTAGTTACGATCATGTATGCCAACAACGAGATAGGCACGGTGCAGCCTATAAGAGAAATAGGAGCAGTCTGCCGTAAAAAGGGTGTACTGTTTCATACAGATGCTGTGCAGGCTGTAGGACATATACCTGTTGATGTGGACAGGGACAACATAGATATGTTAAGTCTCTCGGCGCATAAGTTTCATGGACCTAAGGGCGTTGGTCTACTGTATGCTAAGAAGGGAATAGTACTGACGAATCTTATAGAAGGTGGGGCACAGGAAAGAGGAAAGCGTGCGGGAACAGAGAACCTTCCGGGGATTGTTGGTATGGTAACTGCACTTGAAGATGCTGTGAATAATATAGACAGCTATCGCAATAAGCTTATACCTCTAAGAGACAGGCTTATAGAAGGATTAGAACTTATTCCACATTCGATATTGAATGGAGACAGGACTAAGAGGATTCCTGGAACAGTGAACTTCTGTTTTGAAGGAATAGAAGGAGAATCTCTAATTATACTGTTAGATAAAAAGGGAATCTATGCTTCGTCTGGTTCTGCCTGTACATCAGGATCTCTTGATCCGAGTCATGTGCTGCTTGCAATAGGCAGATCTCATGATGAGGCAAAAGGGGCGCTTCGCCTGTCGTTATCTGAGGATGTTACTGAAGAAGAGGTAGACTATGTGATCAGGTCAGTAAAAGAGGTTGTAGGATATCTGAGAGATATGTCGGCGCGCAGGAGAGATGTATGATGAAAAAGAAAGCTTTGATTGCTATGAGTGGCGGCGTGGATAGCAGCGTCGCCGCTCTTTTGATGAAAAGAGAAGGGTATGAACTGACAGGTTGTACCATGAAACTGTATACTAACAAGGATATAGGTGTATGTAAGGGACATACCTGTTGTTCTCTAGATGATATCTTAGATGCGAGGGCAGTGGCTGAAAGGCTTGATATGCCGTATTATGTGTTCAATCTCATGGATTCTTTTAAAGAGAAGGTTATAGACAGATTTGTTTTATGCTATGAAAGTGGGATAACGCCCAACCCTTGTATAGACTGTAACAGATATATGAAGTTTGACCTGCTGTATGACAGGGCAAAGCAGCTTGGCTGCGATTATATTGTTACAGGACATTATGCACGAATAGAAAAAGATGATTCGGGCTATCGCCTGTTAAAAGCGGTAGATGAAACTAAGGATCAAAGCTATGTTCTGTATCAGATGACTCAGGAGGAATTAGCTGGTACAAGGTTTCCTTTGGGGTGTCTTACTAAAAAAGAAGTGCGTGAGATTGCAAGGGAGAATGGTTTTTTGAATGCAGATAAACATGACAGTCAGGATATATGCTTTGTTCCGGATGGTGATTACGTGGCGGCTCTTAAGCGTCTTTCTGGGAAAGATTATAAGACTGGCGATTTTGTAGACAAAGCTGGAAATGTACTTGGCAAACACAGAGGAATCGTGGCCTATACCATAGGTCAAAGAAAAGGTCTTGGTATAGCGGCTGACAGGCCGTTGTATGTATGTGGTATCGATGTTAAGAATAATCTCGTTATATTAGGTGATGATGAGGATCTGTATTCAAAGTCAGTTGATGTAAAAGACTTGAACTGGATATCAGGTTTGATACCTGTAAATCCCATATGCTGTAAGGTGAAGATTAGATACAGGATGAAGGAGCAGAAAGGAGTTATATATCCGGGAGAGAATAATACCGCACATATAGAGTTTAAGGAGCCACAGCGTGCAGTGACTCCCGGACAGGCTGCGGTTTTTTATGAAGGAGATGTTGTACTGGGAGGAGGAATCATCATATGACTATTCTGCAATTAAAGTATGTTGTGGCGATTGCCAAAGCAGCTTCGATAAGTGAAGCAGCTAATAACCTTTTTATAACACAGCCGGCCTTATCTATGGCTATCAATGATCTTGAGGAGGAATTGGGAGTTGCCCTTTTCAAAAGAAACAGCAGAGGTGTTACACTGACAAAAGACGGGGAAGAGTTTCTTATCTATGCAAAGCAGGCGGTTAGTAACTTTGAACTGATAGAGAATAAGTATGAAAAGTGTCGTGCGGGGATAAGTCACTTTTCAGTTTCTCTTCAGCATTATATTTTTGCTGTACATGCTTTTGTGAATACGATAAAAAAGTACGACTTTGATGAGTATACATATTCTATACGTGAATCGAGAACAGATGAAGTGCTTGAGGATGTGAAAAACCTTAAGAGTGAGATAGGTATTATTTCGTATTCAGCAGCCAATGAGAAGGTTTTGAAAAAAATCCTTAAGGATTATCGGTTAAAGTTTACACCGCTTATGACTAAGGACACATATGTATATATGTGGTGTGAACATCCATTGGCGGTCAAGGAGGAAATATCTCTTAGTGACCTAAAAGGCTATCCTTGTGTTTCTTTCGATCAAAGCAGTGATAATAGTTTTTATCTCTCGGAGGAAGCACTGTTTGAGTATGATTTTAAGAAGAATATCAGGTCGACAGACAGAGCGACTAGCGCAGAGGTTGTAGTAGCACTTAATGGTTATTCTATCGGAACAGGAATTGTGATTGATAATCTATCCTTGAAGGATGGCTTTGTTGCAAAAAAACTGAAGGAACAAGATCCGCTTACTATAGGCTATATCGTTAAGGAAAAGCATTCTTTGAGCGAGATGGGAAAGGCATATATAGAAGAGTTGATGAAGTATAAGGAATATTCAGGATGAAGCCATATATATGTCAGGTCGGGCTGCTATAAGTAGAACTTATCACTAATGATAAGTTCTTCATTATTGTCAAAAACCTACCACCGTGGTAGGATATAATTAGTCAAAGGGAAATGACTAAATCTAAAATGAAAATCTATTGATGGAAAATAAGGAGGATATTTATCATGAGCGAAATCAAACAGAGTGCATTGGAACTTATCGGAGGAACACCAATCTTACAGTTAAACGGTTACTCTAAGAAGAGAGAAATAACACAGGCAACAGTACTTGCAAAGCTTGAGTACTTGAATCCAGCTGGTTCTGTTAAGGACCGTATTGCTCTTGCGATGATCGAAGACGCAGAGGCAAAAGGATTGTTAAAGCCGGGTGCAACTATTATAGAACCAACAAGTGGTAATACAGGTATCGGTCTTGCAGCTGTTGCAACTGCAAAGGGCTATAAGGCTATACTTACACTTCCTGAGACCATGAGTGTTGAAAGAAGAAATCTTCTTAGGGCATATGGCGCTGAGCTTGTTCTTACAGAAGGCGCTAAGGGTATGAAGGGCGCAATCGCTAAGGCAGAGGAGCTTAACAAGGAAATCGAGGGTTCGGTTATACTTGGACAGTTTGTTAATCCTGCAAACCCTAAGGTTCATAAGGAAACAACTGGTCCTGAGATCTGGAAGCAGACAGACGGTAAGGTAGACATCTTCGTAGCTGGTGTTGGTACAGGTGGAACTATAACTGGTGTAGGCCAGTATCTTAAGGAACAGAATCCTAACGTGAAGGTTGTTGCTGTTGAACCTGCAACTAGTGCAGTTCTTTCAACAGGTAAGTCAGGTGCGCACAAAATCCAGGGTATAGGTGCAGGCTTTGTTCCAGAAGTGCTTGATACTAAGGTTTATGACGAGGTTATCGCGATAGATAATGAGGATGCATTTGCAGAAGGTAAGGCTTTTGCTGTATCAGAGGGTATCCTTGTCGGAATATCATCAGGTGCTGCGTTGAAGGCTGCTGAGATTCTTGCTAAGAGACCTGAGAATAAGGGAAAGACAATTGTGGCATTACTGCCTGATTCCGGTGACAGATATCTGTCTACACCACTGTTTAATTCTTAAGTTTAGAATTCTAACAGATATAGATGACCGGAAGTTTGGCAATGTTTCATTAGCATATGTGAACTTCCGGTCTTTTCTTATATGATCAGATGCCGTGGCCGCTGGGAAGGCATAGGTTTACAAAACTGAAGTTGTTGGTTCGAATCCGACCGGTGTCTCTTACAATTGTAAAATTCAGTACATAGAAGGAGGAAACTTATGGGAAATACATACAAGGATCTTCAGAATTCACATCCTTGTTTTGGTGGGCACAAGAATAACGCCGGAAGAATACATCTGCCTGTCAGTCCCGGATGTAATATAGCCTGTAGATTTTGCGACAGAGATATTAATGATCATGAAGACAGACCAGGAGTTACATCGAAGGTGTTAAAGCCTGAAGAATGTGAGGACATATTGAAAAAAGCACTCGATATCTGTTCTGATATCAAAGTTGCTGGAATAGCCGGACCTGGGGATACATTAGCTACAGATAATGCTCTCAAAACATTTGGGATAATCAAGGAGAAGTTTCCAAACCTTATAAAGTGTATGAGTACGAATGGCCTCTTGCTTTCCGAGAAAGCACAGGAAGTTATAGATATAGGGATTGATTCTTTAACAGTTACTGTAAATGCTGTGGATCCGGTGATAGAAGAAAAACTGAATGCCTATATCATATATCATGGCAAAAAAATAGAAGGTGTTGAGGGTGCTAAGATACTTATCAAGAATCAGCTAGAAGGTATAAGAAAGGTTGCGGCAGCAGGTATAACGATTAAGGTTAATACAGTTCTTGTTCCTGAGATTAACGGTGATCATATAGAAGAGATAGCAAGGACCGTTAAGGAAGCGGGAGCAAGTATATATAACATAATTCCTCTTATACCTCAGCATGAATTAAAGGATGTAAAAGCTCCGACTTGTCCGCAGATAGACGAAGCCAGAACAAGAGCGTCGAAGTACATAGATGTATTCAGACATTGCCAGCATTGTCGTGCTGATGCTGTAGGTGTTCCGGGTAAGTCAGAGTTTGGAGATCAGATATATCAGAGACGATTGAATATAAAGGAGACTTTCTCACATGGATAATATAAGGATTGCGGTAGCATCCAGTGATGGAGTGGTTGTGAATGAACACTTCGGAAGAGCGAGAGAATTCTATATATATCAAATCCGGGATGAAGAGTTGACTCTGATAGAGACAAGACAGGTAACTCCTGTATGTGATGTCGGTAATCATGATGAATTAAGGCTTAAGGAGAATCTTGAAAAGCTAGCCGATTGCGATTACCTGCTGGTTAGTCGTATAGGAGACGGAGCGCGAAGTAAAGCTTCAGATATGGGAATAGAAGCATATGAGATACCCGGTTGTATAGATGCTTCGATAGAACAGTTGATCAAATACGTAAAGATACAAAAATTATTTGAGTAGAAAGGATTTAGAGAAAAAAATGGGAGAATTAAGACAGATTGCCATCTATGGAAAGGGTGGTATAGGAAAATCAACAACAACACAGAATCTTACAGCGGGATTGGTAGAACATGGTAAAAAGGTCATGGTAGTAGGATGTGATCCTAAGGCGGATTCAACAAGACTTTTGCTTGGTGGCTTAGCTCAGAAAACCGTACTTGATACTATTCGTGATGAAGGTGAGGATATTGAGCTTGATCGTATCTTGAAGACCGGCTTTGGCGGAACAAAGTGTGTAGAGTCTGGCGGACCTGAACCTGGTGTTGGATGTGCTGGTCGAGGCATCATCACTTCGATCAACATGCTTGAAAATCTTGGTGCATATACAGATGATCTTGATTATGTATTCTATGACGTACTTGGTGATGTAGTTTGTGGTGGTTTTGCGATGCCTATTCGTGAAGGTAAAGCTAAGGAGATATATATCGTAGCAAGTGGTGAGATGATGGCTCTTTACGCAGCAAACAACATATCAAAGGGTATTCAGAGATATGCAAGAACCGGTGGTGTAAGACTTGGTGGTATCATCTGTAATTCAAGAAATGTAGACAGAGAGCTTGATCTTCTTCGTGCATTCTCAAAGGAACTCGGAACAAAACTTCTGTACTTTGTACCAAGAGATAATATAGTTCAGCACGCTGAGATCAACAAGAAGACAGTTATCGAGTACAGACCTGATTCTAATCAGGCACAGGAGTACAGAAATCTTGCACAGGCCGTTATCGAGAACACAGATTTCGTTATCCCTACTCCTATGACTCAGGAGAGACTCGAAGAGATACTTATGGAATATGGCATGATGGAGCTTGCAGACGATTACAAGATTTAAAAAGGAGGAAAATGTTATGGCAATATATAATTCTATTACAGAGTTGGTTGGAAGGACACCAATCGTTGAATTCAAGAGATTAGAGAAGGTACTTGGTTTAAAGGGAAGATTAGCAGGAAAGCTTGAATACTTCAATCCTGCAGGTTCACATAAGGATCGTATCGCATTAGAGATCATAGAGGCGGCAGAAGCACGTGGAGAGATAAGTCCTGATAAGACGACTCTTGTTGAATTCACTAGTGGTAATACCGGTGTGGCTTTAGCAGCATTTGCAGCAGCAAAGGGATATAAGTTCAATATTGGTCTTCAGAATGGTGTGTCAGTTGAGAGAAAGAAGCTTCTTGAAGCATATCAGGCTAATATAGTAGATGTTCCTGGTGAGCTTATAGCCGGAGTATTTAACAAGGGAATCGCAGCTTTTGCAGATGTTATTGATTATATGACAAAAGGAATAGATGGAGCATATGCAACCCGTCAGCTTGATAACCCTGATAATATCAATGCACACTACAAGTATACAGGACCTGAGATATGGGAGGATACTGAAGGAAAGATAGATATATTTGTAGGCGGTGTAGGTACAGGTGGTTCTACACATGGCGTAAGCAAGTATCTTAAGGAGAAGAATCCTAATATCAAGGTTATTATAACACAGCCAGATAGGAATGATGTGCTGAATCCTATTGTTAAAGGTGTTGAGGATGGAGGTTTCCACGGAATTCACGCGGTTCATGATGGTAATTCTCTCACACCTATGGCGCCGACAAACTTCAGTGATGAGCTTACAGATGAGTATGTAACTATTACTTATGCCGAGACACTTAAGGCTATTCATCTTCTTGCAAAGTATGAAGGTATATTCGTCGGTGCATCATCAGGAGCTTCCCTTGCTGTTGCTATTAAGCAGGCTCTTCGCCAGGAGAATGAGGGTAAGCTTATTGTTCCGCTTCTTCCTGATAATGGTGAGAGATACTTATCAGAAGATCTTCAGAGAGTAAGACCTGAAGTAGAAGACGCTATACAATTCTAACTTAAAAAGAAAGGGTTCTACTGCAAATGGCTATTAACACAAGTAATTCTAACGTGGCAACAAGAGAGAATCGTATCGGTTCTATAACAGGCTACGTAGGTTCATTAAAGGATCTGGCTACCCAAAGTGAGTGTGGTACCTTAAAAGGTTGCTCAAGATGTTTTTCGCAGTCTAGTACATGTCTTTCATCTTGTGGTCTTGGACAGCTTGCCGGAATCCGTGATGTAGCAGTTATACATCATGGACCTGCCGGATGTTCTGTTGCAAGTGCAGGCGCTTATTATATGTCTAAGGTTATGTCTAAAAAAAGAGGCGTGACAAGTGATACTGTATATGTTGGAACAGACATGAATGAGAATGATACTATATTCGGCTCAACAGAAACTCTTCGCGAGATCATACTTGAGGTGAATAAAAGATATTCACCTAAGGCTATATTTGTATCAAGCTCATGTGCAACAGGTATTATCGGCGAGGATATAGACAGTATCGTAGACAGTGTGAGAGATGAGGTTGGTGTACCAATCGTAGCTGTACACTGTGAGGGCTTTAAGTCGAGAATATGGGCAACCGGATTTGATATAGCAGATCATGCGATACTGCAGGAAATCGTTCAGCCACCAAGAGAAGGCGTTAAGACTAACAAGATCAACTTTAAGAATTTCTTCGAGAGTGCAAGACCTGAGATTATCGAGATATTCAAGAACTTTGATCTTGAACCGGTATTCTTGTATTGTAATTCTACAATCGAGGAACTGTCACATCTGTCAGAAAGTATCGCTACTACATGTATCTGTGGTACTTTAGGTAATTACCTTGGCAACGGTCTGGAAGAAAAGTATGGAGTTCCTTATGTAAGAAGTATCAATCAGTGTGGTATTGTAGGTTTCGAAACATGGCTTCGTGAGATCGGTAAGGTAACGGGAAGAAGTGAGAAGATAGAAAAGTATATCGAAGAACAAAGAGCGATATATATACCTCAGATTGAGGAAGTTAAGAAGGAACTTGAGGGTCTTACAGCGATTCTTGGTATGGGTCCTGGTTATACATTTGAGGTATCAAGAGTTCTTGAGGAGCTTGGTATCAAGGTTGTATGGGCTCTTGCATGGCACTATGATAAGAAGTATGAGAATGGAGATGTTCCTCCTTCTATGAAGTATCTTCTTGATAATGACATAGACTTCGAGGCTTCTGTTGCAGATCAGCAGAATTATGAAGTTATGAACATCCTGAATAAATATAAGCCTGATATGTACTTATCAAGACATCCTGGTTCTACTGTATGGGCAATCAAGAATGGTACTCCTGCAATCTATGTTGCAGATGAATATATGATATTTGGTTACAAGCATACTCTTGAATTTGCCAAGACTATACTTGATACGATTAAAAACAAAAGCTTTGAAGCTAATCTTGCAGCCCGTACAAAGCTGCCATATACAGACTGGTGGTATAAGCAGAACGTCGATGCATTTCTTGAGGAGGTGAAGTAGGATGGCAAAATTACTTGATAAACAACGTTATAAGTGCGCACTGGGTGCGATGCAGACTGTACAGGCGATTAGTAGAGCTCTTCCTATTCTTCACTCAGGACCGGGTTGCGCTCAGAAGCTTTCTGAATCTGTAGGAAGCTCAGGATACTTCTCGCCGAATATATTTCCTTGTACAAGTATCAATGAAAAGGATGTTGTGTTTGGTGGAGTTAAGAAGCTTGATTCGACTATCGACAATGCTTTGAAGGTTATAGATGCAGATCTGTATGTGGTACTGACAGGTTGTATCCCAGAAATCGTAGGAGATGATTCGGGCGAAGTAGTATCAAGATATGAAGATGCGAATAAGCCTGTTATATATGCACCAACAGCTGGTTTTAAGGGTAATAACTACAAGGGACATGAGCAGGTAGTAGATGCGATTATCGAACAGTACCTTAAGAAGTCAGACAAGAAGCAGAAGGGACTTGTGAATATATGGGCAGATGTACCATACCAGGATCTGTTCTGGCTTGGAAACTTGCGTGAACTTGAGAAACTTATCAGTGAACTTGGTCTTACTCCGAATACTATATTCGGATATAAGCGCGGTATAGAGAATATCAACAAGATTCCAGAAGCAGAATTCAATCTTCTTGTGTCACCTTGGGTTGGTCTTTCTAATGTAAAGAAGATGGAACGTAAGTTTGGTACACCATATCTTCACTATCCAACTCTTCCTATCGGCGCGACAGAAACAAGCAAGTTCTTAAGAGAAGTTGGTAAGTTTGCAGGTGTTGATGAAGCTAAGGTTGAAGCTGTTATAAAGGAGCATGAGGATTATTATTATTATCTTATAGAGCGTTATGCAGATCTGTTTCTTGAGAACCGTGTTATCAACAAGCAGTTTACAGTAGTAGCTGATGCACAGTATGCACTTGGTATCACTAAGTTTCTTGCTAACGATCTTGGTCTTGTTCCTGCAAAGCAGTTTGTTGTTGATGATACGCCGAAGAATTATAGAGACCAGATCAAGGCAGAATTCGGTAAGCTTAATTATGGTCTTAGTGCAGAGGTGTCATTTGAGACAGACGGGTTTAAGATCCATCAGCAGATAAGAGAGCATGATTATCATGGTTATCCGCTTGTGCTTGGTGGATATTATGAGAAGGAAGTTACGGAGAAATTAAAAGGTAATTATCTGAATATCGCATATCCTGTACAGGATAAGGTTGTTCTGGATGATTCGTATGTTGGATATTCCGGTGGTATTCGTCTTATAGAGAATATATATACTGTAGCGGTATCAAGATTCAATTAGTTTCTTTAGTGGAATAAGTGGTGCGAGACTTGAATGTGAGGTGAAGAGATGGCTTATAGAATAGCGATAGGGTCTTCTGATAAGATACATGTGGATCTAAAATTCGGAGAGGTCAGTAAGTTTTTGATCTATGAAGTTGATTCTGATATAAAGCTTATAGAAGAGCGAATTGTCGAAGAAGGATGCGCTGAAAAGAAGAACTGCAGTGAAGGCTGTAGTGGTCATGGCGGTGGCTGTGGCGGATCAGAGGAAGTAATATCGAGAGTTTCCCTGATAGACGATTGTAGGTGTGTTGTTTGTAAAAAGATAGGTTTTCAGGCGCTGAAGCAGTTTGAGAAAAAAGCAATCTCTGTGTTTGATGTTGAATGTCTGGTTGAAGAGGCGCTTAAAAAAATCACAGATTATTATAAAAGGGTGGGATGACTATGGCAAGTATACAGTATTCGGGTGTAAGGGAAAGTAAATCTGGTAGATATAATGATTTGGGAACCACAGGAACAGCTGTTGAAGAAAACTTCAAAAAGGGTTGTTTAAAGAGGGCTGACCGTAGCTTTGCTCAAGGTCTTCAGTGCCAGCAGATAAACAGTATGGCTGCCCTTATGTCTCTAGAGGATTCTGTTTTTATATCGCATTCACCACAGGGCTGTGTTGGATGTGCAGTTATGGCTGTTGATATGTATCGTGTTGGTCAGATTCACAGAGGTAATAAGATCATCAAGAATCCAAGACTTATAGTGACCAATATCGATCAGAAAAGCGTCGTGTTTGGAGGCGAGAACAAGCTTCGTGAGGCTGTGAAAAAAGCTGTTGAACGTTATAACCCGAAGCTTGCATTTGTCTATGCTTCGTGTGCTTCTGGAATCATAGGTGATGATATCGATGCTATAGCAGCTAGTCTTCAGTCTGAATATCCGGATACTGTTATTGTACCTATCCACTGTGAAGGATTTAAGTCGAAGATATGTGCATCAGGTTTTGATGCAGCATTTATCTCAATCAATAAGTACATACTTAAGAAGCAAAAGCTTGAAAAGCAGGATAATCTTGTAAACTTATTTGCGCCGACTACAGTTAGTTATGCAGATCAAAAAGAGATGGAGAGGATGCTTGGTTTGCTTGGAGCTGAGGTTAATTATATACCTTTTTACAGCTCGCTTGAGAAAATCAAGAGAATTCCGGCAGCTGTTGCCTCTACATCTATATGTAAAGTATTTGCAGATGAATTCATGAAGACTCTGTGGGAGGATTATGAGATTCCTTATTCTCATACTGTTATGCCGATAGGTATCCGTAATACTGATAAGTGGTATCGCGGTATCGCAAAGGTTATCGGTAAGGAAAAGGAAGTAGAAGAAATCATAGCAAAGGAACATGAAAGGATTGAACCTCTTGTTGCTAAGATAAGAGAGCGCTTGCAGGGGAAGAGAGTGTTTATCTGCGGTGGAACGGGTAGATCCTTTGCTGCAGCTGCACTTATCGATGATTTCGGTATGAAGCTTGTTGGTTTAGAGACACCAACATATGATGAAGATGCACAGGTTGATATAGAGTATCTTAATAACATCCATAAGGACTATGTTGTAGATATCGCTAATATGCAGCCTTTTGAACAGGTGAATCTTGTTAATAAGCTAAGACCAGATGCCTTTATAGGAGTTCCCGAATGGGCAGCGAAGCTTGGAATTCCGACCACACATGTGTTGGATGGTAAGCGTCCTACGATGGGATATGATGGATTATTATATCTCGGCAATAAAATTGCGGATCAGCTTGAGAACCCTGGATTTAACAAGAAGATTGCAGAGCATGTAGGCCTTCCTTATAAGGCAAGCTGGTATGAAGAGAATGCATTTAAGTATATCACGGAGGGAGGAAACTAATATGTCATCAGTAATGGAAAATCCTAAGGGCGGTTGTGTCCTCGCAGGAATCAATTCTGTGCTTGGTGCAATAGACAAGGTCTGTCCTATCTATCATTCAGGTCCTGGCTGCTGTATGCAGACTACTGCTGCAGATCAGGGACAATCGGGGCATAAGAATTCATGCTTTGTAAGTGCTGTTTCAATCCCTTCGAGCAATATGCTTGAAAAAGAAGTTGTGTTTGGTGGTGTCAATAAGTTAAGAAGTACGATCCAGGGTGCAATCGACATCATAGATGCGGATGCGTATTTTGTCCTTACTGGTTGTACTGCCGGTATCATCGGTGATGATGTAGTAAGCGTTGCCAATGAATTCTCAGCAAAGGGACATCCTGTATATGCAATCGACACTCCAGGGTTTAGTGGCGACAGCAATATGGGTTATGAGATCGTGTGGAATGCACTGATAGATCAGGTGATTGAAGAGGGTGTGCCAAAGGATGAAAAACTTGTGAATATATTTGGCATCATTCCTTATCATGATCCTTTTTGGAGCGGTACTCTTGAGGAGATAGACAGAATACTCTCTAAGCTTGGACTTAAGGTGAATACCTTCTTTACCAAGCATCAGAATATAGAGGATATAAAAAAATGTTCTGGCGCCGCCCTCAATATTATCGTCAATCCATGGTTATTTAAGGGTCCATCACAAAAATTCGAGACTAAGTTCGGTGTTAAAAGCCTTCGTATACCAGGGCTTTTTGTGGGAGCAACAGATACTTCACGCTTTGTGCGTTCGGTAGGAACGGCTCTTGGACTTGATGAAGCGCTTGTTGAAGCGGTGATAAAGGAAGAAGAGGATTATGTGTACCATTATCTTGGACAGGCAATCGGTGTTGTGAGCTGGAAGCGATTTGCTGTTGTTGCCGATGCTAATAGTGCAGTTGGCTATACCAGATATCTTGCGAACGATTATAGTTTTTCTCCTGTTCTTGTAATAGTATCAGAGCCTGTTTTTAGACCTGCTGATAAGGAAAGGATAATCAAGGAGATACATGATCTTGAGTATGCTAGACCTCCTAAAGTGTTATTCCTGACAGATCAGTATGAGATTAACAAGGCGATAAGAGAGGAAGAAGAAGAGATATCCTTGCTTGTAGGAAGCAGCAATGAACGTGAGATCGCTCTTGAGAAGGATATTCAGTTCATACTTGGAGCTTTCCCGGTGAATGAGAGACTTATATTCAACAGGACATATGCAGGTTATCGTGGAAGCTTAACATTTACAGAAGATATATACGATAATAACTAATCGTAATATGCGGAAAGTTGTGGTAATATGAGTTTAGGCGTAAATACAAGATGTTTGCATATAGAGGAGGATGATAATAGTGGCTGTAAGCACTATGGAGCAATAAGTTTTCCGATATATCAGACAGCTACTTATGAACATCCGGAGGTTGGAAAAAGCACCGGATTTGATTATTCGAGATTACAGAATCCGACCAGACAGCGACTTGAAAATGTAGTTGCAAATCTGGAACACGGATTGGATGCACTGGCTTTTTCGAGCGGGATGGCAGCAATAACAGCGCTTATGGAAGTTTTTAAGCCTGGAGACCATCTTATAACAGATGTCGATCTCTACGGTGGAAGTATCCGTCTGTTTGACAATATCAATGCTAAAAATGGTATAGAATTTACCAGGATAGATTGCAGTAGTGCAGATGTAGAAAAGTATATAAAAGATAATACAAAGGCGATATATATAGAGACTCCTACGAATCCGATGATGAGGGTGGTTGACATAGAGAAAGTCGCAAAGATTGCAAAGAGTCATGATCTTATGCTGATTGTAGATAATACTTTCTTATCACCGTACTTTCAGAATCCTCTTGATTTGGGAGCTGATGTTGTTATACATAGTGGAACGAAGTTCTTAGGTGGACATAATGATACCTTAGCAGGCTTTGTTGTTACAAGTAGAGAAGATGTAGCAGAGAAGCTCAGGTTTATAATAAAGACAGTCGGTTCAGGACTTGCACCTTTTGACAGCTGGCTGATCTTAAGGGGTATTAAGACACTGGGTATCCGTATGGAAAAAGCGCAAAGTAATGCTTTAGAGATAGTTAAGTATCTTCAGTCAGAATCGAAAGTTAAGAATGTATACTATCCGGGTATCGAGGGTACTAAAGGATATGAGATATGTAAGCGTCAGGCAAGGGGCTTCGGCTCTATGATAACATTTGAGGTAGAGAGTGCAGATCTTGCGAAGCATATACTAAAGTATACGAAGCTCATCCCTTTTGCAGAGAGTCTTGGCGGTGTAGAAACACTTCTTACTTATCCCTGTACCCAGACGCATGCGGATGTTCCTGAAGAAGAGCGCATAGCTAACGGAATCACTGACTGTGTACTTAGGATGTCGGTGGGAATAGAAGATGTGGAGGATCTTATAGAGGACCTTAAGTCTGCGATAAAAGCTCCGTGATGATGCGCACGGATTCGGAAAGGATGTGATTAATGTGGCAGAGAGAAATCTGGATTTTGATAAGATAGTCGATAGAAAAGGGACTAAGTGTCTTAAGTATGACTTCGCAGTAAAGCGCGGGCTTCCAGCCGATGTGCTGCCTCTTTGGGTAGCCGATATGGATTTTAGGACTTCTTCGTACATCGAGGATGCGTTAAATGCTGTGGCATCACATAACATATATGGCTATACGAATATACAAAGAGGAGATGGATTCTTTGAAGCTGTTGCAGGCTGGATGAAGAGACATCATGACTTTGAAGTGTTGCCAGAATGGCATGTTCATACTCCGGGAGTGTGCTTTGCTATCGCAAATGCTATCCGCGCATATACAAGTATAGGCGATGCGGTCATAATCCAGCAGCCTGTTTATTATCCTTTCAGCAATATAGTTGTATCGAATGGAAGAAAGCTTGTCAGTAACGATCTGCGTTATGATGGCGAGGGGCATTATTCGATTGACTTTGAAGACATTGAAAATAAGATAAGAGATAATAACGTCAAGCTTTTTATCCTTTGTAATCCACATAATCCAGTAGGCAGAGTGTGGACAAAGGAGGAACTTGAACGAATAGGTGACATCTGTAAGAAGCATAAGGTACTCGTATTCAGTGATGAGATACATTTTGATTTCATCTGGAGTGGTAAGCATCACATATTCCAGGAAGTCAAAGAAGAGTACAGGGACTTTACAATTACGGCAACATCGCCAAGTAAGACTTTTAACCTTGCTGGTGCACAGCAGTCCAATATATTCATACCAAATCATGAATTAAAAAAGAAGTTTGTTAGAGAATATGATATATCAGGCTTAGATGAACCGAATCTTTTTGGCATCGCAGCTGCAGAGGCAGCTTATACTTATGGCGATGAGTGGTACGAGGCGGTTAAAAGATACATAAAGAGCAATATCGATTTTGCTAAGGAATATATCAGTGAGAATCTGCCAGGAGTCAGACTCGTTCCAACAGAAGGAACATATCTTATATGGCTTGATTTTAGAGATCTTGGAATCGATGCTAGAGCTTTAGATGATCTCATCATCAACAAAGCAAAGCTTTGGCTTGATAGCGGAAGAATATTCGGCAGTACGGGAGCGGGATTTGAGAGAATCAATGTAGCGTGTCCAAGAGCTGTGCTTTATGAGGCTCTTCAGAGGGTAAAAGAGGCTTTACATAGTTAGACTTTGCTTTATTTCTTACATATGGTATAATTGTCGTACAGGATTCGCAATCGTGTCTTGAATATTAAAAGTGATGATGAAATTATGAACAGAATAATCGCAGCTTTTACTGCTATACAAGTTGGATGCTCCATAAGAAATGGAGAGAATTATGAAGAAGCTGTCAATTACATGATCGAATTCATGAAAAAGTGCAAGGGTGACGAAAAGTATCTGTTAGACAAAGAAAGAAGAGTATTAGAGTGAAGTTTTTGTTTACAACTTCACTCTAATTTTGTATATACGTCAGGAATTTTGGGCGGACATATATTGCTAGTATGGCTCATAAACCCGCAAATGTATATATTACTAATGCGGAAAAGGTAAAATTAAAGCTGTGACATTCTCCCTTGCCTAAAGAGGCGAGGGCTTTCCTAACCTCTGCAACTATTGTTTGTTCGGAATATTTTTTTATCTTGACATGTAGTCAATGACTACAGTATAATATGTTCAGAGGTATACGCGTTGACTACACTGGAGGTGCTTATGAGTATTGAGATATATAACCTCGAAGGAATCGAGATTGAAGTTGAAAGATATGATAAGGATGACAAGGAAGCTGCGCGTCGTCGTATAGCTTATTGTTTTAGGATGATAAGAGAGAAGTCAGGTATGAGTAGAACGGATTTTTGTGAATGGTTGGGTGTTCCATATCGAACTATGCAGGAATGGGAACTTGGACGGCGAGCCATGCCAGAATATGTTCTTCGGTTGATTGCATATAAGGTGATGAACGAATTAAGCAAAGGGAGAATTGGGTGATATGGTGGATGAAACGAATATTAAAAAACAGCGTGAGATTGGCAAACAGCTATTATTGGTAGATATAATTCACGCTGAAAATGATAAGGTTATGAAAGGTAGTTTTTCGCGCCTTTCGTCAAATGATCTTGTAAGATGGACATCTATGACGAATGAAGAAGTGGATCACTTTATAGAAGTATGTTCGGTGCTTGATCCATGGAATATGGCTAAAGCTGCTGCAAAGAAGTATCGCACAGAGAGTACATTTGGAGTAGATACTATAGTTTATGGTTTTGTATTATCGACGTATTATAGAATGGGAAACCTGTTTGTCCAGTCGGTAAAACTAGACAGGTTTGGGTATTTTTGTGAAAAGTTTTCGGAACTGAATTATGAAGAATACTGTGAGATATGTAAGGATTTTCCTGTTGATGAATCATATGCATCATCAGAATTTTTTGAAGAGGCAATGAGATTCTATATCAGGTATTTTGTGTCGGTAATCAAAGAAGTGATATCAGAAGGTTACGATTGGGATGTAATAGTCAGCATGACAAGAACAGATATCACGGAGGATAGATATCAAAGACTTGTGAAAGAGGTATGAATTATGACAAAAATAGTAGTGGAGGATCCGGATATAAATGTGGCGAATTCGCCATAATTAAAAGTCAATCGAAATTTTTGATAGATAAGAATTAATGATATAACTCCCTTTAGGTAATCACATTTCTTTGGTTACCTAAAGGGAGTTTTGAATTACTATGAATGGTTATCTCAGTTTAAGGCGCTTACGCCCAAGCATCCTTTTCCTTAGGTATTCTGATGCCTACGGTAAGGTATTCTTCGTTGAGGAACCACTCGCCGGTGCTTCCTTTCTTGCGGAGTCTTACCTGTCTGTCGGAATCAGAGCCTGATGACTTAACCCAGAGAGTAACATATCCATCCTTCTGGTTGTCATAAGAATTCGGATGATCGAATACTGTGATCTTGTAAGGTTCTGTTGGCTTATAGTTATTCTCTGGTGATGTTCCTTCAAAATACGAGAGCATATGATAATCCTTGTCTTTAAGTTGCTCCTTCATCCTGGCGATTTCCTGATTCATAAGTGGAGCAGGACCTTTTAAGAAGGTAAGCATCTCTATGGCTTTATCATAATTATTGTTGATATTGTTCATCGCAAGGATAACCAAAGCAACTACGCCAAAAGGATTCGTAAGATTAGCCTGAGGAAGTGCCTTCAGTTCTTCGAGGCTCTCAGGAAGCTTGGTGAAAGTAAATGTTTCTTTCTTCTGACGAATGTTCTTAACTGCGTCGTTCGCCAACTTATCAGCTCCTTTAAGGGCATCGTTCATTGCTTTTCTGCTGCTGCTTGTAACTGCTCCCTGGATGCTGTTTTCTACACGGTTTAATAAACTGTCAAATAATCCCATGTTTTTGAACTCCTTTCGATATATCTTAATCTAATCCCCACTTTGCAGCGTTCTTGGCAATTGGACGTAGTACGCTGTCCCATGATTTATTGATAGATCTAATCAAATCACTATATCTGGTTCCGTTTGATAATGGATCTGGAAGGGATTCCGCAAGCCAACGGTCGGCAACGTCCTTAACAACCATATCGTAGTGCACGAGTGCATAAGGGGTTTTGGAAGATTCACTAGCATAATCTTCAATCAGCTTAAGCGCTGTTTCAAAGCTACTTATAATCGATATTAATATATCACGCACAAGTTGCGTTACCAATACAGTAGGCTCATCTGCCACAAGCTTATCACATTCACCAAGAAGCTTTTTGGCACTTTCAAGACATCCTTTCATATTGTCTTTCGCTGCGTAGATATTCTTGAATGCACAAGAAAGTCTGTCAATAATAAACAAATCGTTGGTGCCGCCACTCGAAAGTAGTGTTTTAAGGTGCTGTGTATTGCCGATATAAGCGTTGAGGTGATTTTTGGCAATATCGTAGTTCTCTTCAGGTGTGGCACTTTTACGCAGTTTAAGCTCCTTGATGATTTCGGCATTGCCATAGTTTACTCTTAGGGTATTATATTCATTGAAACCATAGATGATTGTACTATTTCTGTCGGATATAGATCCGAGTTCCTTGTCCAATCGAATCATTGTAAATGCCAGCTTAAACATCTCTTTGTTGGAAATATCAAGTGCAATGCGGCCAAACTCATTGGCAAAAATACCTATATGCACGATTGATTTTATGTTCGCAAATGTATCTGATTTAGTGATATCATCAGCGCCAGTATTAGATGCATCCCCTTTTAAGTATATATTGGCGGTTTTACATGCGTAAAGCTCTAAATCGTTTATTTTTGAAAAAAAGTCTAATAGTCCTTTGTCGGCTTTCTGATAACCGGATCCAAATTCTATCTCGCTAAGTCCAGCCATAGTCTCTGTGTACTTATCAGATATTGCGTTATTATAAGCATTTAATTTAGCTGACATAACCTTTTCAGCATCAGAATTATCTACATCCGTAAGATTATCATTCGAAAGCTGCGCATTGTTTTTAGGCTCTGTTTTTATTTCCATATTATCGCTCATTATGATTTCTCCTCGTAATTGATCTTTTCCTAGACATGGTTCATCGAATATCGATTATTAGAATCTGACCTCATAAGTCGAGATATACCATCTTCTGTTACCAACACGCCTACAGGTATGGTTTGATGGGGTGCCAATCTGCTTGCCGTTCTTGTCGATTGCAGCAGTCTGAACAATTGCTTCTTCCTCCTTCTCACCATATGCTTCTTTGATTTTTTCCTGTTCAGCATCATCTAAGAAGAAATTATCTATGCTGTTGTCATCATAACCCTGGATCACCTTGGTTACGGTTTTGTCTGGATCAACGAATGCATGAACGTATTCTCCATGGAAACGTTCCTGATGACGATCCCAATGGTAGTTGATCAGATCAAGCTGTGTTGGATTTTCTCTTCTTTCTGGATCGATGCAGTCAAAGTATAGATCATAATTCTTCTCCTTGATTGCAGTCATGAAGATCTCAACCAAGCGCTCTGGTGTTACATCGTCAGGAACTTCCTTCACGGTGTACCAAGCATCCTTTAATTCCTTCACCTTTTCTTCATCAATAAACCTTCCTGTATGCTCACCGTTCTCATCAGGGATTGCCATGATGTGTCCAGGAACATAAAGTGCGAGAGGAGTGACCTCCCATGCCATGACTGGTGCTAAAGCCTTGTTTTCACTTGCATCTGGAGATTCATATGCGATGCTGCTGATTACACCAATTACGGACCATTCTTTCACTTCCTGAAGGGTGGTATCTACCTGACGACGATAACGCTTAACTGCCTCATAAGGTCCGAGCCAATCGCGACCGTCGATTCGTAGGAAATACATGCCATCTGAACGGGTTCCTGTCCAGATGAATTCAGCATCAGTTCCGCAAAACTGATTGTCAGGATATCGAATGTTGTCGAAAACAACGATTTTTCCCTTCATGTCATCTATAGTATACTTTTGGAAATCAGGTGTAGGGAAGATCTTTTCGAGCTTATTCTCGGTATGAGCAGCAAGGAAATCTTTCCAAGCATTCTCGCTTACTTCTGCATAATGCTTACGTAGATTCTCTTCGTTCTCAAGGTAGATGATCATGTCCCTATCTACGGTCATGATATTGCCTGCTCCGCCCTTGACGCACGCCTTGGCGCGCATATATAGATTGTTGATGCGCTCGTCATTGGGGGCAAATTCAACTAGCATCTTGATTCTGCCTAAGGCATCTTCCTTATTACGGAACACATAGCCTGCAGCACCCTGTGCGCGCGCTACTTCTTTTTCGTATTCCTCAAGATAATGTGTAGCTTGGGTAATACGAGAATTCAAATTATCTTTGGTAATTGTAAAAACTGAATTGTCAAACATACTCATATTCCTCTTTCGTAAAGATGTTCGTTCAACGTGTTACACTATCATTTTACTAAAAAAATGTGTTCTTGTAAACATACAATTCAAGTGCATTTTCATCAGATTCTATGGTATACTGATTATATATGAATCTGATCACAAAGAGGAGTAAAATATCGGAGAATGGCGATAATTAGAGCGGTAATATTGTTTAGTATGGAAATGATCTGTTGCGGGTATACATTCGGCGCATTAGTCCAGTTATTTTGCGACCGATGAAAAAAGAATATTTGTATATAATGTTGACATATACAGATGTGTTGATATACAATTAATATAACCTATAAAGAGTGCGTGAGAGACAAGCTCGTTGACCGCACAGCAACCTGCATAAGTAAGGTGCTAAGGCTTGAATGATGGGGTAATAAACTGTTAACAATCCCATCGGTGACGATGGGTTTTGTATTAGCTCTTTATGGTTAATAAATCAATAGGAGGAGTAATATATGCGTTTACTCAAGGATTTACTTAAGAGCGATTCAACAGTTTGGATTTGTTGTGAAAGCGATGATTCAAAGGAAAGATTTTTGCATCAGGCTGAAGAAGAAGGATTTAT
>JAEEGL012910129.1_pt1 | contig 22028 bp, 19 predicted proteins | sample 9134231 | NCBI WGS metagenome assembly JAEEGL01 (sample SAMN16246548, study PRJNA631951) | gut metagenome | biome: gut microbiome; feature: rumen; material: fiber-attached | host: Bos | place: Iran: Karaj | collected 2018-10 | reverse complement strand
CGCAAAGAAGCTCGTGGCAAACGGAATCAAGCTGGTTGCCGAGGGAGCCAACATGCCTACACGCGCAGAGGCAATCAAGTACCTGCAGCAGAATGGTGTTTCATTCGCACCTGGAAAGGCTTCAAACGCCGGTGGTGTAGCAGTCTCTGGACTTGAGATGAGCCAGAACTCAGAGCGCCTCTCTTGGACTTTCGAGGAAGTTGACAGCTACCTGAAGCGCATCATGACCAACATTCACGACAACGCATGGGACAACGCAAAGAAGTACGCCACAGAGGGTGACTACGTTGCCGGTGCCAACATCGCGGGATTCGTAAAGGTCGCAACCGCAATGGTCGCACAGGGATTGGTATAATTACTTTCAAACAAAAAAGCGAGTTTTAACGTTTTTTGCGTAGCAAAAATTGACGCGATGCGGCAAAGTTAAAACTCGTTAAGCAAGCGAAGCTTGCGACTTGCTCAGGGATTGGTATAATCCATCGGCAAGTCTGATACCTAAATAACAACGGCCGGTCTCAAGGGCATTCCGCTCATGGGGCCGGCTCTTTTTTTCCACCCCCTCTTGATTATCTTGGGCAACAGTGATAGTATCTATCTCAGTGAAGTTAAAAATCTTAAAAAACGCAAGCAATTAATATAGTCCAAGAAAAATACCGATAATTCAATAGTTGAGTTTGTCGTTTCTCAGGATACCCCCGGGTTCCGAATGAAACACTGTAAAAAAGTATAGAGTGGAGAGAGAATAATGCCTTGTCCGAAAAGGATTTTAAAGGCAGCTAAAACACACATTTGTAGGTTATGGTATGGCAAACACTGAATCAAAACGCTCCGTTCCGACAAAACTCTATGTCCTTGACGTTCTCATTTTTTTATCAGGTACAATTTACGCATGCATTGCGTCCGTATTACTCCAGATGATTGGAGGGGGGCTGTATCCGGTACCACAGGCGGCCGTCCTGCTTCTGCGCTCCCTTTTTTCTCCCCTGCCCCTCATCTATCTTGCGGCACTTGCGGTGGTAATAGCTTTGTCCATGAAAATCAGCTACGGAAGACTCTCGTCCTACGACGGAAGTGAGGAATCCGCCCAAAGATGCAACAAGACGGTCGGAAACCTTGAGAACCTGAACGTGGGACTCGCAATCCTTCACGGAGTCGCAGTCGCATTGCTGATCAGTTTCTCCGCAAAAAGTAAGGGCATCTATGTCCCGACCATCCCCTTTGTCATGCTCAATTTCAGCTCCACACTGCTTTTCGGAATCACATTCTATGTTCTGTGGATTGAACAGACCGAGGCGTGGATCTCTTTCATCCCGTTCAAAAAGGAGAACATGAGCTTCGGTCTTGTCATGCGCAACACGCTCGTAGCCGTCCTGACCTGCATCAGCCTCGTCCTGAGCCTTATGTCCCCGGTCCTCGCATTCGGTGACAGCGTGGGAAGAAACGGAAACACAGTCATGTCCATTTTCCTAAACAAGGTGCTCGGGATTGCCATCATCGGAATGACTCTCAACATTCTGGACATCTTCATGCTCATGCGCGGATTCATGAACCGACTCACCAAAGTCGCCGACTACAGCCACAACACGGCAAAGGGAGACTATACGGCAAAAGATCTGGAGGTCATCAGCCGCGATGAGTTCGGCCTTCTCATAAATGATTTGAACAGCTCCAACGCGTCCACGAAAAAGCTTCTGGGCCACGTGAGAGAAAACGTAAATGACGGAAGCGTCGTTGCGAAAAAACTTCAGGCGAACATGACGGAAACGGCCGCGTCGGTCTCACAGATTATCTCGAACCTGAACAGCATTGAGTCCGAGATTCTCTCTCAGGCATCGGGAGTTGAGGAAGCTCAGTCAGCGACGATGGAGATTCTTGAGAACATCAGCGCACTGAACAAGAGCATTGAGAATCAGTCCGCCGGTGTTGAGGAAAGCTCGGCTGCGGTAAGGCAGATGGTCGCGAACATTCAGAGCGTGGCGAAGATTCTTGAGAAGAACGAGAACTCTCTCAGGTCGCTGGAGTCCGCATCCAACATAGGATCAAGCAGAGTTGCGGATTCCGTGAAAATGTCGGACAAGGTCCTGCAGGATTCGTCAGGTCTTTTGGAAGCGTCCGCCGTCATACAGAACATCGCGTCCCAGACAAACCTCCTTGCCATGAACGCTGCCATTGAGGCGGCACATGCAGGGGAAGCCGGAAAGGGATTCGCCGTCGTCGCGGATGAAATCAGAAAGCTTGCAGAACAGAGCAACTCGCAGGGAAAGAGAATTGCAAAGAGTCTTCAGGGGCTCAACGGAGTGATTAAGGATGTGTCCAGCAGCACCAAGCTCGTGCGCGATCAGTTCAACCAGATTCTTGAGCTGACCCAGACGGTAAAGAACCAGGGAGACGTGGTGATGAACGCGATGAGGGAGCAGGAGACCGGAAGCACGCAGGTTCTTGAGGCAGTGAAGAACATTGACGAGGCAACCGTCGAGGTTAAAAACGCGGCACAGGAAATGCTCTCTGGAAGCAAGCAGGTCGCATCCGAAATGACATCCCTCTCCCAGACCACGCAGCGCATCACGGATTCCGTCAAGGAAATCAACGGAGGCACGTCACAAATCATGGACTCAATCAAGGAAGTGAACGCATCTTCCGAACAGAACATGAGGAGCCTGAACAACATCCAGGAGGCGATGGAAGCATTCACGCTGTAGGATTCAGTCCAAACAAAAACAACGCCACTTCGGTTTTCCGGGGTGGCATTTTTTTTTGCAGAATCACAAGTGCCACGCGATGACACCCTGCGACAAAATGTGATATACTGCAAGCATGGAAAAGAAACAGAAAAAATCACAAGCGAAAAAGCCAAGGGAAAACCACACAAAGCCGCTCAGACTGCATAAAATTGAGCAGGCAATTCAGAGCATGAGCTATCCGAGTGTGGAACAACTGCAAAGGAAACTTGAGGTTTCACGCCGTACAATTCTCCGCGACATCGACCAGCTTAAAATCTACTACAACGCGCCCATCGAATATGACAGGGAGCACAAGGGCTACTACTTCAGCGACAGCACTTATTTCGTAAGAAACACGCTGCTCACCGAAAGCGAGATCTTTGCCGTCGCCGGAATCCTGCCCCTCATAGAACGCTACAAAAACACTCCGCTGAAAGACACAATCGAAAAAGTATACAGCACCATTTCAGAGATGCTGCCGAATCAGATTGAGGTGAAGTCCAGCTTTATGAACGACGTTGAGTTCATCTCCAACCCGCTCCCGATAATTGACGAGGAGATTTTCAATCAGGTTTTCAAGGCGACGAAACTTCACAAAATCATACGCTTCGATTACCGCTCTATAAGCGCGACAAGCCACAAAAAGCACTCCCTTCACCCCTACAAGATTTGCAATCAAAAAGACGACTGGTACATCCTGGGATTTTCACCTAAGCGTGAAAAATTTGTGACCTTCTCCCTTGCCCGCATGAAAAACATAGAGCTTAAGGATGATTTCATGCCCGACCCCGACTACAAAAAAAAGGTTCATATAGACCCTGATTTCGGAATCTGGAACAACGCAGAGCCGGCACAAAAAATTGAGCTTCTCTTCGACAAATCCGTGAACACATATATACTTGAACGCATCTGGCACAAAAGCCAAAAGCGCCGCCAATACCGCGACGGATCCGTTTACCTGAGCTTTGAGTCCAACCAGCTGCAGGAAGTCTTGTTCTGGGTTCTCAGATTCGGCGCATCGGTGCAGGTCCTGAATCCCCCGGAACTCGTGGAGACATACAGGAATGAGATTCGGAAGATGAGCAAGATTATTTTTGGGGAAGGATAATTTTTTTCCGCGGTGTCATTATTTGGCACTGTGGGGTGGTATAATGGGAAATAATATACTTTTTTGGAGGAATTTATATGAAAACTATCGATGAATTTTGTGGACAAACCAACGGTTATTCTCGTTCGATAACATTGAGAAACAAATTGATTCCAATTGGAAAAACGGAAGAAAACATTCAAAAACAACATCTGCTGGATAATGATATTACACGCTCTCGAGCATATGTTGAAGTCAAAAAGATGATAGATGATTTCCACCGCTCATTTATAGAAGAAGTCCTTTCTAAAGCAAAACTTGAGTGGGGTAAATTATACGACAAATTTGAATTATTCCAGAATGAAAAAGACAAACAGAAGAAATCGAAAATAAAAAAGGAATTGGAAACAATTCAAGGAGTAATGCGAAAGCAAATCGTAAAGAAATTTAAGGAGGATGAAAGATTTGATAAACTTTTTAAGAAAGAGCTTTTAACAGAATTCGTTCCAACCGTAATTAAGGCTGATGAATCAGGAACTATATCTGACAAACAGGCCGCTCTTGATGTGTTCAAAGGTTTCGCAACATATTTTTCAGGCTTTCACCAGAACAGGCAGAACATGTACAGTGAAGAAGCTCAGTCTACAGCCATCAGCAATAGAATCGTTAATGAAAACTTTCCGAAGTTTTATTCAAATGTAAAAGTTTTTGAATACTTGCAGAAAAACTTCCCGGAAATCATTTCGCAGACAGAACAGACTCTTTCTGAGTTCTTAAGAGGCAAAAAACTTGCTGATATTTTTAGTGCGGACGGATTTAACGCTGTTTTAAGCCAGAGTGGAATTGATTTTTATAATACAATAATTGGCGGTATAGCAGGTGAGGCAGGAGCACAAAAGCTTCAGGGCTTAAATGAAAAAATAAATCTTGCCCGTCAGCAGCTTCCCGCAGAAGATAAATCCAAGCTCAAGCGAAAAATGTCCGCATTGTACAAGCAGATTTTAAGCGACATAAGTAGGCCTTCTTTCATTCCTGTTGGATTTGAATCAAGCGATGAAGTCTATGAGTCTGTAAAACAGTTTAAAGAACAGTCATTAAATAAAACTCTCTCTGAGATAAAAACACTTTTTGAAAAAGCTGATTACGATTTGAATCAGATTTATGTGCCTGCAAAAGAAGTCACCGAATTCTCTTTAAAAGTTTTTGGCAACTGGTCGATTCTGCATGAAGGTCTTTTCCTGATTGAAAAAGATAAAGCAAAAAAGACTCTCACGGAAAAGCAGGTTGAAACTTTAAGTAAGGAAATTGCAAAAAGAGATTGTCCTCTTACGGATTTGCAGAACGCCTATGAAAGATGGGCAAAAGAAAATGATGTTGCAGTGGATAAGACTGTAAAAAATTATTTCAGAATTGCAGAACTTCGTGCTGATGAAAAAACAAGAGAGAAAGATTTTGTAGAAATCTTAAAAAAGATTGAATCAGCCTTTGAGAAAATCGATTTTGAAAAGCAAGAAAATTTGATAAAGGAAAAAGACTCTGCAACTCCGATAAAAGATTTCCTGGATGAAGCTCAGAACCTTTATCATCACCTGAAACTTGTTGATTATCGAGGAGAAGAGCAGAAGGACACGGATTTCTATTCAAGGTATGACGAGATAATGCAAACACTTTCTGAAATCGTTCCGCTTTATAATAAAGTGAGAAACTTTGTTACGAAAAAGCCGAATGAGGTAAAGAAAGTAAAGTTGAATTTTGATAATGTTTCATTAGCAAAAGGTTGGGATGTAAACAAAGAATCTGATTATACATGTATTTTACTCCGTAGAAGTGGACAGTATTATTTAGGATTACTAAATCCAAAAGATAAGCCAAAGTTTGACCCTGAGAACAATGGTGAAACATGTATAAATAAGAATGATTGTTATGAAAAGCTTGTCTATAAATATTTTAAGGATGTAACAACCATGATTCCAAAATGTTCGACACAGTTAAACGATGTTAAACAACATTTTAAAAACTCTAATGAAGATTATATTTTGGAAAACGATAATTTTATTAAGCCACTTGTAATTTCAAAGAAAATTTTTGACCTGAATAATAAAACTTTTGATGGAAAGAAAATGTTTCAAATTGACTATTATAGGAATACTAGCGATTTAAAAGGTTATACAGAAGCTGTAAAGGATTGGATTTCATTTTGTATGACTTTTGTTTATTCCTATAAAAGTACCTGTATATATGATTTTTCTTCCTTAGGCGATTGCAGCCAATTTAAGCAGGTTGATCAGTTTTACAAAGAGATTAATCTTTTACTTTATAAAATTTGGTTTGTGAATGTAACTGCTGAAAAAATCAATTCCCTTGTAGATTCCGGCAAACTTTTTCTCTTCCAGATTTACAATAAAGACTATTCAACAGGTAAAGACGGTGGAAACGGCTCAACAGGCAAAAAGAATCTTCATACGCTTTATTGGGAAAATTTGTTCAGTGAAGAAAATCTTCGTGATGTTTGTCTTAAATTGAATGGAGAAGCTGAGCTCTTCTGGCGTGATGCAAATCCGAATGTAAAAGCTATTTGTCATAAAAAAGGCTCGGTTCTTGTAAACAGAACTACTTCTGACGGAGAAACAATTCCAGAAGAAATCTATCAGGAAATCTATAAGTTCAAAAATCCTGACAAACAGGAAAAAGACTTCAAAGTTTCCGATACTGCAAAAGAACTTCTTGACAGCGGTAAAGTTGTCTGCAAGGAAGCAAAATTTGACATCACGAAAGACCGTCACTTTACACAGAAGACATATTTGTTCCACTGTCCGATTACCATGAATTTCAAAGCCCCTGAAATTACAGGAAGAAAATTCAATGAAAAAGTGCAGCAAGTTTTAAAAAACAATCCTGATGTAAAGATTATTGGTCTTGATCGTGGTGAGCGACATTTGATTTATCTTTCTCTCATCAATCAAAAAGGCGAGATTGAGCTTCAGAAAACGCTTAACCTTGTGGAGCAGGTCCGAAATGATAAAACTATTTCTGTCAATTATCAGGAAAAACTTGTACAGAAAGAAGACGAACGCGACAAAGCACGCAAAAATTGGCAGACAATCAGTAACATCAAAGAATTAAAAGAAGGATATCTTTCAAACATCGTGCATGAAATTGCAAAATTAATGGTAGAAAACAATGCAATTATCGTAATGGAAGATTTGAATTTCGGCTTTAAGCGCGGGCGATTTGCAGTTGAGCGGCAGGTATATCAGAAGTTTGAAAACATGCTCATTGAAAAACTGAATTATCTCGTGTTTAAGGACAAGAAAGACACTGAATCTGGTGGTGTCTTGAATGCATACCAGCTGACAGATAAAGCTGCAAATGTAAGTGATGTTGGTAAGCAGTGTGGATGGATTTTCTATATTCCGGCAGCTTATACTTCAAAAATTGACCCGAAGACTGGCTTTGCAAATCTCTTTTATACTGCAGGACTTACAAATATCGAAAAGAAAAAAGACTTCTTCGATAAGTTTAATTCAATCCGTTATGACAGGAAGACTGATTCGTTTGTATTTAGTTTTGATTACAGTGAATTTGGAGATAATGCAGACTCTAAGAAAAAATGGGAAGTTTATTCCAGAGGTGACAGACTTGTTTTCAGCAAGGCAGAAAAATGTGTTATTCGTGTAAATCCAACAGAAAATTTAAAAGAATTGTTCGACAAGCAGGAAATCAACTGGAATTCAGAAGATAATTTTATCGACCAGATTCATGAAGTTCAGGCGGAAAGAGAAAACTGTGCTTTTTATGATGGATTGTATCGCTCATTTACTGCAATTCTTCAGATGAGAAATTCCGTGCCTAATTCTTCAAAACAGGAAGATGATTATCTGATTTCCCCTGTCATGGCAGATGATGGAACATTTTATGACAGCCGTGTTGAAGCAGCAAAGGGTAAAACTGCCGATGGAAAATGGATTTCAAAACTCCCTGTTGATGCTGATGCAAACGGTGCATATCACATTGCTTTGAAGGGGCTTTATCTCTTGCAGAATAATTTCAATTTGAATGAAAAAGGCTATATTGAGAATATTTCCAACGCGGATTGGTTCGAATTCGTACAAGAGAAAAATTATGCAAAATAAAGGTTAACTGGTAGCCTATGGAACTATACCTGAAAATCAGTTACCTGAATGATTTTATATTTTGTCCTCTTTCGATTTATTACCATCAGCTGTATGGGAGCCTTGACGAACGGATGTATTATGGGAAAGCCCAGCTGGACGGAAAGGCGGCTCATGCGGCGGTGGATGAAAAAAGATATTCAACGCACAAAAACATTTTGCAGGGGCTGGACATTTATTCGGATGAATATAATCTGTGCGGAAAAATTGATACCTTCGATGAGGACAAGGGGCTTCTAACGGAGCGGAAGAAACACATCGAAACAATTTACGACGGATATGTGTTCCAGCTGTACGCTCAATGCTTGTGCCTAAGGGAGATGGGCTATGACGTGCGGCAAATCCGTTTTTATTCAAGCGATGACAACAAGGTTCATCCCGTAAAACTTCCGGAAGATGATGAAGAGATGTTTGGAAAGTTCAAGGCGACGAATGAAGCGATGCAGAGTTTTGAAGTAAGCTCTTACGAACCAAAATCACCGGAAAAATGTCGAAACTGCATATACAATGATTTTTGCGATCGTCCGCTTGTACCTAAAAATTATCGCGGAGGTTTTTGAAATGATGAGCACGCGAGATTTCGAATTCAAACAGATTGTTTTCACATTCATCGACGAAGGAGAGAAAATCAGTTTCAAAAACGATAATCTTATTATCACTGATAAAGAAGGAAAGATAAAACATCAGTCCACATGCTACCGTCTTTTTCTTCTTTTTATCTGCGGGGATTATTGCCTTACGACAGGACTTTTGGACCGCTCAAAGAAGTTCGGATTTTCCATCGTGTTTATGACACCCAATCTTCGGATAACGGCGATGCTTCCATCAAAGGCCGAAGGAAATGTTCTTTTGCGAAGAAAACAATATGCTTACGATAAAACGGACATAGCCGCACACGTCATTTCAAACAAGATTCACAATCAATGTACCCTGCTGAAAAAGAAACGGAAAAAATCAGAAGAGGAAAAAGAAACGATTGCAAAACTGGAACAATTTGAAAAAGATGTTTTGAAGCCGGATTTGAGCGGACAAGAAATCATGGGGATTGAAGGAATCAGTGCGAAGCTTTATTTTAAATCGCTGTTTGCTTCCTATGAGTGGAAAAGCAGGCAGCCACGCGTAAAAAACGACATGACGAATACACTCATGGACATAGGTTATACAATCCTGTTTAACATTGTGAATGCACTTCTTGAGATGTACGGATTTGATGTCTACGTCGGAATTCTTCACACCCAGTTTTTCCACCGCAAGTCGCTCGTGTGCGATTTGGAAGAACCGTTTCGTCCGATAGTCGATGCGGCAATTTTGAAAGCCTTGAATCTTGGACAAGTCAGCGAAAAGGATTTTTGGAAAAATCAAAATCAGTATATCCTGTCATGGAAAAATTCAAAGAAATATGTCGGACTGATTTTACAAGCAATCATGGAATATAAAAATGAAATATTCATTTATTTGCAGTCATATTACCGTGCGTTTATGAGAGACAAAGGTGCGGAGGATTTTCCTGTTTTTGAAATGTTTGAAGAAGGAGGCTCAGATGCTTTTAATCAGCTATGACATCAGCAACGACAAATTGCGTACAAAGTTTGCGAAGTTTCTTTCCAAGTTTGGGTTCCGGCTACAATATTCGGTCTTTGAAATCACAAACAGCGAAACCGTGCTGAAAAATATTGAGACAGAAATTCAGAATAATTATGCAAAGCACTTTACAGAGGAGGACAGTATCATTATACTAAAATTGTCGGAAACATGTCAGAAGATATGTTACGGCTATGCCAAAAATGAAGAAAAAGAAGTCTTCATCGTCGGCTAACACTGCAAACCCTGGGCCTTACTGGAAGTTTTTATGGAAAAACACGCTTTTTTGCCAAATTTTCAAGCAACAAATGCGAAAAACAGCAAGATACAGTACCGTTGTACATCGCGAAGGGGTTTCAGACTGATACTAAATTTCTACTGTTGTAGATTCCATCCGGCAAGGCGCTCGCCTGTTGGTTTCAGACTGATACTAAATTTCTACTGTTGTAGATGTAGTTTTTTTTCTACCAATTATATAGGTTTCAGACTGATACTAAATTTCTACTGTTGTAGATAAATATATCAAGATTCGTGTCCTTGTGTTTCAGACTGATACTAAATTTCTACTGTTGTAGATTCCATTGCTGATGCCAGTGGTCCTGGGTTTCAGACTGATACTAAATTTCTACTGTTGTAGATCTTTGTCCAGGCTAGTTTGTTTTAACTAGTTTCAGACTGATACTAAATTTCTACTGTTGTAGATCCTTACACTTTAATCATACTATATTTTCGTTTCAGACTGATACTAAATTTCTACTGTTGTAGATAGAATGTCTGCTTTTGGTGATGCTTTGTTTCAGACTGATACTAAATTTCTACTGTTGTAGATTCTTACACTTTAATCATACTATATTGTTTCAGACTGATACTAAATTTCTACTGTTGTAGATCAGAAGTTTCTTAATCGCAAGAATCAGAAGTTTCAGACTGATACTAAATTTCTACTGTTGTAGATTGTAATGTTCTATGTCAGCATCTTTTGTTTCAGACTGATACTAAATTTCTACTGTTGTAGATAAAGCTATTTCCTCACCGATTTCTTTGTTTCAGACTGATACTAAATTTCTACTGTTGTAGATTGTCTATGGGTTTTACTCTCGTTTGTCTGTTTCAGACTGATACTAAATTTCTACTGTTGTAGATTAATGAGCTACTTTCCCACAAGTTTGTTTCAGACTGATACTAAATTTCTACTGTTGTAGATTACAGGCGATTAAGACACTGGTGGTCGTTTCAGACTGATACTAAATTTCTACTGTTGTAGATAGAACTGTACTGACTTCTGATTTCCTTGTTTCAGACTGATACTAAATTTCTACTGTTGTAGATATCAATTCATACACCACTTCGGCAATCGTTTCAGACTGATACTAAATTTCTACTGTTGTAGATAAGGCTTCCGAACCACCACCAAAAAAGTTTCAGACTGATACTAAATTTCTACTGTTGTAGATTCCAAGAGCAACGATGGCTCAAAACGGGTTTCAGACTGATACTAAATTTCTACTGTTGTAGATTATTTTCCCAATCCAGCAAGTTATCAGTTTCAGACTGATACTAAATTTCTACTGTTGTAGATCTCATATACACATCAAGAAGGAAGGAATATAATAGACAACTAACGGCTAGATTACAATATATACCATTCTCAATACGGATGATTGAAATTTCACGGAATCCATGGTATAATTCATTTGTTGGAGGATAAAATGAATACTGCACCCGTAAAAGACAAAATAGAGTATACGGTTTCTCTTGTAAGCGATTTTGCAAAAAAATATTCGCTTTCCACCACACAGGCCTTCAACTATCTTGACCGATTTAGTACTATTTCTCTTTTAGGCCAGCATTACAATATTGCCCATACACTTTCTTCTTCCGAGATTATTGATGACCTTGCACTGTATTGTAAAAATCACGGAGGAAACCTCTGATGCTTTTATATCATGGGTAAACAGTAGAAATAAAGGACTCTGCCATGAATGACATTGAATATCAGATTGAATGTACTACGAGAGACCTTGCAACCTATCTTGTAAAAGATTTTTCTTTTAGTGTGGAGCAAGCACTCAGGACCATCTACAATTCAGAACTCTACAAGAAACTCTGCGACCCCAGAACAGGATTGTACTTTCAAAGTCCTCTTTATGTGTATGACTATTTGAAGATCGAAATCAAAACAGGAAAACTGCAATGAGCGGGGATTATGGAAACTAATAATGAAAAAGTTGAAGAAAAAAAATACAGTGTCATTATTTGGCACTGTGATGTGATATAATAATCTGTGAAAATGAAAAACTAAAGAATTAACTTAGGAAGCGAGTAGATAAAACTATGTCAAAAAATCATATTGAAAAGATCCAATGTCCAAGATGCGGCAAAGATGTTGATTATGTATATTGGGATACCGTAAATGTAAGTCTTGACCCAGAACTGAAAGAGAAAGTTTTGGACAAAAGCATTTACGCTTATAAATGTCAATGTGGATACCAAGATTTTTTGCAACATCCGCTTTTATATAATGATATGGATAAAAACATTATGATTCACTATGTGGAATTCGATGAAGTTCAAGACACCATTGAAAGTCTGAATGAAGTGAAAAGCAACATGAATTCATTGTTTTCTAAAATTGTCAATTGTGATTATCGAATTGTAACAAATCCTGACGATATGATTGAAAAAATAAATATTCTTGATGCTGGATATAGTGATAAGGTAATCGAAACAATCAAATGTATTTATAGAAGAGCTTTCAAGGAAACGAAGGATTATACAAAAGATTTTGAATTACGGTTTCATCCGCCTGTCCCAAATTCTGAATATGAAATAGAAAAAGATTATCATTTTCTGTTAATCAACTATGAAAAAGGAGTCTATCAAATATTACCTATAGATAAATCGAAATTCGAAAAACACAAAGATCAGATCAAATTCCAAGAATCACGGAGACACTACTGTGATTATGTTATAGGAACCGAGTGGGCTGACAGCATAATTGACGGAACTATTCTAACAGAAGACGGTTTTTACAATATTATTGATGATGGAAAAAAGACCTTCAGAGAAAAATATAAGAATGAATACGTCGACTTAAAATCCTCATTAAAGGACATAAACAGTCTTGATGATGATGAAAAAACTTTGCTTTTTTATGCAGTCATTTCTGAAGACTATGAAGAAACGAAGAATCTTCTTGAAAAGGGTGCTAATCCGAATGTAGTATTGGACAGTGACAGAACGGTCATACATTATGCATTAGAAAACGGCGTCAATACGAAAATCATAGATTTATTGAAACAATACGGAGCTGATTTGAATAAAAATTCCCGAAAAGTTTCTCCTCTCAATTTTATTGACAATCGTATGCCTTTAGAATATTTAAAACATATGTTAGAACTTGGTATGGCTGGCAACGAAAAAGAATTGTTACGCGATTATGTACGTCATGCAAAAGATGTGCAGTGCATAAAGTATTTATTGGACAAGGGCCTGTCATTAGAAGAAAGATACGAAAATGATTTTAATGCCAATTGTGAGGCAATCTGTAATAATCCGTACAATAACTTTCTGGAAGAATTCTTAAAAATTGGTGGTAATCCTAACTCAAAATACAACGGGCGGCCGTGTTTCTTTTCAGACATTGAAGAATACAATGGACAAAAAAGAGCAAATGGGTACTATATACAGCGTCTAAAAATTCTCTTTTCGAATGGAGCCGACATAAATTTAAGCGATAAATTTTTACGGACACCAATAATGTATGCATGCAAATATTGTGTTAGAAAAGAAATGATATATTTTTTACTGCGATATCATCCAGATTTGTCCATGAAAGATTCAGAGGGTAAAAAAGTGTATGATTATCTAGATTCAAATGAGAATCTTTCTAAAAGAGAAAAAAAGGACATACAAAAAGACCTTATTCTCTATGAAAGCATATATGGATCCTAAACCCCGTATCTTCTGTTATGCGCCAAATCACCCATTTAGACCACCAAAATGGAAAAAAATTTAAATTTTTTCTCAACAGTGTCACTATTTGGCACCCTGGACATTGTATAATTATTCTCGTAGGCTGAAAAAGACTCAGAAAATCATGGAGAGTCAAACGCAGGCAGCCGAGGAGGATTTTATGGAAAGACAGATTCTGATTGAATGTGGGGACGCATGGTTTGAGTTCACGAAGAGCAGGACAGGGCAGCTTGATTTTGCGGGCAAGGTCGAGGGCTGCATCTCAAAATCCGAGCTGGACGGTTTTCATGAGATTGCAAGCAGCACATATTTTTCTCCGAGCTTTTACATATATGTCTGCGACTCGCTTAACATGAGTCCTGTACTCTGGATTGCTCCCGATGTTGACGTTTCGCGCAAGGATGAATTTGAGTATCTCCTTCACGTGGGAGCACTTCTTGCTGCCGTAAATGCGAAGGACTCACTTTTGGCGGGAGAGCTGTATTTGAGGAGAAGAAATACTTTCGATCAGTTCACGCCGCTTACGCAATTTATAATAGAAGAAATCAGCGTTGAGATTTTGTTCTCACTTTGCTTCGGCAGGATGCAGAATGTGTGCCCCGAGGACATTCCCGTTGTGTTTGATTTGGCACGTGAAAAACTTAGTTTTGATCCGTCAAGGGAATCTCTTGAACAGGCTTTTATGCGCTACTTCAAGGACAAAACAGTAACGGTAACTTTGCCCCTTGTCGGAACTCAGTTCTATTGTTGGGACCCGGAACCGGAAGTTTTGGAGAGACTTTGCGACAATCTCAGTGCGGAGGATTTGCTGGGTGCGGCAAGCAAAATACGGAAGGCCAAGCATGATTTTTATGCGTCATTGAAAACAACCGTCCAGGCTGAGCCATACAATCTGCATGATGTTAACGCGATTCTTGTGTGCATTGAAAATATTGAGGCAAAGATCTGCGGAAATCCGGGAATGGAAAAAGCAGGTCACATCCGTGCGCTCGCCGCAAAAGTCCTGCGTGTGGCAAAGGCGAAAAAAATGGCATACAAGGCAGAACTTACAAGATTGAGTGGCGGACAAATCGTAGTAAAACTTGAGGCTTAGTAAAAACAAAAAAGGGATGAGCCATCCAACCAAAAGATTGAAGTGCTCATCCCGCGTGAATAAATCACATCGTGAATAAATCACGGTAAAAAAATCACACAAACTGACGCTGGTACAAATCGTAGTACGCGCCTTTTTTGGCCATCAGCTCCGAGGGACTTCCCCGCTCGATGATTCCTCCGTTGTCAATCACATAGATGCAGTCGGCGTTCTGGATTGTGGAAAGCCGGTGGGCGATTACGAACGATGTCCTTCCCTTCAAAAGCCTCGCGATTCCTGCCTGCACCAAAAGCTCCGTCTTAGTGTCGATGCTGCTAGTCGCCTCATCCAGAACAAGAATACGGGGCTTGCTCAGCATGGTCCTTGCGAATGCCACAAGCTGTCTCTGTCCGTTGCTCAGCTCACCACCACGCGCCGTAAGTCTCGTGTCGTATCCGTCCTTAAGCTGCGAGATGAAATCATGTGCGTGAACCGCCTTTGCAGCCTCCACAATCTCATCCTCGGTAGCGTCAAGTTTTCCGTAAGCGATGTTGTCGCGAATCGTGCCGCTGAAGATGTAGTTGTCCTGAGTCATTATGCCCATCTGTGTGCGGAGACTGTCAATCTTGACCGAGCGGATGTCAGTGCCGTCAATCAAGATGCGTCCTCCCTGAATGTCGTAGAAACGGCTCAGGAGATTCACGATTGTTGACTTACCCGCACCGGTCGGTCCCACAAGCGCGATTGTCTTTCCCGCCTCCACGTCGAAACTCACGTCATGCAGGACATTCACATCCCCGTCGTAAGAGAAAGTCACGCCGTCGAAACGTACGTCACCTTTTATTCCAGGCATCACGGGCGCATCAGGAAGATTGGTAACGGTCGCCTCGGTGTCCATGATCTCAAAAATACGCTCAGCACCGCTCGCCGCATTCACCGCCTGATTGTAGAAATTGCTCAGGTTCATTATCGGCTGCCAGAACATTCCCACGTAATATCCGAACGCGATGTAAGTTCCGATTGAAACCGAATCCACGCCGAGCACCATGATACCCACAAGATAAAGAGCCATCGTGCCAACGCTCCAGCACAGGTCAATCCATGAGCCGAAAGCGTCGCACCATCGCACAGCGTTCAAGAACTCCTTGCGGTCAGCCCACACAAGCTCCTGGAAAGTTTTGTCGGTCTCATCCTCAGCACGGAAGCTCTGGATGATTTTTATTCCCGAAAGATCCTCGTTGATGAAAGCGTTCATGTTTGAGGACTTCAGTCTTTTCGCCCTCCAATATTTTTCCGCCTTGATTGAAATCAAAAAGATTCCGACCACCATCACCGGCATGGAGCAAAGAGCCGCAAGAGCAAGCCTCCAGTTTTTCGCGAACATGATTCCTATCACCGCGATGACCGTAATCAGATTCGGAATCAGAGTCGTCACGGCATTTTCAATTATGTCCTTGAGCGAGTTCGTGTCTCCGATGATTCGCGCGAGAATTTTTCCAGATGGCCTTGAGTCAAAAAATTTCAAGTCCAGATTCTGAATGTGCTCGTAAAGTTTCTGTCTTATATCCAGTATCACCCGGTTGCTCGTCCTCGCCATCACCATCATGCGGATCTTGATTGCCGTCACCATCACGATGTTGAGTCCCACGAAAATTGCGACCATCTTCAAAAGCCCGCCGATGTCACCCGGCACAATGTAATTGTCCACGGCATGTTCGAGCATCAGCGGATTTATCAAGTCAATCGCAGTACCCACCGCCATCAAAAGAAGCACCACCGCAACGTGTCCCTTGTATTTCATCAAATATGAAAACAGTCTCGGCATCGTGGAGAATTTGCTTTTCTTCGCAAGTGCCTCGTCCGTCTTGTAACTGTTCATTGCCATAAAAACCTCTTTAAATCAATGCTGACTGTCATAAGTCTCCTTGTAGAGACCTCCCAGTTTCAAAAGCTCGTCGTGGGTTCCTTCCTCCACGATCCGTCCCTTGTCCATCACGATAATCTTGTCCGCCTTACGGACACTGCTTATCCTGTGGCCGATTATGATTTTGGTCATGCCCGTAAGAGAGTTCAGCACTTCCTGAATCTCCTGCTCCGTCTCAGTGTCCAAGGCCGATGTGGAGTCATCAAGGACAAGCACCGGTGTCTTTCTTGCAAGCGCACGTGCAATGGTAATCCTCTGCTTTTGTCCGCCGCTCAAACCGATGCCACGCTCACCGATTACGGTCTGCTCCGCTTCCTTCATCTTTGATACAAATGGCCACGCCTTCGCACGCTGCAACGACTTTATCACGAGGGAATGCGGCATGGTCTCTTTTTCACCGAGCCGGATGTTTCCCTCAATTGTGTCGCTGAACAAAAAGATGTCCTGCATGACACAAGCGATGCTCCGTCTCAGAGCCGACAAGGGAATGTCCCTGATGTCAACTCCGTCCAGAAGAATCCTGCCCGAACCCACGTCGTACATTCTCTTCAGCAGGTTGATTATCGTGGTCTTTCCAGAACCGGTCGCACCCATTATTCCGAGAGTCTGTCCCGGCTTCAAGATGAAACTCACGCCGTCCAGAATCTTCCGTCCGTTTGCCTCATAGCTCACGTCATCGAAAGTGATTCCGCCGTTCACGTCAAACTGAGTGAAAAGCTCCTCGTCAATTCCAGACTCATCGACAATGTTCGGAGTCTGCTCGTAGATTTTGTTCAGTCTCTTCACGCTCGCCTTTGCGCTGGAAAGTCCGTTCGTGAGCCATCCCAGCATTTCCATCGGCCACACGATGTTGCCCACGTACTGCAGGAACGCAAGAAGCTCACCCACGGTCATGTCATGTCCGACGGTAAACGCTTTTCCGATTGAGTAAGCCACACCCACGATGCCACTGTACTCACCGGACGCACCCGCGTTTTCAGCACGACCCGCAATCACCGCAAGTCCTCCGAAAAAGAGCACGATGGCGGGAAGCAGGCGCGTTATCATCTGCACCATGGGATTGTAGTGCACGAAGATTTTTGACTGCGTTATGTTCAGTTCGTAATACTTCTGGTTGTGTTTGTGAAATTTCTTCCTTTCAAAATCCTCACGCGCAAATGCCTTGACCGTCCTCACACCGGCAAGATTTTCAGCGGCGGTATTGTTCAGCTCCGAGTTTTCCTGCGCGATGTCACCGAACACGTCATCAAGTTTTTTCTCCATCCTGATTGCGATGAAAGCGGCCGTCAGCATGAGAGCGAGCGGAAACATCGAGAGCTTCCAGTTCATCCTCATCATGTAGAAAGTTGTGATGACCACACGGAGAAGAACCTCGGCGATCAGGATTCCCATGTATGCCGCAATGTCCCAGATCCGGTCCACGTCATCCTTTACTCGCGACATCAGCTCACCGGAATTTATGCCGTCGAAAAAATTTGCGGAGAGACTCTGAATCTTCCTGAACAAATCGATTCTCACGTTGCTCGCAATCTTGGAGCCGCACCAGTCGCAGATAAATTCCTTCGTGTACTGAAAGACACAGCGCCCCACTCCTATCCCAAGGATTCCGAGAAGCAGCATTTTGAGAAGATCCATCTGATGCGCAATCAGAACGTCATCGACGATGTGCTGCACGATAATCGGAGCGATCATGTCCAGCCATGTACTGAAAGCCATCGCCAGGATTGCGACAGAATAAAGCGCGACATAGGGCCGCACGTGTTTTGTCAAGTTTAATTTCGTTTCCATAAAAATATACCTTATTACATTAAGACTAAGGGCGCAAAATGCTCACGTCCTTAAAAAATAAATTTGCGAGGATTAAAAATGAAATTGGGAATGTTTCAGAAAGAAAAATTCAGGAGAATCATTCCCGATTTCATATTAATGCTGTTAGTGTTAACCATGGGTCTGAACCTCCTTGCCATGTTGGCGACCTGTAGATAATTTCAAGCTATCACATAAAAAAAATTTGTTCAAGTGGGTGCAAGGGGAAAAAGTTGAATTTTTTTGGGAAAAATGCTAGACTGAATTCCATGGACGCGGCTTTATATTTGATTCCGGTGACGCTTGGTGACACGGAGATTGACAGGGTTCTTCCTCCCTACAACCGGGAAATAATTCTTGGCATAAGACATTTCATTGTTGAGGACATTCGCTCGGCACGGCGTTTTTTACGTGCGACGGACAAATCGGTGGACATTGACTCCCTGACTTTTTATGAGCTCAACGAGCACACGGAGATTTCTACAATCTCGCACTATCTGGATCCGCTTGAAAAAAAGGGACTTCCCATGGGCGTGATTTCGGAGGCTGGATGTCCCGCGGTGGCAGATCCGGGAGCGGCCGTGGTTGAGATGGCGCAGAAAAAAAATCTTCCGGTGGTTCCTCTCTCAGGTCCCTCGTCAATCATCATGGCGGTGATGGCAAGCGGATTCAACGGACAGAGCTTTGCGTTCAACGGATATCTTCCTGTGAAACCTGCCGAGCGGGCGAACAAAATCAGGCAGCTGGAGTCAAAGGCGTGGAAGGAAAATCAGACGCAGCTTTTCATTGAGGCACCGTACAGAAATCTGAAAATGCTTGAGACACTGAAAAGCACATGCAGGAAAGAGACTCGTCTTTGCATTGCCGCCGGGATTTCCTGCAAGGAAGAGTTCATAAAAACGAAGAGCATCGCGGAGTGGAAAAAAAGTCCCGACCCGGAAATCAATAAAGTCCCCGCAATCTTTTTAATCTACCGAGGATAGGAAATGAAATCAGAAACGCAGAGAAAATCCCTCGTGCTCATGGGAATCAAGCATTGCGGAAAAAGCACACAGGGCCGCCTGCTTGCAAAAAAACTCTCGCTCCCCTTTTTCGACACCGACACGCTGATTGAGGATGCGACGGGAAAATCACCCAGGCAGATTTACAACGAAAGCGGCGCGGATGCATTCAAGGATGCGGAATACGAGGCGTGCAAAAAACTTGCGGATGAACTTAGTGCGAAGGGGACGGACGCTGTGATTGCGACCGGCGGTGGAATCTGCATGAACGAACGCGCGGTGGAAACACTCAGGTCCCTCGGCAAATGCATTTTCCTGATTGCGGATGAAAAACTTGCCTCCGACAGAATTGTGAGGGAGGTTGTGACGAAGGAGGACGGGACTCTCTCGAATCTTCCGGCTTACATTGCGTGCAAGAATCCCTCCACAATTTTGGACGTGCGGAAAATCTTCCATGACTTTTATATGGAGCGGACGAAACTTTACTCAAGGATTGCCGACCTTTGCGTGGAGATGAAACAGGCTCCCAAGGACGAGAATCTGCGCAACATCCTGGAAGCCGTGGGAACACTGAAAACTGATTCTTAACTACGACAGCAACGAGGCATACTTGTCCCTTTCCTCAGGAGGAATCTTCAAGGCATCCATAACCTGTGGAAGCGACAAGTTCAGGTTTTGCATCATGAGCCGCATGGATTCAGGATTTGATGAAGAGACTGATCTCATCCCTATTTTTCAGTATGAATATACTACATTTCTGTCTGGTAACACTTATCATCCGGTTGCTATCGTAGATGACCCCGAATCTGGTGAGGAAGAACGTGAGAAGCGTGTGGAACTTCGTTTTATCGACTCATGTAATCGCTGCATCTATGGAGGTTATACTAATGGTCGTTATATTTTAGATGAGGCGACAAAAAGAATTACAATTACTTTTGAGGACCGAGACCGTTTGGATGGTAAATTGATATTTGAATATACTGAGGTTGACAGCGATGGAACAGTATCTGCAAACTGCCGAATTGCTATGCAGCGTAATTGTGTTCATAACGTTTTTTTATTCAAACATGAATGAAGAATATAACCGCCTTTTAGCTACAGAAAAAATTCAAGGAAACCCTCATGTTCGTATGTACTAAATGGATTCCCCTGGTCATCCTTCCGGCACTTTTTTGTGACGCGATAATAGTCTCTGCGTTTATAAATGATTCCCTCGACATTACGCCTTTTAAACAGATATTAAAATCAATCCCAGTAGGAATCTGCTTTCTGGAAATCCTGATACTTTTTGTGTATACGGCCTCTTCCCTTGCCAGCATGATAAGACTTATGATGAAAATGAAGTCGTTGCGCTGATTGTATATTTTTCAAATTATAGCAGCCTCCAGAAACCCATATTTAAAGGGAAAACGTTAGTTTTCTCGAATCCGCGTGACAATAAAAGGCACATTGGGATTGCCCTTAATCTTGCTTACGGCAAAGGATATTCTCTGCCAAAGTTTTGACTGTTTCATCATTTGAAATTGCAATCTTTGTTTGAGCTTTATCGACAGTTTTTCCAATTTTCAATTTTGATGCCTGTAAGCCTCTCTAAATGCTTCACATTATCCGTTACCATTACGAGATTATTCTTTAATGCCGTACATCCAATAAGAATGTCAAAGTCATCAATGCGGTTCCCACTTAGTTCAAGTTTGGTTTTCAAATCGCCAAACAATTCCAAAGCAGGGAAAATAGGCAGGACATCAAATTTTGAAGCGATAAATTCTACGTCTTTTATCCGTTCGGACTTGTTGTTACTCTTTGAAGCCCCATAATAAAGTTCGGCAATGGTAATCTCAGAGACATAACAGTTTTCGGGATTAATTTCCAAAATCTTTTCACGAATACCATATTTATTTTTAAGCATAGATATGCAGATATTTGTGTCCAATAAAAAACTTCTATTTGATTCAATTTCCATGAATTAGAATTCCTCTAAAATACGAGTTTTACCTTGACATCTGGCAGTTCGGATAGAAGCTGTTTCTTCTTCAGGAGATTTATTATCGCACCAGGAATCACTCAGACCATCAAAAAATGACATGTCTTTTTTAGATGCATCGTTCTTCTCCAATAACGAAGCCGAAAGTCTGTTGATAATGGTTATTTTTATATTGCTCTCAAGAGGAGCAAGCATTTTAGCATACCAATTCGCAGTTTGTGTTGCCATTGCATTCATATAAAACCTCCTTCCCCCATTATACCACATTTTTCAAATTATAGCAGCCTCCAGAAACCCATATTTAAAGGGAAAATGTTAGTTTTCTCAAATCCGCGTGGCAGACCCTTTGTTTCACCATCCGTTTGAAAAAAAATTACCTAAATCCATACTAAAACCAGAGTAATAATCACCCCAAAAATAAGCTAAAATAACTCAGTGAGAAAACTCACTGAAATTCAGTGGGTAAAACTCACTGGAATTGTTTTTCGGGGGGATTTATAATGTGGGCATTAGTTTTTTGATGGAGTTTTATATGCAGGCAGAAAAAAGTTATAAGGTTGTCCCCCCCCCCCCGCTATACACGCGTTGAGTTAAAATCTCGAAAAATCCAGGAAAAACTGAAGTGCACGTTCTTTTTGATTGAGGGCGACAGTCTCATGCGCTATGGAATTGAAGGTTGGCTGCGCGAAAATTCCTCCAGCCGGTG
>JAEEGL011809087.1_pt1 | contig 22029 bp, 20 predicted proteins | sample 9134231 | NCBI WGS metagenome assembly JAEEGL01 (sample SAMN16246548, study PRJNA631951) | gut metagenome | biome: gut microbiome; feature: rumen; material: fiber-attached | host: Bos | place: Iran: Karaj | collected 2018-10 | reverse complement strand
ATTCCGTAGCAGGCCTTCAACTCTTTCCTAATGTTGTCGAGCAAGGATTCGAACCTTGACAGGCAGAACCAAAATCTGCAGTGCTGCCATTACACCACTCGACATCATTCCAATTCTGAATGCGGCTGCAAAAATACAAAATATTTCAATATGAAATCATTTTTCTTAAAAAAATATTTAAAAAGTGAAAATTTAGCCGTGATAAACAATTTTTGCTTATTTTTGCAGTTTAATTGAAAAACAAAAAAATGAGTTTCAAAAAATTAAATAACCTTGTCGGATGGGGTGTTTTTGCAATCGCCACCATCGTTTATTTCCTCACCATGGAGCCTACCGTGAGCTGGTGGGACTGCGGTGAGTACATCTCTACAGCATACAAACTTCAGGTTGGTCACCCGCCTGGAGCACCTACATTCCAACTTATCGGCAGATTTTTCACGCTTTTTGCCTTCGGTGACGTCACCAAAGTGGCAATGATGATCAATATCATGTCGTGCCTATGTTCAAGCTTCACGATATTGTTCCTCTTCTGGACAATCTCCATGCTTGCGCAGAAGATTTGGATGCGCGACGGCGAAAATTCAGCGAAAAACAACCAGTTGGCAGTGCTGGCAGCATCAGCAATAGGTGCCTTGGCATTCACTTTCACCGACTCGTTCTGGTTTAATGCAGTGGAAGGCGAGGTTTACGCTATGTCGTCGCTGCTTACGGCCATCACTTTCTGGGCTATTCTCAAATGGGAGAAGGTCTCGGATGAACCTAACCACTACCGCTGGCTGATTTTCATCGCTTATATCATTGGCCTTTCAATCGGCGTGCATCTGTTGAATTTGCTGACGATTCCGGCAATTACATATATCGTCTATTTCAAGAAATACAAATTCTCTTGGAAAGGCTTCATCTGGTCTGGCGTCATAGCCATTGCCCTTACAGGCTTCATCCAGGTGATACTGATACCAGCAATCGTATCACTCGCCGGCAAATTCGAGCTGTTCTTCGTGAACTCCATCGGCATGCCATTCAACTTCGGAACGATATTCTATTTCGTGTTGATTATCGCATTGATAATCTTCGGTTTATGGATTACAACGAAGAAAAACAAGCCTGTCCTGAATGCAGTGATCCTGTCGTTTATGTTCATCCTGATAGGCTATTCGTCGTTCTTCATGCTGGTGATCCGTGCAAACGCCAATACTCCTATCAACGAAAACGAGCCGAAAGACGCCATCTCCATGCTTTCATACCTGAAACGTGAACAGTATGGCAGCTGGCCTCTCATCTACGGACCTTATTATATGGCTAAGCCTTACGATGTTGAAGAAGGTACACCTATTTATTATAAGGACCGCAATAAAGGTAAGTATGTCGTGGTAGCCCAGAATCCTGGCGAATATATCTACGACGACAATGTCCAGACGCTTTTCCCACGTATGTGGAACGGCTCAAAGAAAACATTTACAAGCACTTACGAGCGTTACATTGACAAGTCGAAGATGCGTGCTACCACTCAGATGCGTCCTAACGGCAGCCAAGAACGTATCATGATTCCTACTTTCGGTCAGAATCTTAAGTTTTTCATTGATTATCAATGTGGCTGGATGTTCTGGCGCTATTTCATGTGGAACTTTGTGGGCCGTCAGAACGACACCGAAGGCCAGGGTGAGATAGAGCATGGCAACTGGGTAAGCGGCATCGGATTTATTGATAATCCGCGACTTGGTGACCAAAACGACCTCCCGCGAACAATGCAGAACCCGGCCAGGACAGAGTATTACTTCCTGCCGTTGATACTCGGCCTCGTCGGCTTGTTCTACCAGCTGAAATATGATCCGAAAAACTGCTGGGTGGTGTTCCTGCTGTTCTTCATGACAGGTATCGCTATCATTATGTACCTCAACCAAACACCATATCAGCCACGTGAACGTGACTATTCCTACGCAGGCGCTTTCTACGCCTTCGCGATTTGGATGGGCTTCGGCGTGCTTGGTGTTATCAATGGGTTGCATAAACTTGTTAAAAATCAAAAGATTGCGACAATCGTAGCCACCGTGGCATGTCTTTTTGTCCCAATCCTGATGGCCTCTCAAGGCTGGGAAGGCCATAACCGCTCAGGTAAGACATCAGCTCTCGACTGGGGTAAGAACTATCTTACCAATCTGCCAGAGAATGCTGTGATTTTCACCCGTGGCGACAATGACACATTCCCACTCTGGTATGTACAAGAGGTTGAAGGCTATCGTACCGATGTCCGCGTATGCAATTTCATGCTTTCTTCAGGCTATTGGTACGTGCATCAAATGGGTAGAAAAATCTACGAGTCAGAGAAACTGCCACTCTCAATGACACCTGCTCAATACGATAATGGAGTGCATGAGAGTATTTCTATTCAGGATGTCTTGCCAGGCCCAGTAGAGCTTAAGGATGTCATCGATTTCGTGCGCAGCGACAATCCGCGTACCAAAGGCACCAATGGCATGGGTCAGAAAGTGGATTATTTCCCGACAAGAAGTCTGAAAATCACTGTGGATAAAGAGAAAGTCGTGGCTAACGGCATAGTGCCTGAAAGCATGAAAGACCAGATCGTCGACGAGATAGTCTGGACCATTGCTGATAAGGTCGATTATCTTACGAAAAATGAGATTATGCTCCTCGATTTCATGGCTACCAACGACTGGGAGAGATGTGTGTATTTCACCAGCTTGAGCGATATCTCCGACATCCTCGGAATCGACACCTACCTGCATCAGGAAGGCCTCGCACATCGCTTCATGCCTGTCGTCGCCCCTGATTATTACAAGAAAGCCGGCGGCGTGTTTATCGATGGCTCTTATGATCTCCTCGTGAATAAGGTGCGCTGGGGCCGTCTCAACGAACCTGACGTCACCATCGACCCTGAGAGCTCTCGTAACATCTCAACCGTAAAAATGGCGTATATGCGTACTGCTCAATCACTTGTGAACCGTCAGCGCTACGAGGAAGCTATCACCGTGATGGACAAATGCCAAGAGTTCTTCCCTGATGAGAAGATTCCTTACGGATACTATTACGAGGGTTTCTTCCCTGATCTTTATTATAAAGCCGGCGCCATGGAAAAAGGTGATGAAGTGTTGGCGAAAATCGCAGCAAACGCTGAAGATGAGCTTCGTTATTACAAGACATTGAAGCCGCGCTTTAAAGAGTATTATAAGGAAGATATCCACGATGCATTGTCGCTTGTAAACACTATGGCCGATTGTGCAAAACGCAACAGACGCTATGATATCCAAGAGAAACTCGACAAAGTCGTCGATGAATATCTTGAATGTTTCATGATGTATCTTTAAGATTTTTTGTAACTTGTTACAATAAAGAAGATACCAACGATAACAAACGGGATACTTAACCATTGTCCCATGTCCAAAACCATAGAGTTCTCAAACTCCACCTGCGGTTGTTTGATGAACTCTATGAGTATTCTTGTACCGAACACGACGGTGCAGAATAGCCCGAACAGGAATCCCGGATGTGTTTTTGCATAGTCTTTCTTGAAAAAGAAGTACAACAGTATGACAAAAACAATCAAACACACCAAAGCTTCGTATATCTGTGTCGGATGGCATGCTGGAATAGCATCAATCGGGGTGCCGGGAGCCCAATCACGGACAAATTTGAAACCCCATGGAAGTGTTGTCTCATATCCGTAAATCTCAGAATTCATAAGGTTTCCCAAACGTATGAAGGCACCGCCTAATGCCGTTGGTACTACAATCAAATCTAAAATGTGCAGATATGAAATCTTGGTCTTCCTCGAATAAAGTAGCAGTCCGAGCAATATACCTATCGCACCTCCGTGACTCGCCAACCCGCCTTCCCATACGTATAAGATCTTAATCGGGTCGGCAAGATAATACTCTGGCTCGTAGAACAGACAATGTCCTAAACGTGCGCCTACAACGCTAAAAACCAACATATAAATCGTCAGCTTGTCAAGCAATTCGTCGCTGAGGTTCTCTTTGCGATACATCTTGCGCATCACATAATAACCCACAACAAACACCAACGCCCAAAGAAGTCCATACCATGCTACCGGACGTCCGCCTAATAGCGGAAAATTCTCCGGGAAAGTGAAAATATAAGGGTTTACATCCCAAATTACATAGTTTAGAGTCATATAGTTTAAGTTTATAGTCAATTTACTAATAATCAATCTTGTCAAGCCTGAAATCGCTCTGTCGGCACCATCTCCAGCCTGCTGTCTTGCTCAGATGCCTTGCAAGATATTCCTGCTCTGTCTGCCCTGGCGTCGGTACCAAATATGCTTTCCTGCCAAGCGCCGCGAGGTCCATCAACGAAGAATAACCACCTCTGCAAATGATAATCTCAGCGCTGTTAACCAATTTGACAAACATCTCGTCGTCGACATGGTTAAACATGCTGACATTTTCTGGGACATCACGCAATAAATCGCTTGAGTCTGGTTTTGCCCTGAGAATCAATATGTTATCACTGGTCTTTCGAGATTGTTTCAACACGATATCTTCAAACATCGTTCTCTGTGGCTCAGGACCTGACAATATTACCAGAAACTTGTTTGTTTTTTCTATAACATCTTGATTATCAGATGAAAAACGGCTTAAATATCCTATATATTGAGTCTTGACGCCTTTCAAAACCGGATGTGACAGCTTGCCACCTAAAGAAGGTTCATTTTCTTCGTCGGGCACCCACACCTCATCGTATTTTTTGATATAACTGTTGTTGAATAAATTGATTATAGGTGTCGTCCACTTCCAAATCAGTGGCACCTGTATGTGCAGCTGGTGCGTCATGAAAATAGAGTGGGCTTGCTTGCTCCAACAGCCGAAACGGTTGTCGGAAATCACCATGTCGATATTGTAGTTTCTAACAATCGACTCCACAGTCTTGTGGTCGCGACGGAAATCACGCAATGCGCCAGGAAACGCCGCCATCATCTTGAAAACCTGGGTGTTCGAACGACTGTATTGTGGCGAAAAACCTGGAAATTTTATAAATTCATGGTCGGGAAACTCCTTCTGAAGAAACGCCAAAGGACCTTCGTCGGCAGCGATAATCACCTTGTGACCTTCACTGCTCAACTTCTTGATGATTGGCACACAACGAGTCGCATGACCCAATCCCCAGTTTAGCGGACATAACAGAATATTCTTTCCCAAAATATATTTTTTGCAAAAATAACGATTATTTAAAAACGATGATTGTTTTGAATTGTTAAAAATTTTTAACATTCCTAAAATAAATTAACACAAATGTTAATAAAAATTAACATAAAAAATTGAAAATCAATGTGTTATGTATTAAAATAATGCTTATCTTTGCGGCATGGAAAGACAAAAATTATATGAAATTGCTCTGACTCTTGTAACAGGTATAGGAGTTGTTAACGGCAAGAAACTAGTGACTTATTGCGGTGGCGCCGAGGCTGTGTTTTGTGAAACAAAGAAAACGCTGGCAAAAGTGCCGAATATCACGGAAAATATTGTAGAAAAGATTCTGTCACCCAAAGTTTTGCGACGTGCTGAGGAAGAATTGCTTTTTATTGAGGAAAACGGCATCACACCGCTATTCTATCTCGACGCACAGTATCCCAAACGTCTTCAACATTGCCATGACAGTCCGATGATACTTTACTATAAAGGTAACGCTGACCTCAATGTCTCCAAAGTCATTGGGGTGGTCGGGACACGTAACATTTCTGAATATGGCAAGTATGTCGCAGAGAGTATTATAGCTGATTTGTCAGCTGATAACGTGCTGATTGTCAGTGGATTGGCGTATGGCGTTGATGCCATTGCGCATAAATCCGCTTTAAAATATGACCTTGCTACCGTGGGCGTGCTGGGACACGGGATGCAAACTATTTATCCGGCAGAAAACAGGAAGTTATCACAAAAAATGCTTGAGAAAGGAGGTATATTAACAGAATTTGTCAGCGGAACAAAACCCGATAGGGAGAATTTTCCACAGCGTAACAGGGTGGTGGCCGGCATGGTCGATTGTCTTCTGGTGGTCGAGAGCGCTTTGAAAGGTGGTGCCATGATAACCGCCGAACTCGCAAACTCTTACGACCGTGAAGTGTTCGCAATCCCAGGCAGAGTGGGCGATATCTACAGCGAAGGCTGTAACCAACTGATAAGAACAAACAAAGCCAATCTGATTACTAACGCCACCGACATTCGTTACATAATGCGATGGGACGTCGACACTAAAGTGGTGAGCAAACAGATGCGTATGTTCCGTGATTTCAGCGACGAAGAAAGAAAAGTGATGGATGTGTTTGAAAATAACCAGATAGTTCATCTCGACGACATCATCGTGTCTACCGAATTGTCACCGTCAAAGATAGCGTCAGTGCTGTTGTCACTGGAGTTTGACGGCATTTTGACTGCTCTTCCGGGAAAACGTTATCAAAAGTTGTTATGATTTTAGCGTAATTCAATAAAAATCTGTACCTTTGCACCGAATTTTTGCAAAGATGCCGATAGGAAGAGTCATTAAGTCAACAGGAAGCTGGTATGAGGTGCGCGACGATGCCGGAGTGGTGTCGCAATGCCGCCTGCGTGGAAAAATACGCCTCGACGGACTGCGTACCACCAATCCTGTGGCCGTCGGCGACCTCGTGAACTACGAGAAAGAACGTGACAAAGACACTTGCGTGATTAACAAGATTCTGCCACGTACCAACGTCATAGTGCGTAAGTCGGTGAACCTGTCGAAAGAGTCGCATATCATAGCGGCTAATGTCGACCAAGCTATCCTTGTGGCTACTATCGCACAACCACGCACGTCGACGGGTTTTATAGACCGCTTCACAGTGACAGCGGAAGCTTATCATATCCCCGTTATAATCGTGTTCAACAAATGCGACATCTACGACGAGGAACAGAAAGCTGCGGCCGAACAGCTGATGGAGGTGTATAACAGCATTGGCTATCAATCGTTTATGATATCCGCCAAGACGGGATATAACTGCGACAAGCTGCAAGGTCTTATGAAAGACAAGATAAGCATGTTCTCAGGTCACTCTGGCGTAGGTAAGTCGGCATTGGTGAACCGCCTCGACCCGAATCTTAACATCAGGGTGGGAGAGATATCCGAAGTGCACGAAAAAGGTAAGCATACCACCACGTTCGCACAGATGTATGAGCTCTGTTTCGGAGGTTATATCATTGATACACCTGGAATTAAAGAATTTGCACTCTTCGACATGGAGAAGGAGACACTTGCTCAGCGTTTTCCAGAGATGCGTGCTGTGATGCATGAGTGCCGCTTCAACAACTGTACACATACCCATGAGCCTCATTGTGCTGTTAAAGACGCTGTGGAACAACATGTTATAGCTGAATGGCGCTACGAAAATTATCTAAATATGATGGACGATTGACATGAAAAAGTTGCTGGTCATATTGATTTTTTTGTGTTCTGTCGCGACATTCGCCCAGCAGCAGGACAGTTGCTTCGTGGTGTCAAAAATCAACGTGACTGGTAACAAAGTTACCAAAACGTCTACTATCAACAGAGAAATGCTGTTCAAAGAAGGTGACACCATATGTTCTGATGACGCTATAAAACAGAGCCGTGAAAACCTTCTCAATACCACTTTGTTTAATTTTGTCGACTTCTATTGGACTGACGACACATTGCAAGCAAATGTTAAGTCGTTGACAATCAATGTTACGGAACGTTGGTACCTGTGGCCAGTGCCATACCTGGCATACGCCGACCGTAACCTGACAGCGTGGTTCAAAGAAGGCGATTTTTCGCGTCTCAGCTATGGCTTTGACCTGATTTACAGGAACCTCTGGGGCTTGAAACATGAGCTTGACCTGACTGTTATAGCTGGATATAACCAGAACCTGAGTTTGTCGTATGATATTCCATATCTCACTCATCGTCAACGACTTGGCGTGAAGGCTTCGGGTGGTTACCTGCGCGATAGGGAAGTGCCGTATATCACCGACAACGACAGGATTAAATACTTTAAGGGCAATGACGAATACGCTCACGAGTCGTTTTTTGCATATCTGATGCCGTATTATCGTTTTGGATATCGCAACAAGTTGTCGGTGTTGTTCAGATATGACGACCGTAATTTCAACGACAGCCTTCCTGAGTTGAATCCTGATTTTGGCAATCCGGAAGGCACTCGTTTTCAATACTTTACATTATCAGCAGTGTTTAAAAACGACTACCGTGACGACCATAACTATCCTCTCGACGGGCATTATCTGGAACTCGAGCTGACAAAAATCGGCTTCGGCCGTTACGATTATACCCCGGATTTATTTTATGGTAAGCTGACAGCCGACTGGTACACCCCGATAAAAGGCAGGTTTTACTGGGCTTCAAATATAACTATGAAGATTTCCGACAGCAACAGCGCGCCGTATTTCCTGTCGCAGGGATTCGGGTATAAAAACGACTACGTTAGGACATATGACCTTTATGTCGTCGATGCGCTAAAATATGGAATCATCAAGAATAACTTGAAGTTTGCCATACTCAAACCAATGACGACACATCTGCCGCTCATCAAAAACGACAGGTTTGGAAAGATACATATCGCATTGTATGCTAACCTGTTTTTCGATATGGGATACACGTGGGATGTCGTTATTCCTGCAGGCCATACGACAAGAATTGCAAATAAATTTATCTACGGAACAGGTTTTGGCATAGATTTTGTTACGTATTATGATAAGGTTCTGCGTCTAGAGTACGGTGTGAACGGTCTTGGCGAAGCCGGATTTTTCCTGCATCTTGTGGCGCCAATTTAATAATGAAAAACTATTGTTATTATGAAAATAGCATTATACGGAAGGGCATATAGCCCTGATTATGAGGGACTTATGACAGAAGTTCTGAAAACGTTGCGTGAAGCTGGAGCGCAGATTATGGCTTATACTGGTCTGATGAATCACCCTGATATTCAGACGTTTAGCTCATATGAGCAACTGAGAGGCAATGCCGATATGCTGTTTTCGTTCGGTGGCGATGGTACCATGCTCGATTCGGTTGAATTAGTCCGTGACTCTGGTATCCCGGTGCTCGGCATCAACACCGGCCGCTTGGGATTTCTGGCATCAGTGTCACAAAAAGAGACAATATCCGCAGTGAAACACATCCTTGACGGAAACTACGAGGTCGAGCAACGCTCGCTGGTTCAACTGGTAGGGCAGGAGGAGCGTTTTAATGGCATCAACTACGCTCTTAACGAATTGAGTGTCATGCGAAAAGACGGCAGCTCGCTCATAGTGATCAATGTGTTTGTCGATGACAAACTGCTCAACACCTATTGGGCTGATGGCCTCATCCTCGCCACCCCAACAGGTTCAACTGCCTATTCTCTGAGCGCGGGAGGCCCTATCGTGGCACCAAATAATGACAGTTTTTTGATAACTCCTATATCTGCACACAATTTAAGTGTACGTCCTGTCGTTATATCTGACAAAAGTGTCGTGAAAATCAAGATTGACGGCCGTTGCGACGCCTACGACCTGAGTCTTGACTCACGTACTAAATTGGTAGACAAGAAGTTAGAACTTGAAGTGAAGAAAGCCGACTTCTGTTTCAACATGGTGAAACTGCCAGGCAAAGATTTCTTCGAAGCTATCCGAAATAAATTGCTTTGGGGAAATGATGTGAGAAATTGAAAATTTTTTGTTGTAGTTTGACAAAAAAATAGTAAATTTGTCGGTTTATTGCTCAAAAATGTAAACGACTGTCTGTCAACAGATAAGAAAGAAAGAACGAATGAAAAATTGTAAAAAACATTTAATCGTTGCGTTGATTGTCCTACTGATGGGACAATTTCTTGCGCCAAAAGCGGCTCATTCTCAGATTATGGAGGTGGGCGCCTCGGTGGGACTGTCGTATTATATGGGCGATATCAATCCACATAAACCATTTGTGCAAAGTGAATTGGGATGGGGAGCCATCGTCAGATATTATGATGGTACACGCTGGGCTTTTCGTCTGGCTTACTCCAACCTCCAGCTCGATTGCAGCGACAAAGCGTCGGGCTACCGTCCTGAACGCGGATTGTCGTTTCATACCAACGTGCATGACATCGCTTTCTTAGCAGAGTTTAATTTCTTCGATTATTTCACTGGAAGTAAACGTAATAGAATATCTCCATATATTTTCGGCGGTATATCCATCCTGCTTTTCAATCCTAAAGCTGATGACGGCACTGCTTTATGTAATGTGCTGACCGACGTCGGTAATGATGGGAAAATTGCAGACAATGGCGCCGCAAAATATAGAAAGGTCGCCGCATCAATACCTTTCGGAATTGGTGTAAAATATAGTGTCAGCAGAAGAATCGGCTTGGCGGCGGAATGGAGATGGCATTACGCTTTCACCGATTGGCTAGACGACTGCCACGCTTATTACCCGAAGTATGCTGCAGAAAGAATAGATGGGGCATGGGTGCTGCCAAGCTATGTCCAATATGCCGATCCGACAGGATTCACAGGAGTTGAAGACCCTGAAACTGGTCAGCTGACAAACAAATATGATAATATCCAACGCGGAAACTCAGCTGATAAAGACTGGTACGGATATCTTAACATATCCATAACATATAAATTCAATCTGCCAAGCGGCAAAGATTGCAATAAAAGAGAAAGATATAAAAACTACGATTAATGGAGAGTTTGAAAGATAAGATAATAATGGAGCGTCTTCCACAGCATATCGCTGTCATCATGGATGGCAACGGACGCTGGGCTAAGCAGCAAGGCAAGATGCGAATCTTCGGCCACCAGCATGGAGTCGACGCAGTACGCAACACCACCGAGGCTTGTGCCGAACTGGGCGTGAAATATCTTACCTTGTACGCTTTCTCGACAGAAAACTGGAACCGCTCCTCACTCGAAGTTGACGCACTGATGGGATTGCTTGCCAATGCCTTGAAAAATGAGCTTAAGACATTGAACGACAATAATATACGTCTTAACGCAATTGGCGACCTGAAACGTCTCCCAAAGTCGCAATACGACGCATTGATGTACGCAATCGACAACACAAAAAACAACACCCGCATGACTTTGACACTCTGTCTTAGCTATTCAAGTCGCTGGGAACTGACAAAGATGGTCAAAGACATTGCAGCAGAGGTGAAAGCAGGCAAGATAAATCCTGATGAGATTGATGAGACGTTGATTAACAATCATTTAGCTACCGCAGGCATGCCTGATCCGGATCTTCTAATCCGCACAAGCGGCGAGGAGCGTATCAGCAACTATTTGTTGTGGCAGATTGCATATTCTGAACTCTATTTCACAAAAAAATATTGGCCAGAGTTTGGAAAAGAAGACCTTTACGAGGCTATAGTGGATTATCAAAACCGTGAGCGTAGGTTCGGAAAGACAAGTGAACAACTAAAAAAGTAGGAAAATAGAGAATGACTTGTTTGAAGAGATATAAGATATTTGCAATAACACTGGCATGCCTGATGATGCTGATGACGGGCTATGTCGCAAACGCTCAGATTCAAGTGGGTAACGACCTCTCTGAAGTCGATTATTCTTTCCCACGTGAATATGAAATCGGCGGCATAACCGTGACTGGCGTCGAATATGTCGACCCTGCAGTGGTGACTATGCTTTCAGGCTTGAGCGTCGGCATGAAAATCAAGGTGCCGGGCGACAAGATATCTGACGCTATCCGCCGTCTGTGGGAACAAGGCCTGTTTGAAGATATCCAAATTACTTATACTCAAAAAGTTGCAGGAAAGATTTTTCTTAACATCGACATGAAAGAACGCCCGAGAATCAGCAAATTCTCATTGAAAGGATTTAAGAAATCGGAGGCTGAAGAGGTAAGAAAGAAAATCAATCTTACACGAGGCGATGTGGCAACTGAGCATACATTCAACAAAACAAAGAGCATAATCCACGACTATTATGCCAATAAAGGCTATCTTAACGCTGAAGTCACAATCGCGGAAGTGCCAGATACCACAACAGCTAACTATGTTAATCTTATCATCAGCGTCGACAAGAAAAGCAAGGTGAAAATCGGTGATATTGTGGTGAATGGCAATGAAGTTCTCACTGACGGCCAGATTAGGGCAACCATGAAAGATACCAAACGTAGAGGAAAATTCGACCCATTGCGTCCACTGGGTGCCGTGGTGGTCAACTCGGTCTGGGACCTTGTGACACTGAGACCTATCGAAGCTGAAGACGAATGGGCATGGTACATCACTGAAAACATTCGCCCAAGAATATTCAAGACATCGCGTTACGACGAGAATGACTATGAGAACGACAAAGAACTTATCATCAAGAAATACAACGAAAAAGGCTATCGTGATGCTAAGATTGTACGTGACTCGATTTATGTGATGGATGATAGAAATATCGGCATCTCGCTCACCATCAGCGAAGGCGACAAATACTATTTCGGCGACATTACATGGGTCGGAAACACCAAATACGACACAGCGACACTCAACAAGGTGCTCGGCATCAAAAAAGGCGATGTGTACAATCAGCAGCTTCTTGAAGAAAACCTTACATATTCCGAAGGCGGCTATGATATTACCTCGTTATATCAGGACGACGGATATTTGTTCTTCCGTGTCGACCCGGTGGAAATCAGGGTTGAAAACGACACTATTGACCTGGAGATGCGTATAAGTGAGGGTGACCAAGCTACCATTAAACGTGTGACGGTGAAAGGCAACACCAAGACCAACGATCGCATCATTATCCGTGAGATGTACACACGTCCGGGACAGCTTTACAGCCGAAGCGATATCATCAGAACAATACGCGAACTCTCGGCTTTGCAGTATTTCGATGCTGAGAAGCTGACGCCTGACATCCAGCCTAATCCAGCCGATGGTACCGTCGACATCAACTATGTGGTGGAGGAGACACCTAACGACCAGATTGAGCTCTCAGCAGGATGGGGATATGGACGACTGATGTTGTCGCTGGGCTTGAATCTTAACAATGTGTCATTGAATAATTTCTTCAAAAAAGACGCGTGGAGACCTATCCCTGCAGGCGACGGACAAAAGTTGTCATTCAGAATACAGACCTACGGTACAACATATATTAATTATGGAGTGTCGTTCACCGAACCTTGGCTCGGCGGAAAGAAACCTAATGCGTTGACGGTCTCGTTCTATCATTCTATCTATCGTAATACATATATCGAGACGATAGGAACATTCCGACAAACTGGTGTCTCGGCAGGTATCGGACAACGTCTGAAATGGCCTGATGACTATTTTACCTTGTATAATGGTATTAACCTGATCAAGTATAACCTCTGGAATTATAAGAGTATCTTCAATTTCGGTACCGGTAACGGTGACTTCAACATCATAGGATACAACATCGCATTCGGACGTAATTCAACAAGCCATCCGATTTATCCGCGTTACGGTTCAGAATTCATCCTGTCGCTCGAGGTGACACCTCCGTATTCTATCATCAACCCTGTCGATTATGCGGCATTGTATCCTGACGAAGACGAACGCGAAGACGCTATGTTCCACTGGGTGGAGTTCCATAAATGGAAATTCAAGGCCGCCATGTTTACTGAATTGGCTGACAAACTGGTGCTCATGACTCGTATGCGCTTCGGATTCCTCGGTTATTACAACCCGAAAATCGGTATCACACCGTTCCAGCGTTTCTGCTTGGGTGGCGACGGCTTGACAGGCTCGTACAACTTCGACGGACGCGAACTCATCGGTATGCGAGGCTATGCTAACAACTCGTTAACACCTGATTATTATGTGAATGGCAACGAGGGCGGCAACATATTTGTGAAATATACCATGGAGCTGCGTTATCCTCTGTCACTGGCTCCTACAGCTACCATCTATGCACTCACATTCGTGGAAGCAGGTAACGACTGGCTCGGCTTCGACCGTTTCGATCCGTTTGACTTATACCGCTCGGCCGGTGTGGGCGTGCGTATCTATCTCCCGATGTTCGGTATGCTCGGTCTCGACTGGGGCTATGGATTCGACGAGGTGCCAGGTCTGCCTGACGCCAACGGAAGCCAGTTCCACTTCTCCATCGGAGGTTCAATCGATTGATAATGAATTAAATTTGTAAATATGAAAAAAATAACATCAGTATTAATAATCGCATTATTCATGATGCTCGGAGTGACAAAACTCCAGGCTCAAGGCAACCAGAAGATAGCATTTATCGACACTGAATATATCTTGCAGAACATACCGGAATATACCGACGCTCAGGAAGAGATAAACCAGATGTCGGCAAACTGGGTCAAAGAGCTTAGAGCTTTGCAGAATAAGATTGATAAGCTGAAAAGGGATTATCAGACCGAGTCGGTGCTTCTTTCTGACGACATGAAAAACAGAAGAGAAACCGAAATAGCAGAAAAAGAACAGGCTTTGGCCGACCTGCAGTCGCAGTATTTTGGACCAGAGGGAGAGCTTTTCTCAAAGAAAATAGAGCTTATCCAGCCAATTCAGGAGAAGATCTACAATGCGATACAACAGGTGGCACAGGTTAAAAATTACGCTTTCGTGTTGGATAAAGCAGCAGGAAACACTATACTTTACTGCAATGAGAAGTTCGACATCAGCGATGAGGTGCTCGATGAAATCGGCAATGTGATGCAGACTGTGCGCCGTCAAGACCGCCAGCGTACTAACAATGTTAATAATGCCGCTTCGAGCGGAGGAGGCAACAAAGGCAGTTCACCAAGAGCTCCAAAAGGCGGTGGAGATGAGAAGAAATAACCTCCAAAAGGAAAAATATTTGACAGTATAACGAAAAAAGTAGTATTTTTGCAAAAAAATAGAGTATTAATTAATTTTTTAATAAGATGAAAAAGTTATCAAAAGTATTGGTTTTAGTAGTGTTAGCGCTCGGAATCAGTTTCGGAGCCAAGGCACAGGCACAGAAAATCGGTTATGTTGACTCGCAGACAATCATTGATATGATGCCAGAAAGTGCAAAGATTAAACAAGATTTGCAGGCTTATTACAATGAGTTGCAGGCCGAACTGCAGACAATGGCCACGGAATACCAGAATAAGATGAGAGAATATGAGGCTAACTCAGCCACTATGTCGAACATTCTCCGTCAGTCAAAGGAAAAAGAAATTATGGACCTCCAGGGCAGAATCCAGGACTTCCAGGCTAATGCAGAGAACGACCTCGCAGAAAAGCAGGAAGAGTTGTCAAAGCCTATGCTTGACAAGATCAAAGCAGCTATTGACGACGTGGTGAAAGCCAAAGGTCTGGCATACGTGTTTGAAAAGACCGTCATCCTCTCAATAGGTGACAGCGGCTCAATCGATATCACTCCAGATGTCAAAGCTAAATTAGGTCTTTAAAAAAAAGCGCCGCCCAACGGGCGGCGCTTTTTTTTTTATAATGATTATAACTCTACTTTCATAAACCGTAATGCCCTAGTTAAAAATCTTGGCAACGGCTTGTAATCGTCACGTTTCTTGAGGTTAATATGGATTCCCAGATTCTTTATGACTGGGATTTTTAATGTCTCAACGAACTCTATGAGAGTGCCGTCGGGATCTTCCACGTAAGTGAAATGACCGTTGGCATCGCCCATGTCGAAATCGTCGCCACTGTCGCACACAAAGTCACGACCTTGTGCCTTGACAGCCTCATGAACCTTATCCATATTTCTCACGTCGAAGCATAGGTGGATGAATCCAGGATCGCCCCACCAGCGGCCTTCGAGAGTCTTATGTGCCTCAATCTCAAGGTTTTGCACCAACTCGATATGTGATGTGCCCATCAGGTCGCTGAGCGGACCACAGAAAGGCTTTGAACGCTTCAGCATCACACGGCGCATCTTGCAGTTGCCACCAGGGATGTCACCGAAATCGGCGAATACATCGGTCTTGTCAAATTCAACTATATCATAATCAAGGAGTTCACTGTAGAACTTGATTGATTTGTCCATGTCAGAGACACCGATAATCACGCCGTTGGAACCACCGGTGATTCTATTTGCATTGATGAAGCAGTAATCATCCTCGTCAATCTCGAATAAGTTTCCAAATGGATCTTTAATGAAGAAATGCTTGATTCCGAGAGGCGATGTGGTGATGTCGCTCAAGATAGCTATCTCATTGTCGGTGAAATAGTTAAATGCTTCGTTAATATCTCTTGCCTTGATTTTACACACATTTATGCCGTAATCGCCAATGCGCAGTGGCTCGTTAGGGTAGACCACTTTGCGGCCTTTTGGCTGCCAGATCTCGAGTCCGCCGCCGCCGCGTTGTGAGATGGCGAGGATGGCATGACGTGGCTGCGGCTTGCCTCCAGTGTAAGGAAGCATGCGTTCGGCAACACCCTCATCGTCTACGATAGGGATCTCCATGTTAAGATGCTGGTTGTACCATGTCCAAGCCTTAGTAAGGTCCTCGACTCCGATGCCCACCTGCTGAATGCCACAGATGACTTTTTCTTTATCTTTTTTCATATAATGTTTATGTTTTTATCAAGTTGGAGAAATCTTGTTTGCTATTTTATAGTAAAGCCATGGGATATACCTATTAATATATGCCATAATCAGCTCGCTCTTGCCTATGAGTTTACGGTGACGCTGCCGTCTGATAGCTCTCACTGCACGTTGTGCCGCTTTGTCGACGTCGAGACCTTTGGCTTGTCCGGGGTCCATCTTGGAATATTGCTCGCCATTGCCTTTCAAGGCACTCTTGCTGATAGGTGTGTTGATGCGTCCTGGAATCAGGAAAGTGACGTGGATGTTGGAATATTCGAGGTCCAATGACTCGAAAAACCCAAACAGGGCGTGTTTTGAAGCGCAATATGATGTCCTCAACGGGAAGCCGAAAAGTCCTGCTAATGAAGTGGTTACCGACATGTTGACCTGCTTTGAAGCCAAGATCTCGTCTTTGAACTGCTTCACGAGATACACGCTGCTCCAATAGTTGACCTGCATGATCTTCTGGTCGATGGCGAAATCGGTTTCAAGACCGCGGTCACGTTGCGAGATGCCGGCGTTCAAGACATACAAGTCGATGACAAAACCGATTGATTTTATTTCTTTCACCAGCTCGTCGATGGAGGCGAAATCAGCAAAATTACACTCTTTATAATAAACTTTGACACCCTCTTTCTCACACGTCTCTTTGGTGTCCTGAAGCTGCGTTTCGCCCAGTCCTGTAAGGAAAAGATTACATTTCTCCTTGGCCAGACGACGTGCTATCGCAGCCCCGATTCCTGAGCTGGCACCTGTCACAAGAGCGTTTTTGTTATCTAAGTCAACCATTTTTTCAAAATAATCTACAAAAATACAAAAAAATTGATAATCAGCAAAATTTTGGAAAAATTTAGATAAAAAATAAAAAATTAGAAATATTTGTATACTGTAAATATTTTTACTAATTTTGCGAGGTTAAAAACTAATTTTAATAAAAATGGAAATTTTTGAAAGAATAGCACACGATTCAGGTGGCCCTATTGGGCAGTACATGGACAAGATTCACGGATATTTCGCGTTCCCGCGCCTTGAAGGCGAACTAGGACCTCACATGCGTTTCAACGGTGTTGACGTGTTGTGTTGGAGTTTGAACAACTATCTCGGTTTGGCCAATCATCCTGAGGTCAGGAAAGTTGATGCTGAAGCAGCGGCTCGTTGGGGCTTGGCATACCCTATGGGTGCCCGTATGATGAGCGGCAACACACGTCTGCACGAGCGTTTGGAGCGCGAACTCGCTGACTTTGAGCGCAAGGAAGATGCATACGAATTTAACTTCGGTTATCAGGGTATTGTGTCAACAATTGACGCACTCTGCACACGTAATGATGTCATCGTGTTCGATGCTGAGGCTCATGCCTGCTTGATTGACGGCAAACGTCTGCATATGGGACAATCATTCCACTTTAAACACAACGATATCGTCAGCTGTGAAAAGATGTTGCAGCGTGCCACTGAGGTCGTGAAGAAGACTGGCGGAGGTATCCTCCTCATCACTGAAGGTGTGTTTGGTATGACAGGCGCTCTCGGTATCCTTGACCAGATTGCGGCACTCAAGAAGAAATACCAGTTCCGTATCCTTATCGACGACGCTCATGGATTCGGCTGCATGGGACCTACAGGCCGCGGCACATCGGAGCATTTCGGCGTGATGGACGAGATCGACCTCTACATCGGAGCTTACGCGAAGTCAATGGCTATCATTGGCGGTTTCGTGGCTGGACCGAAGTATGTGATTGATTATCTGAGATATAACATGCGTTCGCAGATGTATGCCAAGTCATTGCCTATGCCTATCGTGGAAGGCTGCTTGAAACGTTTGGAAATCATCCGCAGCGCTGAGGGCGACGAGCTCCGCAAGAAACTGTGGACGGTGACACGTACCTTGCAGAACGGCTTCCGTGAACTCGGATTCAATATAGGACCGGCTGAGGCATGCGTGACACCTATCTTCCTGCCGGGCAACGAGGTCCAGGCCGCTTGGATAGCACGTGACCTCCGTACAAATTACAAGATTTTCTGCTCAATAGTGACATATCCTGTCATCCCAAGAGGAATGATCATCTTCAGAATCATCCCGACGGCAGCACACTCACTGGAGGATGTTCATTACACATTGAACGCATTCAAAGAAATAAAAGAAAAACTCGCCGCAGGCAAATACGACAATCCGGAGATGCCTCAGATGGCAATTCTTTGATAATGAATATAAAATTTTTTGAAAATAAAGTTATAATCGTGACTGGAGCCAGCTCGGGTATCGGGCTGGCTACAGCCAAACTTTTTGTCTCTCTGCGCGCCAAGGTTGTGATGGCGGCACGTTCGTTAGACAAGCTCGAGGCTATCAAAGCCGAGATGCCTGAACCAGCTAACGTGTTGTGTGTCAAGACCGACGTGTCGGTGGAGGAGGACTGCAAAAATCTTATCCAACAGACGGTGGATCACTTTGGCGGTATCGATATCCTTATCAACAACGCAGGCATCTCGATGCGCGCCATGTTCCGTGACCTTGACCTTGACGTCATCAGACGCCTGATGGATACCAATTTTTGGGGAACCGTTTATTGTACAAAATACGCTCTGCCGTACATCCTTGAACGGAAAGGCAGTATCGTCGGTGTCATCTCGACTGCCGGACATATAGGATTGCCAGGCAGGACAGGCTATTCCGCGTCGAAGTTCGCCATCCGCGGGTTCCTGAACACTCTGCGAGTGGAGCATCGTTACGACGGCTTGCATGTGATGGTGTTTGCCCCAGGTTTTACCTCGTCGAACATCAGAAACGTGGCACTTTTGGCTGATGGCTCGCCTCAAGGCATGACACCACGCGACGAAAACAAGATGATGTCGGCGGAGAAGGTGGCAAGACGTATGGCTTTTGGTCTGCGCTACCGCAAAAACGAGATGATTCTCACCCCAATAGGGAAAATGACGAAATTTTTCAACTTCGTCCTGCCGAAATTCGTCGAGAGGGTGGAGTACTATATGATGGCCAAAGAGCCTGAAAGCCCAATAAAAAGAAACAACTAAAAACTTACGCCTATGATGCTCATTAAGGAAATAGCCGTTTACGTGAACATTCTTAACTCAAGAATTAAGAAGTGTTTTATTGACCGACTGCAGCAAAACGGTATAAACGTGACTCCCGAACAGTATCTGGTGCTTGATATTTTGTGGGAGAAACAGTCGCTTTCACAACAAAATATCGCCGATCTTATCCAAAAAGACAAGAATTCGGTCACAAAAATCATCGATTCACTCGAAAAAAAGAATCTGGTAAACCGTGTGGTTGACCAAAAAGACCGTAGAATCAATAAGATTGAGCTTACGAAAGAAGGATTGGCTTTGGAAAAAATCACAACCGAAGTGGCAATCAATTTCATGAACGACACTGTCAAAGACATTGATGGACAAGACCTTGACAAACTCGTGGAAGTTATGCGACAATTAAAAGACAATCTAAACAATATTGAAGCTACATTAACCGTTTGATAATAAAACACTTAATCATGAAAAGTAAGATCATATTATTCTTATGCATGGGCCTTTTGTGCCTTGTCGCATGCAAGAGAAACGAAGGCGAAGGCGGAACTGGCGTGGTTCAGGGTTATGTGAAGCTCATCAACCATCCTGACGACGACTACACCCTGCCTGCCGATACAATAGATGCAGCAAAGACCGACGTTTTCATCGTCTACGGAAATGCCGATTTCTATGGCGACGACGTGGAGACCGACGACAAAGGCTTTTACAAATTCAAATATCTCACCGCAGGCGATTACACAGTGTATTCGTATTCGACGCTACCTTCAGGAGAAAAAGTGCCTGTAACAGCTTCAGTGTCAATAGGTAAAGGTGCAACTGGCAATGTCCCGACGATTTATATCCATTCTGGCAAAGCATACGGCACCTCGATTTTGAAAGGCAAAGTCTGGGCAAGATATTACCATGGAACCACATATCGTGGCGAAGGCTGGGCTTATGAACACCGTGTTTATATTCGTAGAGCAGGCGAAACCTACCAGTTTGATGACGTTCGCGTCGGTTTGGATGGCATTTTTGCAATTCAGAAGTTGCAACCTGGTGATTATGAGGTGTTTACGTTTACCGAAAATGCCAATGAGATACCATCACCAATCATCGAAACAGTGACAATCGAAGAAGCCGGACAGATTATTGAGATGGAGCCGGATACAACTTTTGTTGTCCAGATACAAGTTTGATAATCAATAGTTTACGATAATATGAAAAGATTTTTGATATTTTCGTTCCTGCTTGCTTTGGCAATACCTGCATTTTCGCAACAGGTGACACCTGAGACTTTGATAAAACGTCAGAAGCGTAAAGGCTTGACAATCAAGGAGTGGAATACCGCTGCAGGCTCAAAACAGGCGTTTTTGGACCACGTGACGACCTACGACTCACTTGGTAGAAAAATCGAGGAGATAGAATACGCCGCTTACGGTCAGAAATCGCGTGTGGTGTCTGAATATGTTGATCCGCTTGACCCGGCATCGAAGGTGTTGCGCGAGATAGAGTACAATGACCGCGACAAGGTGACACGTATCAAGAAATACGAGTACAACGAAGACGGCTCGAAAAAACGGCAGCTGAACTATTATCCGAACGGGAAACTCGAGTCGGTGAAAGAATACGAGCTGATTTTCAGATGATGTTGAATATCAACGACATATTGAACGAGATGATGCCTATCAGCCTCGACGAGATGAGCGCCGTGAAGCTGATGAACCGCGTCGACACCAAGTATGTCGCTGATGATCTGACAGTCGCAAAGCTGTTTTCGCTGATAAAAGATGACTATTACGTGCAGGAAATCGACGGCAAACGAGTGGCAAAATACGATAGCATATACTACGATACCGTTGATAATCACATGTATATCATCCATCAAGATAAAAAATTGAAGAGAGACAAGCTCCGTGTGAGAAATTATGTAGACACTGGCACATATTTTTGCGAGGTGAAGCATAAAAACAACCACGGACGTACGAAAAAGAAGCGAATTGAGGTGGGGGAGAACGTGTTTTTAGATGTGAAATCGGATGAGAAAGCTCGTGAGTTCGTTGAAAATCAGTTGCCGACATACGATTTCGACGGTTTTCAGAAGAAACTTTCGACATCGTTTGAGCGTATAACCATTGTAAACAAAGGCAAGACAGAGAGAATAACGATAGATTTCAACGTGCGTTTTCATAATTTTGAAAATGGTAATGACGAGGGAATCGCGCCGTTGGTGGTGATGGAGCTGAAACGCGACGGACGATGCGAGTCGATATTTCAGAAAGCGCTGTTTGAACTTCGTGTTAAGCCGTTGAGTATCAGTAAGTACTGCATCGGCAGGGCGTTGACCGACAAGACGTTGAAACAGAATCGTTTTAAGAAGAAAATTATAAAACTTGAAAAATTGAAAAAACTGAGAGGATATGCTGTTACTACAAACAATGCAGAACTTTGACCCGGACATAGCACGCGAGTTCGGCGGAGATGCCTTTGAATCGGGCTTCCTCGGTGTGCCACT
>JAEEGL013364594.1_pt1 | contig 22030 bp, 14 predicted proteins | sample 9134231 | NCBI WGS metagenome assembly JAEEGL01 (sample SAMN16246548, study PRJNA631951) | gut metagenome | biome: gut microbiome; feature: rumen; material: fiber-attached | host: Bos | place: Iran: Karaj | collected 2018-10 | reverse complement strand
TTCAGTCGTCGAAATCCGAAAGTCCCGCGCCGCTCTGCTGGGACTCGTAGACATCCCTGTAGATCTCGTTATTTTCCATCAGCTCTTCGTGGGTTCCGACTCCCGAGATCCGGCCCTCATCCAGTACCACTATCCTGTCCGCATCCATTACGCTGGATATCCTCTGGGCGATGATGAACTTCGTCATGCCGGGAAGGGATTCCCTGAAGCCCTGTCTTATGGTGGCGTCCGCAGCGGTATCCACAGCGGAAGTGGAATCGTCAAGTATCAGTATCTTAGGCTTTCCCAGTATGGCCCTTGCTATGCAGAGCCTCTGTTTCTGTCCTCCGGAGAGGTTGGTGCCTCCCTGTTCTATATGGGTTTCATATCCGTCATGGAATTTCTCTATGAATTCAGCAGCGCAGGCTATGCGGCAGGCTTCCGCGCATTCCTCTTCCGTGGCAAGCTCATTTCCCCATCTCAGGTTTTCAAGTATGGTTCCGGAAAAGAGCTCATTCTTCTGCAGTACATGGGCTACGCTTTTCCTTAAGGTCTTTATATCATAGGAACGGACATCCACTCCTCCCACTTTCACGGAGCCTTCAGTCACATCATAGAGCCTGCTTATAAGGTTTATAAGGCTGGTCTTGGAACTTCCCGTTCCTCCGATAATCCCTATGGTCTCTCCGTCCCCTATACTTAAATTCACATCACTTAAGATGTAATCCTTTTCCTTCCCATAATAGGAAAAAGAGACGTTTTCAAATGTGACGCTGCCGTCCTTCACCTCATATACCGGGTTTTCCGGCTCCCTGATCACCGGTGTCTCCTTTATCACCTCAGTGATCCTTCTGGCGCTGGCAGCTGACATGCTGACCATCACGAATATCATAGACAGCATCATAAGGGACATCAGTATGTTCATGCAGTAGGTGAGGAGGCTCATAAGCTCTCCGGTAGTCAGATCACCGTAGACGATAAAATGGGCCCCGAACCAGCTTAACAGAAGGATACAGGTATAGACCGTGAACTGCATCACCGGCATATTCAGTATTATCATTTTCTCAGCCCGAACGAACATCCTGTATATATTGCCCGCTGCCTCGAAAAACTTGCTCTTTTCGTGCTCCTCACGCACAAAGGCTTTGACAACCCTTATACCGGATACGTTTTCCTGCACGCTCTCGTTCAAGTCATCATATCTTAAGAATACTTCAGCGAAATAATCCGTGACTCTTCCCATAAGGAAGAAAATGAAGATAGCAAGGAAGATCACCGCCACGAGATAGATCATGGAAAGCCTGGCATTGATGGAAAAAGCCATGACCATGGCGATCACTATGGAGGAGGGTGCTCTCATGAACATCCTGAGTATCATCTGATAGGCGTTCTGGATATTTGTCACATCCGTTGTGAGCCTTGTAACCAGCCCCGCCGTGGAATACTTGTCGAGATTCGGGAAACTGAAGGCCTGGATCTTTTCAAACATGGTGTTCCTTAAGTTCCTTGCAAGCCCTGCCGAGGCCTTTGCCCCGAAATGGGCCCCCATGACACCAAAAAGCAGGCCCATAACGGCCACGATGATCATAATGATCCCCGTATGCCTGATGTGAGCCATATTTCCCGGCGTCACGCCCTTATCGATAATGGACGCCATGAGAAAAGGTATGATCATCTCCATCACAACCTCCAGTATCATGGACACCGGAGTCATGACAGAGGGAAACCAGAATTCCTTTACTTCCGCTCCCAGAGTGGTGATGACCTCAACGGGAGTGTATTTTTCATAAGATCTTTCCATCTGTCCCGGATCTCTACATAAAACCGAATTATATCGTTATCTTCAGTAATGCGCCGTGACCCTTAACTCTGTACTCCCCGTGATCGGCACTGACAAAGATGCCGTTACCCTTATTGACTTCCATTCTCATGTCGCCGGACCTGAGAAGCAGATCCCCATCCACTACCAGTAAATGGTTAAAGGTGCTGCCATCCGTGGAGAGATACTCTTCCCCGTCAACCTCCACCTTGTCGATGGTAAAGGTGTCGCAGTCACAGAGATGGCCGTGCATATCCTTTTCGGGTACGTCCTTCTTAAGAAGGGCAGCCTCTCTCGCCTCATCTATCATAAGCTCTCTGGGGCTCCCGTCCGGTTTTACGCGTCCGAAGTCGTAAACCCTGTATTTAACCTGTTTCATCTGCTTTACTTCAACCACCAGCACACCGGCACCTATGGAATGGAGAAGTCCCGGTCCGCAGAAATAGAGTTCTCCCTTTTTAACGGGCTGGAAGTGCAATACCTTCTTAAAAGTGTTGTCCCGCACCATCTTTTCGAACTCTTCCTTTGTAACATCCCTGTCAACGCCGTAGAAAATACCTGAATTCGGAAGAGCGTCCAGGATATACCAGCACTCGTCATTTCCCTTTGTAAGTCCCTGCTTTTCCGCATATTCATCGGAAGGATGCACCTTGATGGAAATATTCTGATGTGCATCTATGAACTTTACGGAAAGGGGCCATTCATCAAAACGGCTGTACCTTGTGCCAAGAGCCTTTTCTCCCTCAGCGTCAAAGTATTCCTTCAGGGTCTTTCCCTTAAAGGATCCGCTGTCGATCACCGTCGGATGCTCCGGATCACAGGAAAGCTCCCAGGTCTCAGACAGCACATATCCCGGATAGTCCGATTTATTGTACTCCTTCTTTAATCTGCTCCCACCCCACATATCGTCAAAGTATGCAGGCTTTAAACGTAAAATTGCCATGACTTTTCTCCTTTATCTGATATCTGCCCTTATACGGACAGTTACTGTTACGCTTTTCTTTCGTAAGTCACAAAGTGATAGACCAGATCAAAACAGGTCTGCTCCTCACTCACCTTTGTTACCTCCCAGTCTTCCATCTTATCCAGATCCGGGAAGTATGCATCTGCCTCATAGGCCTCGTCCACCTTTGTGATCAGAGCCTTATCGCAGAAGGGGAGAAGCTCCTCATAAACCGAAGCCCCGCCTATACAGAAAACCGAATCCTTCGGATACTTTTCAATCTCCTTCATAAGGCTTTCCGTATCATTAAAGACCGTGATCCCTTCTTTATCAAGGGAAGTATTCCTGGACAGGACGATATTTGTCCTGTTCTTTAAGGGAGCACCGTTGGGGAAACTGTCCAATGTCTTTCTCCCCATTACCACCACGTTCCCCGTGGTAGTCTCCCTGAAAAACCTCTGATCTGCCGGAATATGGAAAAGCAGTGAATTATCCTTTCCTATTCCCCAGTTCCTGTCTACTGCCGCTATTACAATCATGTGTTATTTTTCTCCTTCAGGCAAGGCATTTAGTACGGGACTCCGGAGGTTTACCTGTCCCATTTATCGGAAAGGGCGTTGATCTGATCCGCAAACTTGCCCAGATCCTTATTGGCCCCGTGCTCATACTTCCTGATAACGGAAAGCAGACGCTCTCCTGCAGCAAGAAGTCTCTGGAATACGCTGCTGATCCTGCCCTTATCAAATGTCTTCTTAACGGCAACGCCCTTGGTCTCCTCAACAAACTCATCTTTTATGAGGTCATACTTTGTGCCGCTGAAGGGGGCATAGGCGTCAAATTTCAGGTCCTGCTTTAAGAGATCCGCGAACTTCTCCGTCACCATGTCATCGCCGTGGACAACGAAGATCTTCTTTGTGCTCTCCGGATCGAAGCTGTTCTTTACCCAGTTAATAAGGCCGTTCCTGTCCGCATGGCCGCTCATTCCTGTTAAGATCTCGATATTCGCGTTTACGGAGATCTCTTCCCCGAAGAGCTTTACGGTCTTAGCACCTTCCACCAGAGCCCGTCCCAAAGTGCCTACAGACTGGTAACCCACAAAGAGTACCGTTGATTCCCTTCTCCACAGATTGTGCTTAAGGTGGTGCCTTATACGTCCGGCATCGCACATTCCGGAGGCCGAGATAATGACCTTCGGCTCGTCGTCAAAGTTTATCTCCTTGGAATCATCCGGTGTGGTGGAGAGGTTTAAGTTCGGGAAGGACAGGGGATTTACTCCCTTCCTCAACAGCTCTTTTGCCTCATCATCATAGCAATCTATGGAACTCTTCCCGAAAATACTGGTGGCATCCACCGCAAGGGGTGAATCCACATAAACCGGGAAGTCCTCATCTCCATGGACTAAGCCTCTTTCCTTTATCTCTCTTATAAAGTATAAAAGCTCCTGGGTACGTCCCACCGCGAAGGAAGGGATCACCACATTTCCCCCTCTTTCAAAGGTGTAGCTAAGTATTTCCGAAAGTTCCTTTACATAGTCAGGCTTATCCTCGGAATGAAGCCTGTCACCGTAGGTGGATTCTATAAGTACATAATCCGCTCCGTCCACAGCCTCCGGATCCTTGATAATGGGCTGGTCGATATTTCCCACATCCCCGGAAAATACTATCTTTCTGGACTCACCATCCTCCGTAAGGAAGACCTCTATGGCCGCAGATCCCAGAAGATGGCCCACATCCGTAAATCTCACATCTATCCCGTCGGCGATATGTATCATTTCCTTATACTTAACGGGATGTAAAAGCCTTATGGCCCCGTCCGCATCCTCCATGGTATAGAGGGGCACGAAATCCTCAATATTGGAATTTCTCCTGGCCTTCCTGTTCCGCCACTCTGCCTCGAAGGTCTGTATATGGGCACTGTCACGGAGCATGATATTACAGAGCTTTGCCGTAGCCTCCGTGGCGAAGATCTGCCCTCTGAAGCCCTTCTTATAAGCTAAGGGCAGCAGGCCCGAATGGTCGATATGGGCATGGGTCAGAAGAATAAAGTCTATCTCCCCCGGCAGCACCGGGAGATCCGCATTCTCATAGGTCTTTCTCCCCTGCTCCATTCCGTAATCCACAAGGATGTTCTTTCCGTTAACCGATAAGTAATGACAGCTTCCCGTAACCTCATGGTCCGCTCCAATGAACTCAAGCAGCATATTTTCTCCCTCCTCGTGATCATTCGCGCTGCACCTGCATGTCTGTCATTTAACGGCGCAGCCCGCATACCCCAAAGGCCCCTTTTTTATTGCCGACAGATTTATTTATTTTACCATTTTTCGTTTATGGGGGCAAATGTGCTTATGTGGTACATGCGACAGCTCCCCAGCCGCAAAACTATAATTTTTTCATGTTTTTTGGCAAATCAGACCACTTGAATATATTTTCAGCGAAAAATACACCTGTAAGTTAGAGAAAATCGCTGTTTTTCCGCTTGACAAGTGAGGAATTACATTATAGTATTCTTTCCCGTGAAAGAAAGAGCGGTCGTAAGACCGGAGTCCGGGCGTTCGCCCAGTTATTTCCTTTTTTTCAAAGATATAGAAGTCCACATCTTTTTTTGCGCGTCAAAAAATATTGCATATGGTATGCCACGTCTGAAACCGTCAATTCTAAAATAAGAGTATAATTATTTATAAAGCTGGGTCGGATGCTCTTCTTTCACAAGGTTTTATAGATTATTTTTGGGACATGGCTTATAATCCCGTCTTTGACAGTTTTAAGATAGTAAAACTGCAGCAACCCCAATAGTATCAAGGGCTGCTGCAGTTTTGACTTTTGTGGGTTGTTGTAGCGTCGGGATTATTTTTTTGTCAATGCAAGTATCGACTTCATTTTTCGTGTAGGAATGATCTCCATATCAGTTCTAAAACCAAATTCATCATGCAGACGATCGGTAAGCTGAGTGCGGGTATATTCCGGTATGTATCCCTCTCCATTGATTTTTAGAAGATTATAATCCCGCAGAGTCTGAATGATCTGGCCTGATGTATATCCGTCGCCGATCTTCTTTTCCAATAACCGGAAAATAAGAAGTGCAAGGTAGCACGTAAGAAAATGTGCCCGTATCCTGTCTTCGCGGGATACATAAACAGGTCTTGATTCAAAATCTGTTTTCAGGATCCTGAAGGATTCTTCTATCTTCCAACGCCCTTCACTGACGGAAAGGATATCTTTTACATCGTCATCGATGAGGTTTGTGCATACTGCGTAAAAACCATCAAATGCAGCTTCTTTTTCGATCGCCTCCTCATCGATCGCATATATCTTTTTTGCGGCGATCTCTCCATCAGGCGTTACGGAAGTGACTTTCACAAAGCGTGCGGGATCGTTGGGGTTCTTCCTCTGTTTTTTTACGCTTTTTAATTCGACCATTTTTTCTGCGCGTTCAAGCTGAGCCTGACGTACATTTTTCTGATACAGCGCATATGCCGGAGAATACGTTATGATCATGAGCTGGCCATCTACACTGCTTCCATCGTGTACCCGCTCCTTGTAATAGATCTCATCAGTATGATCGGAGGGATTACTCCGTATTTTTTCAAAGTCCTTTACCGCTTTATTATCAGAAAGGCGATGCCAGTTTTTATCATCCATAGCCGAAGCACATTCTTTTTCTTTGAGTTTTTTCAGGGATTGGGTCACTATAAATGCGCGTCCGTCTATGTCGTTGAACTTTCGGTTCGCCTCTGAACCAAGGCCGGCATCCGTGCAGATGATGAACTTGTCAAAACCGAAATCCCGGAGAAGCTTTTTTTCAAGTGGCTTTAACGAAGGCTGTTCGTTAGAGGCACCATCGAAAAGATCGAAAGCTATCGGTATGCCGTCCCCGTCCATGAACAGCCCCATCTGGACGAGCGGATTCGGCCGGTGCTCTTTGCTTTTTCCGTATTTCCTGAATTCATCCGCCTGCTCGATCTCAAAGTAGAAGTTGCTGCAGTCATAATAAAGGACGCGGTTATTTCTGCTGATGACAAAGCTGGAATTCTTGTAAACCTCAGACTGGATATAATCCAGTTCTTCCGCAAGGATGCTCAAACCCCGATAGATATCATACTTTTCGTAGGAAGGCTTTTCGAGGAAGGTCTTTGCAACTTCATAAGAAGCCCGCTTGCTTGTCGGTTCCAGTATGCGGGCATAGATTAGATCCGACAGGATCGCGTCGAGGTCATATTTATACCTGTGCCTCTTCGCGACGTTCCTGAAAACATTTTTCATCTTCAGGGAATAGTAGATGTCCTGAAGGAAAAGATATCCTGCACGGAAAGTGCGCTGCTCGTTCATTGCAATGGACGAGGATGGGGAGAGGGAAAACAGAACCGGACTGGATGAAGCATTCAGCTCATCCACACGCTCGTTGGCCCATGCAATGACATCATCCCTGGACATATCCATGGACTTCATAAGGTCGTCAACACGGCCAAGTTTCTCCACGTTCTGGGTAGTAACTTTCGACTTGCTGATCCTGATGGACTTTTCAATGTATAATCTTTCGATTCCGTTGTCATTTTTTATTCTTAATCGCATATGAACACCTCCACACCTATTATACCACAATAACGCTACATACGCTGCGTATAAATACATAAAAATTGACAAAAAATAAAAGACTGGAAACCCAGTCTTTACAAGCCTTGGTAAAGCACTTTATAGTATTAAAAAGGAACTCAAACTGTTAAACTCCCGAGCCCTTGATGATCTTGATTTCAGCGATGAGGAACTCTCGGCCATAGATGCTGTTTCGTTCGGTTAATGTGCCATTTTTGGGGGTGCTGTCGTATTTACACAGAGATGGTATTGGAGTATAATTAAAATGTTTTTATTCTTGTACCGTAGTAAAGCAAAAGTGGTATAAATAGGGCTTATGAGAGGAGAGATAAATGCTTAAAAAACAGAGTATTCTTGTGAAACTTGCTGTGCTGGTTCTTCCTTTGGCGATCGCTTCGATCTTCCTTGTGGTTTATTCGGGAGTTGGAGAGCTGAATACGCTCAATGAGGCGAAGGCGTTGTACTATGATGAACTTGAAAATCTCATGTTCAAGATAGTTACCGCCGACAGAGACTTCTACCAGGCACAGTACGCCAGTGATCAGGCCTACTGGCATGCCCAGGAAGGAAAGGATGACAAGGTAGGGGATGACATAGCCGATTATGATGAAAACAGGCAGCAGGTAATAGACGGATTGAAGGAAATAGAAGCTCTGCTCAAGGCGGATCCCTATCTCTATAATGATTACAGGGCTGCAAGCGCAGAACAGACGGAAGCCATCGCGTCCATTGTGGGCAGAGCGTATACGGAGATCGATAACTGGACAGCTTCATATGATCCCTCAAGCGGCAGCGGAGACCGGGAAGCACAATATCCGGCATTCAAGACCGCAAGGGGCGAGATCAATTCACTTACTGATATAGTTGAAGCATACGCGGAATACAAGAGCAAGCAGATGCAGGATCAGATCCATAAAAAGATCATGGTTACTGTTGTTATAATGATCCTGATCCTTGCACTGATCTTCTTCTTAAGCTTTGGAATATTACGTTACCTCCTTGGAAGCACGGCTGTGATCTCCAAGTCCATCGAACATCTCTCAAACGGAGAATTCGTGAAGGTGGACAAATATCTGGATTATGAAGATGAGCTTGGTCATATGATCCGTGATACCAATAACCTTATTGACAGGCTTCAGGCTATAATCGATAACGTGAAGGAGACCACCAGGACTCTGGGTACTTCCTCCAACGAGCTTGCCGAAACCGCGAATCAGATCTCCCATACAGCGGATGATGTTTCAACGGCTATTCAGGAGATCGCAAAGGGCGCTACCGAGCAGGCTGACAATATCCAGCATGCATCCGAAAGCGTGGGAGATATCGATGTTGCAGTTTCAAGCGTAACAGACAATACCGGAGTTCTTTCAACAACTGCGGATGAGATGAATGACAAGAGTCAGGAATCCGCTTCGGATCTGGATAAGCTTATGGCCAGCACCGAGACCATGAATAAGAACGTGGAAGAAATAACAACCGCTATCAATGCTACCAATGCAGCTGTTAATTCCGTTAATGATAAGGTTGACATGATCACCAATATCGCTTCACAGACCAACCTCCTTGCACTTAATGCTTCCATAGAGGCAGCAAGAGCCGGTGAGGCAGGCCGTGGATTCGCGGTTGTTGCTACAGAGATAGGTGCTCTGGCCACCAATTCCAATGAGACTGCTGAAGAGATCCGGAGAGAGATGGAAGGACTTCTTAACCAGTCACAGCAGGCTAATGACAAGGCCGAGAATGTACGGAAGGTTGCCATCGAACAGCGTGAGGTTATTCAGGCTACTGTTGACAGCATCCAGAGCCTTATCGAAAATATCAAGACCACTGTTAACGGCGTAGGTTCCATTTCGGGAGATGCAGATACCTGTATGTCCGCAAAGAATGTGGTTGTGGGAGTAATGGAATCGCTTTCAGCCATCTCTGAAGAGAATGCAGCATCTACGGAAGAGACCAGTGCTTCCATGCAGGAGCTGAACGCTACAGTAAACGTACTTGCCGGATCTGCAGACCAACTTAATGATAAAGCAAGGCAGCTCACAGAAGATATGTCATTCTTTAAGTAAGGTATAGAGACGGATCTTACTGATATAAGGATAAACGGGGCCCCCGATGTTTTACGATACCGGGGGCTTCTTTTATAAATTATCGGTATTTACCCGATATGAGGTAAGGAGAAATACATGGATATCGATGCAATGGCAAGGGAGCAGTTCAGGCTGGACTGCAACTGCCTTATTGAAGAACCGGGCGGCATCATGATAAATGAGAGCAGGGAAAGGGAAGGCGCCAGGAAGGTGGAGACCATTTCCCCCTTTTTCCGTGCCATAATCTATAAGGGCGACGCTTATATAATGGCGGATAAAAGCATTATAGACTGGGTCAGGGAGCAGTATGAAGACTGCATGCCGGAATGGTTCTGCAAGTTTGAGAACTTAAGAAAGCTTAACAGGAAGCTCAACGAATACGGCTATGAGATAAACGATACCCATGTGTATATGCTGCCTGACACGAATTTTGAGGACAGCGAATATGAAGAACTGCCCTATGACGCATACTGGCTCTACGATAAGGAGATAATCGCCTGGGGTGAGAAGTACGGGCAGAATAATCCCTTTTACCACGCTTTGGTTTTCTCAAAGACACAGCCTGACAGGATGGCCCTGCTCCTTACCGAAAAGGGGAATAAGGACAGGATCGCCGGGATGTCAGGGGTTTCAGAGGACGGAAAGAATCTCTGGCAGATAGGGATTGACGTGATGCCTGAATACAGGGGCCACGGCCTTGCGACTTATCTCACGGAGATGATGAAGAGGAAGGTGCTGTCCATAAACAGGGTGCCTTTTTACGGCACCAGCGAAAGCCACTCACTTTCCATGGATACAGCTATAAGATCCGGGTTTTTACCGGCCTGGTGCGAGGTATATTGCAGCAAGATCAAGGAATAGTGGGACGGGGGCGCGGATGCAAAAAGGTAAGGGGATGTGCAGCCGATGAGAACGGGATTTGCATCCGATGAGAGGCCCCCTTCGGGGCGCGGATGCTTTAAAAAAGGACGAACCACCGATTTAAAATCCCCTTCGGGGATTGCGGTGGTTCGGTGTAGCACACTCCCTACGGGAGTATGCTACAATGCGTGCGACAAGATTCGAACTCGCGACCTTCTGGTCCGTAGCCAGACGCTCTATCCAGCTGAGCTACGCGCGCATATTTTGTTATCGATCGGAGATGGAATATATGTACATACGCTTAGCGTGTGCCTCCCATCGATTCGAACGACAAAAGCTATTATAAAAAAAGAGGAATTAAATGTCAACTCTCAGAATTCTTTTGGGTCCTTCCGGCAGCGGAAAGAGCAGGGCCCTGATCAAACGGGTCATTGAAAGAGCGGAAGCGGACCCGGCAAAAAACTTTATAGTGATGGTTCCGGAGCAGGTATCCCATTCAGTGACGGACGCCCTTATTTCCACCTCTGAAAGAAAGGGGATAATGAATATCGATGTCCTGTCCTTTCAGCGGCTTTCCCACAGGATCTTTGACAACGCCGGGGGAAATGCGGGGGAGATCATAGACGATACCGGAAAGAACCTGATCCTTAAGGGAGTCATAAGGGAGCAGGAAAAGAACCTTACGGTCTTAAGGAAGAATATCTTGAGGACCGGCTATATAAACGAGATCAAATCCATTATCTCCGAGCTGGTGCAGTATGAGATAAGCCCGGAAGAGCTTATGAAACTTGCGGAAAAGACGGATAAGAAGTATCTCGCCATGAAGCTTAAGGATATTTCCGTTCTCTACAAGGCTTTCAGGGAAAAGACCGAGGAAAAGTATGTAACCAGGGAGGAGCTTTTAGATTGGGCGGCGGAGGCCGCTCACAGAGCCGCTTTCCTTAAGGGCGCCGAGGTCTTCTTAGACGATTTCACGGGTTTCACCCCCATACAGTACAGATTCCTTGAGTCCCTTTTCAAATATGTGGATGAGGTTTCCCTCTGCCTTGACTATGACGGGGAGGACGGGGAACTCTTTGCCCTTTCCGTAAACACTGTGGAGAAGATGAGACGCATAGCCTCCGACGCAGGCTTTAAGATCGAGACCCTGCATTTTTACGATGTGAAGGAGGGCCGGTTTAAAGAAAACCCGGCGCTTTCAAAGCTTGAAAAAAATCTTTTCCGGAGAAGGAGTATTTCCGCTGGGAAGGCAGAGAGTGATGAAAAGGCTGCGGACAGTATAAGGATGATCAAAACCGGTACTCCGGAAAATGAAGTGGCCTTTGTTATTTCAGAGATTCTTACCCTTATCAGAAAGGGATACCGGTACAGGGAGATCGGAATCGTAATGACGGAGCCCTCCGAATATGCCCGCCTGCTTAAGGAGGCTTCCGAAAGAGAGGGACTGCCGCTCTTCATCGATTCCACCACGGATCTAATACTTAACCCCTACACGGAATTTATCCGCGCTGCACTGAATGCAGTGGCGGAAAATATGAGCTATGAGAGCGTCTTCCACTTTATCCGCACGGGATTCACGGAATTAAGTACGGATGAAGCGGACAGGCTTGAAAACTATGTCAGGGCAATGAATATAAAGGGGAGAAAAAAGTACACAGAACCTTTTATAATACATACAAAGGGGATCACGGAAGATGAGCTTATCCTGGTCAATAGTGCAAGGGAGAAGCTTACGGTATTACTGGAACCCCTTATTGAAAGTTTCTCCGGCGGGAAAAAGAGCGCGCGTTATTTTACAGAGGAATTGAAGAAATTCATTGAAAGTTCCGGCATCCGGGAAAAGACCGAAAAGATGGCGGAGGACTTTGAGGAAAAGGGTGATCTGAACGCCGCTTCCCTGTTTTCAAGGATAGGGGATAAGGTGGATGAGCTTTTTTCCAAGATAGAAAACCTTATCCCCGATGAGAAGATGAAGTTCTCCGAATATGCAGAGCTTCTTGATGCGGGAATGGAAGCGGTGAAGATGGGAGTGCTGCCGCCGGGGCTTGATGCCCTGAAGGCAGGAGATCTGGAGAGAAGCCGTATGGACAATATCAGGGTGCTCTTCATTCTAGGGATGAATGATTCCTTTATCCCAAAAGCCGGCACCGGCGGAGGGCTTTTATCCGACCCTGACAGAGAGAGCATAAAGAATGAGGGGATGGAGCTGTCTCCCACATTAAGGGAGAGGACCGGACTGCAGAAACTCTATTTCTACATGAACGCCACCAGGCCTTCGGAAAAGCTCTATCTTTCCTATTCGCTGGGAGATGGGGAAGGAAAGGTAAGGAATCCCTCCTTCTTCCTGAATGAGATAGACAGGATCTTCCCGGGATTAAAAGCTGAATTCTTCAGTCCAGAGGAGATAAGGGAAAGGGTTGCCACAGAGGACACCATCCTTAAGACCTTTGCGGTACTTATGAGGCCGGGAGAGGATATAAAGAAAGCAGGAGAGCTCTATTCCTTTATCTCAAAGGATCCGGAACTCTTAAAGAAGGCCGAGGCTATACTTGATTTCGCCTTCAGCATTAAAGGGAACGACCCGATCTCAAAGGCTGCCCTTCATGAGCTTTACGGGGAATTAAAGGATATAAGCCCCACCAGGCTTGAGAAATTCTCGGAGTGCGCTTACAGGCACTTCATGCTTTACGGCTTAAAGGCCATGGAAAGGGAGGAGTTCGGCTTTGAAAGGCGGGATCTGGGAACCCTTCTCCACAATGTCTTAAATATCTGCTCCGAGATCATCCATAAGAAGGGACGCCGCTACGGGGAACTGAGTGATGAGGAAGCGGAGCAGACTGCGGAGGAGGCCCTTGCTAAATACTTAAGGGAAAATGAAAATGTGGTCCTTTTAAGCAGTGAGCGGAACCGCTATTTCATAAAGAGAGTGAGGCGGATCCTCCTTACCACGGTAAAGGCCCTAAAGAAACAGTCCGGAAGCGGAAAGTTTGAGCCGGAGCTCTTTGAAAAGGATTTTAAGAGCGATGGCTTAAGGGGAAGGATTGACAGGATAGATACGGCCGGGGATGAAAAGATCCTCTATGTTTCGGTAATAGACTATAAGTCCGGAAATAAAGCCTTTGACCTGTCCCGGGTTTACTACGCTTTGGATCTGCAGCTTGCGGTGTACTTAAACGGCGCCATGGAAGTGGTGAAGATCGCCCATCCGGAAAAGGAAGTTAAGCCTGCAGGGCTGTTTTACTACCATATTGACGACCCCCTTATCAACGAAGAGGACCTTGTATCAGGCTCCGGGGAGGAGATAGAGGGAAAGATCATGAGTTCCCTTAAACTCCGGGGTATAGTCAACAGTGACGAATCCGTGATAAGGCTTTTTGACAGCGATTTTGAAGGTTCGTCCAAAGTGGTTCCTGTGAGCTTTAAGAAGGACGGCAGCTTTTCTTCCAACTCTTCCGTGGCTTCTACCGAAGATTTTATGGTGATCTCAGACTATGTGAGGAAGAAGGCCGTTGAACTTACGGACAGGATAAAAAAAGGAGAATACGTGCCGGAGCCCGTGCTCTATGATAATAAGAGCCCCTGTGAATACTGCGAGTTCAACGACTGCTGCAGGTTTGAAAGAGGAGAGCCGGGATTTAAGGAGAGGCGCTTAAAGAAGATGGGTGACAGGACAGAGATCCTCGGTGAGATGAGGAAAGATAAAGCAAGGTACAAACCATGAAATTTAGTCCCGAACAGGAAAAGGTAATATATTTAAGAGATAAGAACATACTGGTGAGCGCGGCGGCAGGCTCCGGCAAGACTTCGGTGCTGGTGGAACGGGTGATCAAGAGGGTAATGGATCCCGGTGATCCCGTGGATATTGACCGGATCTTAACCGTTACCTTCACAAATGCTGCGGCTTCGGAAATGAAGGACAGGATAAGGAAAAGGCTTTCTGATACCCTTATTGCGGAACCGGAAAATGAGCGGTTAAGAGAGCAGCTTAATCTTATTCACAATGCAAGTTTCATGACCATAGATGCTTTCTGCGTAAAGGTCATAAGGGAAAACTTTGAAGAACTCTCCATCGACCCGGCTTTCAGAGTCGGGGACGAGAATGAGATGGAGATGATAAGGGAAGATTCCTGCGATGAGATCCTGAACGAAGCTTACGAAGAAGGAAGCGAGGACTTTCTTGAGCTATTAAGCCTCTGCTCTCCCGGAAAGGAAGACAGGGATATAGCAGAGACCGTTATGACCCTTTCTAAAAAGAGCGATGCAAGGGAGGAGCCGGAAACCTGGCTTAAGTCCCTGTGCCTCCCCTATGAGAAGGCGGAAACAGAGCCTTCATACTGGGAGAGCCCGGTCATTGCCCTTTCCGACAGCATATTAAGGTCCTCCTTAAAGGAATATGATCGTATTATCGAGCTTTCTAAAGATGCGGCGGGACCCTATATGTACCTGCCCCTTTTAACTGCAGAGAGGGAGGCGGTTTATTCAGCCCTTATGCAGAACTCTTATGAAAAGAGGTTCAAAGCCCTTAGGCAACTTGTGTTTGACCGGCTCCCCTCTAAGAAGGATGATGGGGTGGATCCTGACCTTAGAAACATGGTTAAGGATATAAGGAACAGGGAAAAGGATTTCCTCAATGATCTGGTGAAGAACCTTTTTTCCAAGGACAGGGAAAAGGTCATCTCTGAACTTAAGCTTTCATATACTGCGGTCCGTAAGCTGGTGGATCTCACCCTTAAGTTCAGGCAGAGGGCTGCGGAAAAGAAGGAATATAAAGGTATCCTGGATTTTTCCGATATAGAACACTTTGCCCTTGAGGTACTGAAGAGCGACGCCGGGGAAACTTACAGGGGCTTCTATAAGGAGGTCATGACCGACGAGTATCAGGACAGTAACGGTATCCAGGAAGCCATACTTACCAGGGTTGCAGGGAAAAACAACTATTTCTGCGTAGGGGACGTGAAACAGAGTATCTATGGTTTCAGGCTTTCGGAGCCTGCCATCTTCATGAAAAGATATAAGGATTACGAGAGTGACCCTGACAGCGAGAGGATACTGCTGAACAGAAATTACAGGTCCAGGAAGAGCGTCATAGATTCCGTCAATGCCATTTTCCGGGGAATAATGCATGAGGACGCGGGAGGCATAGAATACGGGGAAGACCAGTATCTCTACTACGGGGACGGTTATGACGAGGATAGGGATGATAATAAAACCGAGCTCTGCCTTATTGAGAGGGGAGATAATACCGACATTGAAAAGCCGGAGCTGGAAGCCGCATATATAGCCTCCAGGATAGCTTCAATGGTGGGAAACTTTGAGGTTACGGAAAAAAATAAGGACGGGGAGATCATAAAGAGAAAGGCTGAATACTCGGACTTTGCGGTGCTTCTCAGGACTGCGACCGGCGTGGATGAGGCTGTAAGGGACGTGCTGAAAAGCCGGGGGATACCTGCGGTGACCGAAAGGACCGGAGGCTATTTCAAGACCAGGGAAGTAAAGGATGTACTGAATTTCCTCAATGTCATAGATAATCCCAGACAGGATATAGCACTTATCGCTGTGTTAAAAAGCCCCTTCGGAGGCCTTAGCGATCCGGAGCTTTCACTTATCAGGGCTTCCCATAAGGAGGGGCTTATGTATGACGCCCTGACAGAGGGAGAGTACGGAGAGGAGCTTAAGAAAAAGGCGGGAGTATTCCTTGAGAAACTGAATAAATACAGGGAAATGCTGCAATACACCCCCTTGCATGAGCTGATAAAGCAGATGATCGGCGAAGGATACGACCTGTTATCAATGACAAAGAATGACGGGAGCGCGGAAAACCTGGAGCTCCTTATTAAAAAGGCGGCGGACTTTGAGAGCACAAGCTACAGGGGGCTTTTCCGCTTCTTAAGATATATTGAAAAGATGAAGAAGTACGAACTGGACTTCGGGGAAGCGGGAAAGAACGGAGATGTAAAGGCCGTAAGGATAATGAGCATACATAAGTCCAAGGGTCTGGAGTTCCCGGTGGTCTTTCTTTCCAATATTGACAAGCAGTTTAACCGTTCCGACGCCTCGGATGCGGTGATCGCACATAAGGATATCGGGCTCGGGCTTAATATCACGGATCAGCAGAAGAAGCTTGTGATAAAGCCGGTGCTTAAGAATGCGGCTTCATACAGGATAAGGCTCGACGGTAACGGCGAGGAGATGAGGATACTGTACGTGGGGCTCACAAGGGCAAAGGAGAAGCTCTTTATCACAGGCACGGTAAAGGACATAAAAAAGAAGGAAGAGAAGATATACAGCGCGGAAAGAGCCAATTCCTTCCTCGATTTTATGCTGGCTGCTCTTCAGTCCGGAGTCGGAAAGGAATTATCCGATACCATAGATACTCATTATATTTCGGTAGAGGATCTTGTGGAGAAAAAAGCAGAGGAAGCTATAGAACTGGTACTGTCTAAGGAAGCTGTGGTGTCTTCGGGTGCAGTTATGGACAGTAAGAAGGCAAAGCGGCTTTCAGCTGACTTAAACTTTGAATATGCCCATAAGCCGGCCCTTACCACTCCCTCCAAGGTCAGCGTGTCGGAATTAAAGCGCCGCAGCATGGAAGGAGCGGAGGAAGAGGAGCCGCAGGATATTTTAGAGCTTATTTCCGAAGAGAGCGAAGAGGAAAAGAAGCAGAGGAAAAAAGAAGAGAAGAAGAGCAGAGAGGCGGCGGCACTGAGGGGAACCGTTTTCCATAAGGTCATGAGCCTTTTACCCCCGGATCTTCCGGCTAAGAAAAAGGAAGTGGATGATTTTGTTGCAGATCTTGAGAAAGAAGGAAGCATTTCCAGGGAGGAGAGTGAACTGGTAAACACATATAATGTGCTTAAGTGCTTAAAGACCCCGCTCTATAAGAGGATGAGCGCTGCAGACAGGAACAGGGCTCTTTTCAGGGAACAGCCCTTTATCATGGGAAGGAAGGCCTCGGAGGTTTTCCCGGAGGCTCCCGATGATGAAATGGTACAGATACAGGGGATGATCGACGCCTTTTTTATAGAGGACGGAAAGATCACTGTCATGGACTATAAGACTGACCGGGTAGATGATAAGGATGTGCTTATAAAGCGCTACAGGAAGCAGCTTGAGTTATACGCCGAGGCCTTAGAGCAGATATTACGGCTCCCGGTCATTGAGAAAAAGATATATTCGGTCTGCCTCGATGAGGAGATAGAGATCTGATGAAGAAGGAGAAAAAGATACTGCTCTGTCCCATACTGGGGGTGGCGCTGGCCATATGCTTAAATACTCTGTTTTTAGCCATCAATATTGACAGGTTCTTTCCCTCTTATACAACGGAGGTAAAGCCCTGGCTTTTCCGCTTTCCCGTTTTTGTGGGGATCCTGCTCTACGGGGTGGTTACTCCGGTTATCGAAGAATTGATATTCAGAATGCTTTTATTTAAGAGGCTCTGTGTATATGTGACTGCCGTTGCGGCGGGAGTTGGCTCTGCCATTATCTTCGGTATCTATCACGGTAATGCGGTGCAATTCATATATGCCTTTTTATTCGGACTGGTGCTGGCCTATTCCTATTGGAGATTTGAAGCCCTTTATGTCCCCATTCTTATCCACGGAGCTGCCAATATCTATGTGTATGTCACCTATTTCGTTCAACTGCCTTTATTTTTCGGGACCTTTGCGGGAAAGGTGATCCTCATACTTCTTTCGGGGCTTGTGTCTGCTTCGATATTGATGTATTTTTTAAATACGGCTCCGGCGAAAAACATGATGCCGGAAAAGCCCTTTTTCCCAAAATGATGATGAAAGGAAAGATACGCTCTTTATGAATGATACATATGTGGAATGGCTGATAGAGAGAAAGACCCCCGGATACGCCGGGATCTTAAGGATAGGGGCTTATACCCTGACAGCAGTGTTTGTGCTTTTAGCTTTGTTCTTAGGGATGCCCTTATTATTCCTTCCCGGAGCGGGCATGGCTGCGGCCTGTTATTTCCTGCTGCCCCGGTTAGAAGTGGAATTCGAATACCTCTATCTACAGAGAAGTTTAAGCATTGACAGCATCTTTTCAAAGGAAAAGAGGAAGAAAGCTGCGGAATACGACCTGGATAAGATGGAGATCTTTGCGGAGGAGGGAGCATGGCAGTTGGACCAGTATAAAAACATGGCCTTAAAGACTGTGGATTTTACCTCCGGCTATCCTGACAGGAGAAGGTTCGTGATGGTCATCCGCGAGGGCGGGGATGGCTTTAAGGTTCTTTTAGAGCCGGATCAGAATATAGTAGATGCTGTGAAACAGATATATCCGTCAAAGGTTTTTGTAAAATGACAGGTGTTATGTAGGATATTTTACCCTTTGACTTTTAACTATAATCTGTTAAACTCTATGAAAAGAATTTGATGACAGGTCTAATATAAGAAAGGAGAGGATCGACGACATGGGAAAGATCATAGGTGACGGAATTACTTTTGATGATGTACTTCTGGTTCCTGCATATTCGGAGGTGACACCGAATATGATCGACATTTCGACAGAGCTCACACGGAAGATAAGACTTAACATACCGATGATGAGTGCAGGAATGGACACAGTCACGGAAAGCGCCATGGCCATTGCGATGGCAAGACAGGGCGGCATAGGTATCATCCACAAGAACATGTCTATTGAGGAACAGGCTGACGAGGTCGATAAGGTCAAGCGTTCCGAAAACGGTGTCATCACCGATCCTTTCTATCTTTCTCCCGACAATACATTAAAAGATGCCGACGAGTTAATGGCTAAGTTCAAGATTTCCGGTGTTCCCATCACTGAGGGGAAGAAGTTAGTCGGCATCATCACCAACAGAGACCTGAAATTCCAGACAGATTATTCAAAGAAGATAAGAGAATGCATGACCAGTGAAGGTCTTATCACTGCAGAAGAGGGAGTTACCCTTGACGAAGCAAAGGAAATCCTTGCAGCTTCAAAGAAGGAGAAGCTTCCGGTGGTGGACAAGGACGGAAACTTAAAGGGCCTTATCACTATCAAAGATATAGAAAAGCAGATCAAATATCCGAATTCCGCAAAGGATTCCCAGGGACGCCTTTTCTGCGGAGCGGCTCTCGGCATCACAGCCAATTTCCTTGAAAGGGCTGCAGCCCTTGTAAAAGCCCATGTGGATTGTGTTGTAATTGACAGCGCCCACGGACATTCCAAGAATGTCATCAGCGTTTTAAGGGAAGTGAAGAGCGCTTTCCCGGATCTGGACGTGATCGTTGGAAATGTAGCCACAGGAGATGCTGTGAAAGCTCTTATAGAAGCGGGAGCTGATGCGGTTAAAGTGGGTATTGGACCCGGTTCCATCTGTACCACCAGAGTGGTGGCCGGTATCGGCGTTCCCCAGATCTCTGCCATCATGGACTGCTATGAAGCCGCTAAGGGTACCGGAGTTCCCATTATCGCCGACGGCGGTATCAAGTATTCCGGAGATATAACCAAGGCCATCGCAGCAGGCGGTTCCGTTGTTATGATGGGATCAATGTTTGCGGGATGTGACGAGGCTCCGGGCTCCTTCGAGCTCTACCAGGGCAGAAAATACAAGGTTTACAGAGGCATGGGTTCCATCTCTGCCATGAATAAGGGAAGCAGCGACAGATATTTCCAGGAGGGCGCAAAGAAACTGGTGCCTGAAGGAGTTGAAGGAAGGGTTGCCTATAAGGGAAGCCTTGAAGATACTGTTTTCCAGCTTATCGGCGGATTACGCTCAGGAATGGGTTACTGCGGATGCCCTACCATAAAGGATCTGCAGGAGAAGAGCAGATTTGTGAAGATAAGTGCTGCCTCCTTAAAGGAGAGCCATCCTCACGACATACATATTACAAAGGAAGCACCGAACTACTCTGTGGATGAGTAAAAAAGATGGTTTATTATATAAAGACGCAGCTTAATAGATCCCTTACCGATAAGTATTTCAGACTGTTTATCATAGGGATACTGTCTGCGGTCATAGTGGCAAACCTCTCCATGACTGCTTTCCGTGACATTATCTACGGAATGAATGACGGGACCTTTGCCTATAATCTCATTATGTTTGCTAAGGGGTTCTTCTGGATCCCTTATTACGCTACGATCTTTGTGGCTGATGAAGTGATCGGCGTCAGTTACCCCGATCCCAGGATAAGGGATAAATCTACGATCGGGCTTACAAGGAAGCATATTTATTTCGGAAAGCTGATAACCGGGATAATTGTGCTTCTTATCTGTGCAGTTATCGCCACGGTGGCTTTTCTGGTGATAACCCCTCTTTTCCAGGTCCACGACGGTACCATTGATATGTCGGTCATTTTAGACTTTTTAGAGGCAGTGATCTTAGCTATGCCGCTTTTTATCGCCGGGCTTTCCATTGCAGTCATGTTCTGCTTTGCCCTGACACCAAGGAGGAAGGCGATCGCCGCTTTCTTTGTTTTTGTGGTGGCCCTGCCGCGCCTTATCATGCTTTTAGCCACTGACGGCATACGTTTCCTGCCGGCTGTATGGATAAGAAATATCCTCCTCACCCCACAGTTCCAGGAACTGCAGTTCTTTGCCACCAGGAATGTCCCAAAGGTTATCATAAGCAGCGTGATCTACATCATTCTTTCATCTGCCTACGGGGTATATTGCTTTGAAAAGAAAGAGTTTTAAGAGGTATTTATTCCTTCTTCCCGCTGTTTTCATGATGGCGCTGATCTTTTTCTTTTCTTCCAGGGAAGCAGAGGAATCAACGGAGAGCAGTATGCTCATCGCGTACTATATGGTAGATGCCGGTGACAACCTGGGATTCATTGATATTTCTACTCCGGAGGAGAGGGAATATTACGCTGCCTGTGTGGAAGGGGCAATAAGAAAAGCTGCCCATATGACGGAATTCGGGATTCTTTCCTTTACGGTTTGGTTCGGTCTTATTTTCTGGACGGATTCCAGAAAAAAATTATACATCATGACCATAGCCATATGTGTCTTTTACGCCTGTACGGACGAGATACACCAGATTTTCGTAAGGGGGAGATACGCCAGCCCGGTTGACGTACTGATAGATTCTGCGGGCGCGGCGCTTGTGTTGCTCCTCATCTATTCGATTGAGAATGCGGTTAAAGACAGCATGTATATGAGCGGTAAAAAATAAACGGGAAAAGAAGTGTTATTAAGGAGACTATTGATGAAACTTGGAAGGAATGAGCTCTGCTGGTGCGGCAGTAATAAAAAGTACAAGGCCTGTCATCTGGACTTTGACGAAAAGCTGGAAAGATACAGGGATCAGGGCTTCATTGTGCCGGATCACAGCATTATAAAGCTTCCGGAGGATATAGAGGGGATAAAGAGGAGTTCTGAGATAAACAGAGCCTGCTTAGACTACGTTACAGAGCATATAAGAGCCGGGATCTCCACTCAGGAGATAGATAACTGGGTGGCTAAAATAACACATGATATGGGAGGCATCTGCGCAACCCTCGGATACGAAGGATTTCCGAAGAGCGTATGCACCTCCATCAATGATCAGGTCTGCCACGGCATTCCTTCAGAGGATGATATCCTTATGGATGGCGACATCGTGAACGTGGACTGTACCACCATTCTTGACGGATACTATGCCGATTCTTCAAGGATGTTCATTATAGGGGATGTGGACCCCAAGGTTAGGCAGTTTGTGGATGATGTGCATGAGGCGGTTTCCGTGGGATTAAAGGAAGTGAAACCCTGGAGATGCCTTGGGGACAGGGGAGGCGCCATTAATAAATTCTGTAAGTCC
>JAEEGL012787934.1_pt1 | contig 22030 bp, 18 predicted proteins | sample 9134231 | NCBI WGS metagenome assembly JAEEGL01 (sample SAMN16246548, study PRJNA631951) | gut metagenome | biome: gut microbiome; feature: rumen; material: fiber-attached | host: Bos | place: Iran: Karaj | collected 2018-10 | reverse complement strand
TTTGTCTGGGAAGTATAAGCCGAGTACGCATTTGCCGCCTGAGAGGATGTAACTCCGTTTACATTCATAAGTCTCTCCTTTCGCCGTCATGTCCGTAGCGCGCGAACAGACGAATCATCCATGATCACATAATCTATATCGGTATGTCCGCACAGATTATTTAGTTACTATGTAAAAATCTTATCACACACAGCCGATGATGTCATTTATATCATCGATTCCGTGTCTTTCCATGTAGTTTTCTATTCCCTTTACGCACTCTTCCGTAGCATAGGGATTAACAAAGTTCATCATTCCAACCGCTACGGCAGAAGCTCCGGCCATCATAAATTCTATGGCATCCTCTCCCGTGGCAATTCCGCCCATTCCGATAACGGGGATCTTTACCGCATGGGAAGCCTGGTATACCATCCTTACGGCTATGGGTTTAATGCCAGGTCCGCTCATGCCGCCGGTCTTATTGGCCAGAGCAAAACGCTTCCTTTCGATATCGATCTTCATACCGGTGATGGTATTGATAAGGGATATGGCATCCGCTCCGGCACTTTCCGCTGCCCTTGCCATCTCCGCAATATCCGTAACATTGGGAGTAAGCTTCATTATAACCGGCTTTTTGGTGTGGGCCTTGATCTCTTTGGTGATGTTTTCAAGAGCTTCTCTGTTTGTTCCGAAGGCTATGGCCCCTTCCTTTACATTTGGACAGGATACATTGATCTCCAGCATATCGACTCTGTCTTCAGCGGAAAGTCTTTCAACTACTTCAACGTAGTCTTCAACACTTCTTCCGCAGACATTGACGATGACTTTGGTATCGAATTTTGACAAAAAAGGAAGATCTCTTTCACAGAATACTTCAATGCCGGGATTCTGAAGGCCTATGGCATTGAGCATGCCGCCGTATACTTCGCAAACCCTGGGTGTGGGATTTCCGGGCCAGGGTACATTTGCAACGCCCTTTGTCACCACCGCACCAAGCTTGTTAAGGTCCACAAATTCGGAATATTCCATGCCTGATCCGAAGGTTCCGGATCCTTCCATTACGGGATTTTTAAAAGTTACACCGGCAATGGTTACTTCAGTCTTTCTCATATCTCCACCTCCGATGCTTCAAATACGGGACCGTCAGTACAGATCCTTGCATTATTTACATGTGAATGAGCATCCACTTCTTTGGTCTTAACCACACAGCCGAGACATGCACCGACACCGCAGGCCATTCTTTCTTCAAGAGAGATGAATGCGGGCTTATCTCCTGCAAATTCCTTGATCGCCTTAAGCATGGGCATGGGACCGCAGGCACAGATACAGTCAAATTCAATGCCCCCGGACCTTACCGCATCAAGGACATTTCCTTTGGTTCCGAGACTCCCATCTTCTGTTGCGACATATGTGTCAGAATATTTTTTGAATTCATCAAGCAGGAAAGTATTGGAATCCCTGTATCCCATTACGGAATATACATCTGCTCCGGATGCCTTTAATTCCTTAGAAAGCTCCAGCATGGGAGGAATTCCTATTCCTCCTCCCAGAAGAAGAGCCTTGACAGGAGTGTCGGTTTTTCCGAGTTCTTTTATTCTTTCGATATCGTATCCGTTACCCAAAACTCCCAGAAGCACTATGGGATCACCCTCTTTTAAGCGGGAGAATTCTCCGGTACCCTTGCCGGCCACTCTGTAAACAAGTCTTAATTCCTTTTTATCATCAGATACCTCGCAGATACTGATGGGACGGGGAAGAAGTGCTGATGCATCCTTGGTATAAACTCCCACAAACTGTCCCGCATGGGCTTCCCCGGCAAGTTTAGTTTCGATCCACAGATCAAAGATACCGGGGGCCGGTGATACCTGGGATACTACGATCCCTTCTGTTTTTGATTTCATGGCAATCTCCAAACTTATTCTTTATAGGCAATGTTTCCTGACACAATCGTCATAACTGCCTTGCCTTTTAATTTCCACCCTATGAAAGGGGTGTTATGCGCTTTTGATGCAAAATCGTCCTCGACGGTCCATTCTTTTTCCGGATCTATGAGAACGATATCCGCAGGGCCGCCCTCGGAAATATATCCGGCATCAAGGTTATAAACCAAAGCGGGGCCATAACTCATAAGACGGATAAGGCCCATCATTGATATGTATCCCTTTTCCACCAGTTCCGTGATACCTAAGGCCAGTGCAGTCTCAAGTCCGATAATTCCGCTGGGGGCTTTGGTAATTGGAAGAGCCTTCTCTTCATTTGTATGAGGGGCATGATCCGTGGCGATCATGTCTATGGTGCCGTCCTGAAGTCCCTTTATTATAGCCAGCCTGTCTGCCTCAGTTCTAAGAGGAGGATTCATCTTGGCAAGGGTTCCGTGGCTTATGACCGCATCTTCAGTAAGGGTAAAGTGGTGGGGAGTGGCCTCTGCGTGAACATCCAGACCTTTTTCCTTTGCTTCTCTGACTTCCTGGACTCCCTCTGCAGTTGATATATGCTGGATATCAACCCGGGCACCGGTTCCGCTTGCTATCTCAAGGTCTCTTCTGATAAGAGTATATTCCGCTTCCTTCGGTGAACCGCCGATGCCAAAATGGTCGGAAGCTTTTCCGCGGTTTACTCCGTTATTTTCAATAAGGGAAGGATCTTCTTCATGAAGGCTCACGGGGATACCGCACATGGCGGCCTTAAGAAATACCTGGGTAAGGATGCCGTGATCCATTATGGGAAGTCCGTCATCCGTAACTCCCACGGCACCGGACTTATGAAGAGTCTGAATGTCTGTGAGTTCTTCACCCTTCATACCCATAGTGGCATTACAGGTAACGTAAACATGTACCGGAGTCTTACTACCCTTTTCAAGCATATAAGAAAGTGTTTCCGGAGAATCACATCTGGGATCCGTATTTCCCATCATAACAACAGAGGTGTAGCCTCCCTTTGCTGCAGAGGCTGCACCTGTGTCTATATCTTCCTTGGCTGTAAAGCCGGGATCTCTGAAGTGGACATGGACATCCACAAGACCGGGGGCCACAATAAGACCGGATGCATCGATAACTTCATCCGCATCGGTTTCAGTGACACTACCGTCAGATTTGAGAACTATTTTTTCGACATTTCCGTCAGATATTATCAGATCCGCTTTCGCCCGGATTCCGCTCTTCGGATCCGTCAGCATTCCGTTCTGTATCAGAAGTCTGCTCATTTCCAGCGCTCTCCCTCTCCTCCAGAATGATTTCCGGAGTCTGGGGCTCGGCTGCTGCAGCATCTGTTTCGGGCTTTACTTCTCCGGATTTCTGATCTTTAAGGTACTCGGCAGCATCATCGGGAATATCATCAAGGCTCTCGGAACCGGTATCGATATCCAGAGGCTGCTTCTTAAATAAGATATCATAAATCACGGGAACTATAAACAGTGTCATTAAGGTTGCGTACGCGAGACCGCCGATGATAACGATACCCATGCCCTTTCCGAGCTGAGATGAGAGGGAATCGCCGATACATAGGCTGGCCTCCGCAAGGATGGTGGTCATGGCAGTCATGAGGATGGGACGCATTCTGGTCTTACCGGCTGCAATAAGGGCATCATGACGTTTTAGTCCGCCCTTTCGAAGCTGGTTAGTGTAGTCCACATATACGATACCGTTGTTGACGACGGTACCCATGAGCACCATAAGACCCATCAGACACATCATGGAAATAGGTTCATGCATGATCCTGAGTCCCAGGAATCCTCCGGTAAAGGCAAGAGGAATGGTAAAGAGGATGATGAAGGGGCTTAACAGACTCTGGAACTGAGCGACCATTATAAGGTACACGAGTACAAGACCCAGAGCCAGTACCAGTGCCATTTGCTGTATCATCTGGTTGGTGGTTTCGGTCTCGCCGCCTATATCCATGGTATAGCCGCTGGGAAGTTCATACTGTTCAAGTTTGGGCAGAAGATCCCTGGAAAGAAGGGCGTTGTTGTATCCGTCTTCAACACCTGCGGTAACATCGATATAGTAGCTGCTGTTCAGCCTGTTTATGGAATTCTGGCCGGCTTCGGTAACTATGGAAGCATATTCACTCAGCGGCTCGTCGCGGGTAATGGCATTTCCGTCCTCATCCTCATCGTCTATGGTGAAGGTATAATCCATGATATTGCCCACATCAATGGGATCAAGATCGGTTACGATCTCAACATCAAGTGTCTCCCCGGCGATCTTCACCGTGGTGGCAACAGAGGATGTGGTGAGTTTTCCGTAAACGGCCTGATAGATCTGAGCTACCGTAAGACCGTCGTTAATGGCCGCATCCCTGTCTATATACATATGGAGTATCTGCTTGGCATCCTCGTTTCCGTTGGAAATATCGGTATAACCGGGAACAGTGGCAATGATACCCATAATATCTTCACTTATGCGGGTGAGTTCTGATATGTCATCTCCGAAGATCGAGATGGACATGCCGCTTCCGAGCATCTGATCCATGGCATCCATTCCGGAAGTAATGGAAAGGCTTCCCTTAAGCCCGATCTCCTCCGCCGCAGCGTACATGGAATCCGTTATCCTGGTGATCTCCGCAGCCCCGGCTTCCTCATTTTCACACAATATCATCAGGGAATAACTACCATAACCGTCGCCTGAAGCACCCACAAGAAGGGTCATATCGGAATTGCCGCTCATTACGCAGACGGAAGCGACACCCTCGATGGAAGACATCTTCTCTATAAGCATGCTCATCTGAGCATAACTTTCTTCTCTTGTCAGTCCCTCATCCGTTACCACTGAACCCTGTATCTGGGGTGAAGATGCGTCGGGGATCATAACGATTCCGGATTGCAGCGCGATCATGATACTGAATGCCAGAAGTCCGACGGCAAGCCCCAGGGGAACTATCTTGACCCTAAGACAGAATCTAAGAAGCTTTTCGTATATATCGAGGATCTTATCGAAGAGCTTATGTTCCTTGGGTTTGGTCCTCTTTAACAGAGTGGAACATGCTGCGGGCACCACCGTCATGGAAATGAGCAGTGATGAAAGCAGGGTATAGATTATGGTCAGAGCCAGGGGCATCATCAGCTCCCTGATAAGACCTTCCGTGTAGACCATTGGAAAAAATACGCAGATTGTGGTAAGGGTCGAAGCGGTAACTGAACCGAACACCTGTCTCGCACCCTGGACGGAAGCTCTGGGAGCTTCTATACCGCGGCCTCGCAATCGGTATATATTCTCCATTACGACTATGGAGTTATCAACCAGCATACCTATTCCAAGGCTCATTCCGAAAAGGCTCATCATGTTGATGGATACACCGCTGAAATACATTGCCACCAGTGCGGTGAGCACGCTTAAGGGAATACTTATGGCAACAACAAGGGTGGGAAGTACATCCTTGAGGAAAATAGCAAGGATCAGTATCGCAAGTCCGGCACCGATGAGCATATTCTGTACGACTACGGAAAGGATCATCTCAATATAAGCACCCTGGTCCATAATGACAGTAATGTCAAGTCCGGGATACTTCTCCTCCAGTCTGTAGACCTCATCAATACAGGTATTTGCCACATCATTCGCACCGGCCTCACTGCTCTTGAATATGCTGAGGATGACGCCGTCATTCATACCAAGCTTTGTGAAGGTGGTGGCGGAATTATCGATAACAGTGATATTTGCCACATCCTTAAGAAGAACTGTTCCCACTCCGTCTATCACCACAAGAGGAGTGTTTTCCATTTCCTCTAAGGAACTGAATTCATTACCTATCTTAAGGAGCCATGAATTATCGTCCTTATCGTCGATATATCCCGCAGGCATATCAAAATTCTGGGCATAAATAAGCTGTGACAGGGTCTGAAGAGAGATCAGGTCATCGGAATTGGCTTTTTTCAGTGCCTCCTGTCTCTGTATCTCAAATTGGTCCAGTCCGTCCTGGAACTGCTGGAGGGCATCATAGTACGAATCCCATCCCTCGTTGATCTGCTGCTGTCCGTCATTTATCTTATCCTGACCGTCTGCTATCTGGTCATAGCCGTCCATTATCTGGTCATAGGCGGAGTTGATCTGGTCCTGACCGCTTTCAAGCTGTTCCCTGGCTGCTTCAAGCTGGGTCCTGGCTGCCGCGATCTGTGCGGAGGCCGAAGCAAACTGTGTGGCTGCGTTCATCTTTGCTTTTTCAAGATCAGCATAGGAATTAATTCCATACTTTGAAAGCTGAGATTTTGCTGAACTGAGGGAAGCATTCAGTCCATCCATGGTAGCCTGGGCTTCGACGACCTTGGCATACATGGCACGCATCTGGTCGGATGTAGGATCCGCTCCACCTAAAACGGCAGCATCATACGAATCCTTCAAAGCATTATACTGTGCCGTAGCCATCTGGGCCTCGGTCTCAAGTACCGCGATCTTATCAAGGGCTTCACTGGCAGCCGCAAGCTGGCCATAGATACTGTCTCTCTGGCCGTTAAGTTCTATTTCTTTTTCATCCAGTTCCCTTCTGGCATCATCGATCTCTTCGATGGAATCAACGAGATCATACTGGGACTGGATCAGATCCGCATAAGAATCCGTCAGATCCTGAAGGCTCTGGTTAAGATCAAGCTGGGACTGGTTTAAATCATTCTGGGAATCGATGAGCTGCTGTCTTGCATCGTCCAGATCATCCTGATTTTCCATGATATCCGCAAGAGCATCGTCAAGCTGCTCCTCGGCATATGCATAGATCTTCTCATTAAGAGCATCGACCTTATCCTGATCCAGACTTATCTGAACCGTCTTCTCAACAAGGCCGCTGGGGCTTACGCTCGCTACGCCATCCTGTCTTTCAAATGCGGGAACAACCACCTCTTCGGCAAATCCGGACAGTTCCCGGATGTCCATTCCTTCATATGAAACCGCCAGATACTGGTTTGCCAGCATGTCTGTTCCAAGTTCCATGATGGAAGGGATACCCACCCCGTCGGGCCAGCCCGCTCTTACGGTATCGATCTGGGTGTAGATCTTGACCATGACGGAATCAAGATCCGTTCCGCTGTTGAACTCAAGCTCCACGATTCCGTAATTTTCATAGCTCATGGAGTAGATATTCTTAACACCGGACACGGTTCCCAGAGCCTGCTCCAAAGGTTTTGAAATGGTCTCTTCAACTGATTCCGGGCTTTCTCCGGGATAGGTGGTAATGACCAGTACATAGGGCAGACTTATTTCCGGAAGCAGGTCAAGCTGCATCCTCAGGATACTTACCGTACCGAGGACGATCATGATGATTATCATGACCAGGACGGTAAAGGGTTTTTTAACACTAAGTTTAGACATTTCTCTTCCTCAATGCATCGCACATAACTTTGGCAGCCTGTGCGAACTGCTCCTCCGACAGGGATCCGAAATTAATGACAAATCCCGCAGGGGAGAAAACACGGTTATTGTAGCAATACCCTTGAAGCGAATTCAATGACCATCCGTATCTTTTCAGATAGTCCATGAACTTTTTCTCGTTCATCTTTCTCTTCGCTCTTAGAATGAAAGTCATTCCGCTGCCGTCACCTTCACAGGTAAAATATTCGGACAGACCGCTGTTTTCGATCTCTTCAAAGATTGCTTTCTTTCTCTTCTTGTAATAATTCCTGGTTCTGTTGAGATGTCTTTCGTAATATCCTTCAGAAATAAATGATGCAAGCGTCAGCTGTTCGGATGTGGATACGGTTCCCGATGAAAAATCCAGTCTTCCGGCATACTTCTCATACAGTTCATCCGGAAGGATCATGTATGCGATCCTGAGCGAAGGTGACAGAGTCCTGGTAAATGTATTCATATAGATAACTCTTCCGGGATTTGATGCCACTATGGGAGGAACGGGTTTTCCTTCAAATCTGAATTCCGAATCGTAATCATCCTCAACTATCCAGGCGTTCGTTTCCTCAGCCCAGGAACAAAGGGCGGCTCTTCTGGGAGCACTCATTACACATCCCATGGGGAAATGGTGTGAAGGGGATACATGTATCATCTTGATATCACTGCCGTTAAGTCCGTCGGTAATAAGACCGTTTTCATCCACAGGAATATGAAGGCACTTGTGTCCGCTGAATTCATAGATCTTACATATGCACATATAACCCGGGTCTTCAACAGCCACCATGGCATCGGGGCCGAGAAGGCTTAAGAGCACATTACTCAGATACCCTGAACCCGGTCCCACGATTATATGCTCGGGATCGGGTGAAAAGCCCCTGGCTCTCTCCAGATATCCCGCAATAGCTTCCCTTAATGCCCTGAGACCCCTTGCTTCGGGAGTCTTAATGCATTCCGCACGTGATTCCGTCAGGACCCTTCTTGCAAGTCTTGACCAGGTATCAAAAGGGAAAGCTTCTTCAGGCAGACTTCCGTCTGTCAGGTTTACACCCGGTTTTTTTATATTTTCCGGGCATGTGCAGCTTTCGTCGTAGACCTTGACATCCACTTTTTTACCTTCGGGTACGGTAAAGGAACTGTCATAGGTAATGGACTCTAGATCCAGGGCCACAAAATATCCCCTTTTCTCGCGGCTTACGATATAGCCTTCCGTTACCAGCTGGGAATAAGCATTGGCAACGGTGATCTCCGCGATTCCGTTGTCCATTGCCATCTGCCTTCTGGAAGGAAGTTTGTCTCCGCTTTTAAGGACCCCCGCATGGATATCCTTCTTAATGCAGTCATAGAGAAACTCGTATAATGGCTTGTCGCCTCTTTTATCTGTATCGTATACTAGCATCTGGTATTATAAAAAACTTTTAAAATGGGTATATGAATAGTGCCAGTAAATGATTATACTTTGTGAAAACGCTAAAAACAACAAAAAATTAGCAATTTAGAAATAATTAATTGCGTATTAAGGAGGATTTATGAAACGAGTCGTCACCATCCAGGATATCTCCTGCATCGGAAAATGCTCTCTAACAGTGGCTCTGCCCATAATAAGTGCAGCGGGAATAGAGACCGCGATAGTTCCCACAGCGGTTCTTTCCACCCACACCATGTTCAAGGGATTCACCTTCAGAGATCTGACGGATGATATGGAACCCATAAGGGATCACTGGATAAAGGAAGGATTTAAATTCGATGCAATCTATACCGGATACCTGGGTAGTCTCAGGCAGATCGATATAGTTAAGAGCTACTTTGAATCCTTCGGAAAAGAAGGAACATTAAAGATCGTGGACCCCGCAATGGCAGATAACGGTAATCTCTATGTGGGATTTGATAAAGCATTTGCCCTTGAAATGAGGAGCCTCTGTGAGGAATCGGACATTGCCCTTCCAAACATCTCGGAAGCAGCCCTTATGCTGGGCGAAGAATATCCCGGAGAAGAAGCTCCAGAAGATACGGTTAAGGAACTTCTTAAAAAACTGGCCGACAAGGGCGTGAAATTCCCTGTAATTACCGGTGTTACTCTTAAGGACGGATCCTTCGGATTCCTGGGACTTGATTCGGCAAAAGACGAATTCATAAGTTACGGTATCGAGAAGGTTCCTTACAAATCCCACGGAACGGGTGATGTATATGCCAGTGCCTTTACCGGCGCAGTGGTCAACGGCAAAAGCATTTACGATTCCCTGACCATTGCTGCTGATTTTACAACAGCAAGCATCCGCAACACCTATAACGACCCTGACAGAGTCAATTACGCCGTCAACTTCGAACTTGAACTTCCGAATTACATTTCAAGGATCAGATGATCAAAAAGGCAGCCGGGATAAACCGGCTGCCTCATTTTTTACTGCTCTTTTACTATCTTTACGATCCTGCTGGTGCCCAGTCTGGATGCACCAAGCTCCATGAATTTTTCCGCATCTTCAAGGCTTGAGATTCCTCCCGCTGCCTTGATCTTTACCCCGGGACCCACATGCTCCGCAAAAAGCTTAACATCATCGAAGGTTGCTCCGCCGCTTGCAAATCCGGTGGAAGTCTTGATGTAATCAGCTCCTGCTTCGGTAACGATCTCACACATTTTGATCTTCTCTTCATCGGCAAGCATGCAGGTTTCGATGATAACCTTAAGAATATGGTCTCCGCAGGCCTGTTTGATAAGGCTTATCTCCTGCTTTACGTAATCATAATCCTTTGCCTTAAGCCTTCCGATATTGATGACCATATCGATCTCATCAGCACCTTTGTCAAGGGCATCAAAGGTTTCGAGAACCTTGACGGTGGTGGTCATGTTTCCGTTAGGAAATCCGATAACGGTACAGATCCTCATCTTATCACCGACATAAGCTTTGGCATCCTTCACATAACAGGGAGGTATGCATACGGATGCGGTATGGTATTTGATGGCATCATCGCAAAGTGCCTTTATATCATCCAAAGTAGCATCCTGATGCAAAAGTGTATGGTCACAGACTGAAAGAATCTTTTCAATATCCATAGATACCTCCGAAAATGTTTTTTTCCATAATACCACATTTGCTCTTTTTCTCACATGATCCGACTCTTAAACAGTCAGATTCCGATAAAAAAACTCCCGGCGCTTACGCCGGGAGCTTTTACCTGTTAATCAAGCACGTTCTTGACGGCTATGATGTTTTTCATGAAATAAACGGAATTGACTTCAAGACCACGTCTCGGGTTGGATTCCTGAACGATCTGTCCGTTTCCGATGTAAAGAGCTACGTGTGAGCATCCGCCGTTACCGTAGCAGATGATGTCACCGGGCTGTGCTTCCTCAAGGCTTACGGAACGTCCTGCGGATGAATACTGTCCGGAAGGAGTTCTGGAAATGCTGATTCCGAAATCTCTGAATACGTAACATGTAAATCCGGAACAGTCGGTACCTGCAAGGCTCTGACCACCCATGATATAGGGATTACCCACAAACTGGAGTCCGTAGTTTACGATGGCCATTCTGAGTTCCGATGTTGAAGAATAATCGGTACTGAGGTTGGGAACAATAGCAAGGTTCTCGGTGGAAGGAGTCACGGTGGAAGCACCTGTACCGGAAGTGGTGGTTGCTCTTAAGTTTCTCTCTCTTTCCGCAGCTTCCTCTTCTCTTATCTCTTCAAGAGTTCTTGCTGTCTTATATTCCTCAGAGATGGTGATGTAGTCAGCTGATACATAGCCTTCCCTGCCATCGGCATATTCGATCTTGATCCAGGTGATTCCGTCGTCTTCCTCATGGGCATCTGCCTCAAGCTCTCTTGATGCAAGATATACTCTGGGGTCGATTCCGTTCTCAACGATAACGGGATATCTCTCACCTCTGGTAACATATGTCAAACACTGAGAGTCGATTGAAGGCTCTTTTCTGACATTGAGCTGGCTTACAAGGACCTCGGCATAATACTCCGTATAATCCTCAAGTCTGTTATAAGCGGAAACTCCGGTTGCGAGGAATGAAGAAAGAACATATCCTTCAGTCTCACCGCTTCGCATGTGGATCCACTGATCGTTATCATTATCGGGATCGGGATCACCGGCTATGGAAGGATCTTCATCTTCTATAACAGATCCAACACTTCCGTCATACATACGTCCCACTATCTCATATTCGGTTCCGGGTCCGGAACGCACATTACAATACTTGGGATTGGAATTGAAGATTGCAATGGAAAGGTTAAGATACTCTTCCTCGATGACGTCTGCGGGATCCATGATCTGGCGTGTCACGTTTTTTGCGTTACATGAACCGGGAGTATAGGATACATTGGAAACGGATATTGTCTCGGAAAGAGTTGCGGATGTATTGTTGAGCTCTCTGGAAGCTCCACCGGATACAAGTCCCGCAGCTTTCACATTTGCGGAAAAAAGCACAGCACAAACTGCACCTGTTAAGATCACTGATGAACTTTTTAATACTCTTGAAATATTCATAATAAACTCTGCTCTTTTGAGGGAGCATAATTTATTATAATGGAAAAAAAGAAAAATGCAACACTTTTGTAACAATTTCGAAATAGTAGTTAATAAATATAGTAATTTTTGTAATAATACCACCAAAATACCACAAAATATTGCGTTTAAAGACTGTAAATGTTATATTTCTCACGTCTGTAACAGTTAAAGGAGCGGATATATGAGATCATCCGATATAAATGCATATCTTAAGAAGAAACGCAAAAAAAGGATCCTGACCGTCAGTGCGGTCTTAGGTCTGCTGGTACTGGTACTGTGTCTCGGCTATGTTTTCCTCATACGGCCTGTTTTTTCGGATGAGGATCCGACAGAAAAGCCCGGCACTGAGGTTGCAGAGGAGCCCGGAGATGTGACTGAAGGACAGGATATCCCTGAGCCCGTGGCAGAGCCCGAGCCGGAGGAGCCGCCTTTTGAAGAATTCGATATCCACGTAATGATGGTTGGAGACGATCTTCTCCATATGGGACTGGTCAATCAGGGAATCGGAGCCGATGGGACCAGAAATTACGACTTTCTTTTCAAGGATATCCATGATTTCATCGATGCAGCGGACATAGCCATAATCAATCAGGAGTCCCCCATAGGAGGCAATGACAGGGGCTTTTCCGGATATCCCGCATTCAACTCTCCCTCAGAGGTTGCGGATGCCATTGCAGCGGCAGGATTTGATGTGGTACTTACCGCAACAAACCATACCTACGACCAGGGTCTGGGTGGTCTGATTTACTTCCACGATTACTTCACCACCAACTATCCCGAGATAAGCGTTGTGGGAACCCACAGCAATCCCAATGAGGATTCCAGGATCTATCGTTCCCCCACATACTGGCTCGATAAATACGGTGTATCCCCCAATGACCGTCCCGCTTTTGACGATCTCGAGCTGGAACCCATGGACAAGTACAACACTTCAGCTTTCGTAATAAGGGAAGTAAACGGCGTAAAGATCTCGATCCTTAATTACACCTACTCACACAACTGGGCTTCCTGGGCAAACGGCCTGGACGGATATCTGAACAGACTCTGTTACTACGAACCCGAATCCAGAATGATCAACTTTGATGTGATCAACCCGGAAGTTCTTGAAGACATAAAGCTTGCAAGGGAAGTAAGCGATATCGTCATCGTATGCCCCCACTGGGGATATGAATACTCCTTCGAGCCCTGTGCTTACCAGAAGGATTTTGCAAGACAGATGATAGATGCGGGAGCGGATGTGATCATCGGAGCTCATCCCCATATTGTTGAGCCTGTGGAGTATATCACCACCGATGCAGGCAATTCCGGTCTCTGCTACTACTCACTGGGCAACTTCATCCACTGTCAGGTTCCCAACTATACGAGCTTTGAAGGAATGGCATGGGTGGACATCCACGTAGATGCTGACGGTGCTCATGTGGATCTGGATTCAAGCGGTGCTCTTCCCATGGTTGAATATCAGACCTGGGGTCCCCTCTACATACAGGGCGTTTATCCCCTTGAAGACTTCACCGCGGAAATGGCTTCCAAACACGCAAGTAATTACCGCAGCGGCGGAGCCATGACACTGGACATTCTGAATCAGTGGAACAACAATCTTTTCGGAGAATACTCCCTCACCAAGGAAGACATTCTCGGAAGTGCTTCATAAAGAAATACAAAAAGAGCTCCGGGTTCGATCTGAACCCGGAGCTTTATCATTTCTATGATCTTTCATGTACTTTGCAGCTTTACTCACCTGTTCTCAAGATAATCGATGGCTGCATTCAGCTGATTGTCCGTTCCGTCTTCCTTATAGGCATCCAGATCGGGTTTGACCTCTATATCGGGTGCAATGCCTATGCCGTGGATGGCGGTTCCGTTGGGAGTATAATACTGGTCCGTCGTAAACTTTATGCCGGATCCGTCGCTTAAATAATAGAAGTTCTGAACTATTCCTTTTCCGTAGGTATTGGTGCCCATAGTGATGGCCATTCCGTTATCCCTGAGAGCACCGGCCACGATTTCCGAAGCGCTGGCAGTGTATCCGTCGGTAAGTATTACGATCCTGCCCTCAAATTCATTTCTGCCGTCACAATCATAGGCTTTTCTGTTGCCGTCGGCATCTTCAATGGAGACGATTACACCTTTGCACATTATCTGTTTGGTGATGTCAATTGCTGCCCTTAAAAGTCCACCGGTATTGTTCCTGAGATCAAGAACAAGATCCTTCATGCCCTGAGATCTTAAGTCCGCCATGGCTTCTTCAAACTGCTCTATGGCTATCTCATCGAAATCTTTTATCCAGATATATCCGATATCATCGGATACCATTTCATATTCAACGTCCAACTTGGGAAGCTGTCTTCTGGTAATGGTCAGATCAAGGGTCTCGCCGGTGGATTCCCTGTAAACGGTAATCACAACCGATGTGTTTTCTTCACCCTTGATAAGTGAAGCCACGTCATATTTTCCGAGGCCTTCAACAGACTCACCGTCAACTGCTTTGAAAATATCGCCTTCCTGAAGTCCGGCCTCTTCAGCAGGGCTGTTTTCGTATACTCCGGCACAGTACACATCCCCGTCATCTGTTTCCTTGATGTAGGATCCTATTCCGCAGAAATTTCCTTCGTAATCATCAAATACCGCCGCAAGCTCCTCCGCAGTGTAGTACTGGGCATACTTGTCACCGGTACCTGCCATAAGTCCGTCCAGCATTCCTTCTCTTAATGCATCGGGATCATAATCATAGATGGAATACTCCTGAAGGTAAGCTGCAATGGAATCTGCCTTTGCCACAAGTTCCGAATCCGCCAGTCCGGCTCCTCCGGAAAGATAGACTCTTTTGTTGAGCATAAGGATAAAGATCGTCGCAACGCATAAAAGAAACATCACCACCATGCCACAGGTAAAACCTATGCCAAAGGAATGTTTCTTTTTTTCGTTACCCTTTGCCGCAGGAACGCCCTGAGGCATTTCGGTCATATTTTCGGAAGTTTCCGTTGTGGAAACTTCCGTAGTATTTTCAATATTATCCGTCATAATTTATTATTTCCCGAGATATGGCCAGGGCGAAGTATATTCACCGTTAAGTCTTACTCCAAAATGAAGGTGAGGGCCTGTGGAAATTCCGGTGGAGCCTACCGCTCCGATGGTCTGACCCATAACGACTTTTTCGCCCTTTGAAACATAAATGGCTGAGCAGTGCTCATAAACCGTATACAGTCCGCCGCCGTGATCCACCATGATATAATTGCCCATGGCTGAAGAATAAGCAGCCGCAGCAACCTCTCCGTCATATGCGGCATAAATATCCGTTCCCGCGGGAGCGGCAAAGTCAATTCCTCTGTGGAAAGTGCTGGCGCCTCTGGTAGGCGCATTTCTGTATCCGTAATCGGAAGATACATATTTATAGGATGCCATGGGGAAGCAGAACTGTCCGCCGTCGTAATGAAGTGCCTGGGCGCTTGCAAGACGTTTTCTCTCTTCCTCAATAGCTTTCGTTAATGCCTCGATCTCCGCATCTCTGGCAGCGATCTGGGCTTGATATGCATCTATATCTGCCTGGGTTGCGTTTATCTGAAGCTGATAGTTGTTGATCTCAGCATTCTTCTCATTAATGAGGGTTTCCTGGTTGGACTCTTCAAGTTCCGCAGCAGCCTTGGCTTCATCTAGGATCTCCTTCTGAAGATCAAGCTGTTCCTTACAGAGAGATATGTACTGAACGTTGGCCTTGTATTCTTCCCAAAGTGATCTGTCAGTTTTTACGATCCTCTCGATATAATCCGCCGTAGTCAGAAGATCGCTTATACTTCTGGCGGCAAGGAGCTGGTCGATCATGTTCTGATCGCCTTTTTCATACATCATCCTCATGCGGATGATCATTGCCTCATGCTGGGCTGCTTCTGTTTCCTCGGCAAGTGCAAGTTCAGCCTCGGTCTGTGAAATCTCGTTTTCCTTGGCAATGATCTGCTCATTCAGTGCGGAGATATTCTGCTGCATTACTTCAAGTTCCGCATCCAGTTCCGTCACATAAGCATTCAGGTCGGAACGGAGAGCCTGAAGCGTGTTCTGGGAAGCGGTGAGATCCGTAACTCTTCCGGACAGCTGTGCACGCTCGGCATTTGCCGCATCGATCTCACGCTGTTTTTCTTCAATGAGAGCGTTGGTATAGGTCACTGCACTGACCGGCTCATTTATACGGACACAGCAGGAGTAGACTATGATCGCCGCTGAAATAAACGCTATTGATCTTTTTAAAAATTTTTTCTTCATACTCTCCGGTTAATCAGACTTTGAGGTACTTGCGAACGGTTATATAACTTCCGAAAAGTCCCATTCCAACACCGATTCCGACGGAAACGGGAAGCAGTACCGCAAACACTTCTTTCAGTTCGAGGAAACTGAGCATGGAACTTAACATTGAAAACCTGGTGGTAATTATGTCCAGGACATAACCATACAGGTACTTGATGATATAAAGAGGCACAAGAGCTCCCACCAGTCCTATGAGCATTCCCTCCATTACGAAAGGTGCTCTTACAAAGAAATCGGTGGCACCGATGTACTTCATTATGCTGATCTCCTCTGCTCTTACGGTAATACCCACACGTACGGTGTTACTGATGAGGAAGATCGAAACAGCTAACAGTATGATAATGATAGCTGCGGAAACATATACCAGCATAAGGTTAAATCCCGAGAAGGTGGAAGCAGTGAACTCGGAATACCTTACCATTCTTACCTCGGGCTGCGCCTGAAGCCAGGTAACAAGCTGATCCTGAAGGGCTACGCTTTTCAGGAAGACTTCATAATTATGCTCTCCCTTAAGAGGATTCTCGGGGAATCCCTGCTGATAATCCTCTCCGAAGTAACTGGGGCCGAAGGTGGCCCATATCTCTTCATCGGAATGGAATACCACATCCCTGACTTCGGTGGTCCTCTGAAGAAGCTTCTGACCGAACGCATCAACCTCAGCATCGGAGACATCTTCATTAAAGAACACTGTTACAGATACGCCTTCCTCAACGGTATAAAGGATATGCTGAAGGTTAGCGACTATGGAATAGAACATTCCCAGCAGGAAAAGACATGCTGTTATGGTTGCGACGGATGCAAGGGTGTACCATCCGTTTTTGAACAAGTTACGGATACCCTGCCAAAGGGTATACAGAAAGGTTCTAATCTTCATTTACGTATTCCCCTTCCTGTTCATCGCTTATGATCTCGCCAAGTTTCATGGCTACAACTCTCTTCTTCATGGAGTTAACAATTTCAGGGCTGTGGGTTACCACGATAACAGTGGTTCCCTGCTCGTTGATCTCCGCAAGAAGGTCCATGATATCCCATGAATTGTTGGGATCCAGGTTTCCGGTGGGCTCGTCCGCAAGAAGTATGGAGGGCTTATTAACAAGCGCCCTTGCAAGAGCAACTCTCTGCTGCTCACCTCCGGAAAGTTTCTTTACATTGGCCTTATATTTTCCCGCAAGGCCTACCATTGAAAGGATACTGGGAACATTGCGTCTCATTTCCCTTGAAGGAACTTCTATGATACGCTGTGCAAAAGCAACATTCTCGTAAACGTTTCTGTCCTTGAGAAGTCTGAAGTCCTGGAATACGACACCGAGATTTCTTCTGAATTTCGGGATCTGTGAATGACGAAGTTTTCTGGTATTCTGACCGGATACGTAAACATCTCCTCCGGTGGGAAGTATCTCCCTTAAGAGCAGCTTGATCAAAGTAGACTTACCGGATCCGCTGTCTCCGACTATGAATACAAATTCTCCTTTATCAATACGAAGTGTAACGTTTTTAACCGCGGGATTACCCTTTTCGGGGTAATTCATGCTCACGTTATCGAGATAGATTATTCCGTTCTCCTCGATGAACTGATCGCGAGCCGCTTTTAACTTCTCTCTTCTGGTCATCTGAATCTTTCCTTAAAACTCGTTTTTCTTCATGTACTTCATGTACTTTACGACCATGAGTGCGATCTTGAAGGTAATGGCATCATCAAAAACCCTGAGGTCAAGGCCGGTACTCTTCTGGATCTTATCCAATCTGTACACAAGAGTATTTCTGTGGATAAACAGCTGTCTCGAAGTCTCCGAGACATTAAGTGAATTCTCAAAGAATTTATCAATGGTGGGAAGGATCTCATCGTCGAAATCATCAATATCCCTGCCATCAAATATCTCTTTAATAAAAAGTCTGCAGAGAGGGATGGGAAGCTGATATATAAGTCTTCCGATACCCAGACCGCTGTATGCTATAACTTCTTTTTCCTCAAAGAAGATCCTTCCTACATCCGCAGCCATTCTGGCTTCCTTGTAGGAACGGCTTACTTCCTTGATCTCCGACGCAATGCTTCCGTATGCGATCTTTATGCCGAGCGCTCCCGCTTCTGCAAGAGCATTTCTTAATCCCGAGGTAATAACTTCTATCTCTGCTTCCTGCTCGGCAGGCTTGCTCATGGGATGTTCCAGCTCAAGGACCACCACCACATCGGTCTCGTCCACTGCGGTAACAAAGCTTCTGGGATTGGATGCGCAGAGGCTTCTTACGGTTTCCAGAATGTTGATATCCTTGGTATTGGAGCTCTCCGTAAGGATGACCACCCTGGGAGTATCTCCCACGATATGGAGCTTCTTGGCTCTGCTGTAGATATCAACCAAAAGAAGGTTATCAAGAAGGAGATTCTTGAAGAAATTATCCTTGTCAAATCTCTCTCTGTAAGCAACAGAAAGGCTCTGCACCTGAAATGCAGCCATTTTTCCGAGAGTATATACGTCTTCACCGGCTCCGCCCACGGCGAGCACATATTCAAGAGCCTGGTCATCATATATCTTGAAATACTGATTGCCCTTGATTTCCTGTGAATCAGCTCCCGATGCGGCAAACTCACCCGCATCGCTCTGGATACCCGGAATATCACCGGTGGAAACTACAACCCTTCCCTCCGGGTCCGTAACGGCAAGGTCCACCCTTGCTATTGCCTTTAAGCCATCCAATGTTGCCTGAAGAATTTGATTAGAGATCATGTTTTACCCCACATTAATGCATAGGTTTATATAGATATTATGTAAAACCCCAAAGAGTAATATACAACAAAATGCACAAGAAAACAATAATTACCTTGTAAAAAATTGGCAAAAAATTACACCCCGGAATATCCGGGGTGCTGTTATGCAACCTGAAAAATCTTTACACCGAAATATCGATATTCCCGCCAACCGCAGGATTTACGCTTCTTTCGAGTGCCGCAGCATCGATCATCTCAATGACTCCCTCGCCTGCAGCCCTGTTATTGTCAAGAGCTTTGGCAAGAATGGCAGTGCTGACATCATTGATCGTTGTTGAATTTTTGTAAAAAGTAGCCATCGTGGCAAGACCAACATCCATGTTCATCTCCCCGGGAGAAAGATCTCATTCCCTTTAGTAGTATTATTTTAACACTTGCAGGCTTTCATTACAACAATTATGTAAACTAAGCACTTATTTTCTGAGGGTGATACAGCCATCCCCTATATCAATCTTATCCTCTTTTAAGAGCTTGCCCACAGCACGCTTGAACTCATTCTTGCTCATTCCGGTTCTTTCCCTGATGAGTTCGGGGTCGCTCTTGTCATAAAAATCAAGCTTTCCGCCGTTTTCCTCGAGCATTGCGAAGATCTTCTCAGCATCGGATTCCCTCTGCGTATATCCCTTATCCCGAACCGCAAGTTCAAGCCTTCCGTCCTCCAGAACTCTGGTGACACGTGCGGTGACCTTGGTTCCCGCCACTATTTTGCCATCGGCACTGTACATTTCCTTTTTGGGAATAAGTGCTGAATATTTATCATCAACCGCAACAAATGCTCCAAAGTTGCTGCTGATAAGATAAATAGTTCCGACAACTATGTCATCTTTTTTGTAAGGAGATCTGTCTTCCAGGCTCTTATAAACATCCATTTTTGCGCAAAGTCTGTCAGACTTATCCGCATACATGCTGACGAGGATCTCATCACCCTCGGAAACCTTATAGGTCTGCTGGGCAAAGGGCAGGAACAGATCTTTTTCCAGGCCCCAGGTAAGGAACGCTCCTATCCTTGTAACCTGTACAACCTTAAGCTTTGCAAGACCGCCGATGGTCAGTTCGGGAACTTTCAGGGTTGCGATCTGCCTGTCTTCGGAATCTCTGTAGATGAAGGCTTCCAGTTCATCCCCCACCTTGGCACCCTCCGGAACCCTGGATGCGGGAAGGAGCACTCTTTCACCGGGAGCATCACCGCTGCCGTCTTCGGACAGATATACTCCGAATTCAACCTTCTTTACGATCTTTAATTTCTGTACATATCCTGTTTTGATCATTTAAATTCCATTACGGCATAAGGATTGCCGTCTCCATTCTCAAGTGAAACAATGTATCCGCCTTCTGCTTCCACCACCCTGGGATGGATCACATCCCCGAGGAAAGCCTGGGCTCTGTATTCTGCTCTGAATCCTTTTATATCAAGACCCTCGGGAAGATATGCCGCCGCTATGGATACATATTTTCCGTTGTTAACATGATGATTCGCATCAAGGTGTATTGGTTCGATGGTAATACTCTTTTGAACAGTACCGCCCTCGGGAACACGGATCTTTCTGTTTACGGCCCCCATGGGAAGAGCTTCTTCCAGCACGTACCTTTCCATCATCTCATCAGTCATTCTGGCCGGCTTGAAGCTTTCCGTGTTTAACAGGGACCAGATGGAATAGCATCTGACAATGATGTCATCTCCGCTCTTTAATCCGAAACATCTTTTACCTATGAATCCGTGGAAATCCGTGGGATAAGTAAAAACGGTAACGTTCTCGCACAGTTCCGGAAGCCTGTCTATCTCAACCTGCCAGCTGTTCACTACCCAGAATAAGCCATTGCTCCTGCAATAATCAAGCCCAATGCCAAGGTCTTCCGACTGAAAAGTGGAACAATCCTGGAAGATATCTATAAGGCCGGGTATACTCAGTTTCTTTTTTTCATCGACTCGGCTGTATCCGATTCTGATGTTGTAATCATACATTCAATTTACTCCTCAGGCAAACATGGAAGCTATTATGGAAAAGATATTGATGGCAAAAAACAGGATCATTCCCGCATTGATCACGATCACTGCGAATTTCTTTCCGGAAGGAATGGTTATCCTGCCGGGTTTCATCACAATCCTGCCCCTTGCTGCGGTTACTATAAAAAGTATTATCCCAAGCACTATTGCAATCAGGACAAAGGCCAGATATCCGAAGTAAAGTCCAAGCTGCGGAGCATTGGCAAGAATAAACTCACCGGCCATATTCAGGTCGCCCTCTTCCAAGCACGAAGCCAGTCCGTCAAGATCAAGGTTTCTTAGGACAACAAGAGGAATAACACTGCCGCAGAAATTTATGATTATATGATAGCTTATGGTAACGGCTATCCTGCCTGTCTTTAAGTATATGTATGCGAAAATACATCCGAGAAGGAATGCGTATACCCCCTGGGTAAGGTTTCCATGGAAAAGCCCGAACATAAGGCCGGACAAAATTACAGTTACCCATTCTCCGTAAACCCGAAGTCTGTCACATAAAAGCTTCCTGAAAAGAAGTTCCTCGACAACAGGGCCAACGAAAACCATAAACAATATATTGACCCACATTTCTCCGTTGAGCACAAGGCTCTGCACTTCATTGGTGGAAGCGGTGGTTTCCGGAACAAGAACCTCAATGATCGTGCCTATATAAGTTCCGATGAAGTTTCCCACATACATTACGGCATATGCTATGAAAAAACCGCCGATGAACTGCATGGGACTCCATTTATTCTTCTCCGGGCTTTCTGCGGGGAGTTCACGAAGCATGTAAGCCGCCACCGGTGCACCCACCAAATACATGGGAGCCAGTGCAAAAACGATCTTCACCAGATAAATATCCAGAAGCTCCGGTGCGGTAAACCTAACGACTATCCCGATAATGATCTGGAGTACAAATGTGATGATCAGAAGAACAAAATAGGACATTCCCACTCTGCTGAAAAATCTGCGATGGGGCTTTGGATCAAATTCCTGATCATCTTCCATAGAGTTCTCCTCAAAAAAGTTAAAAAAATGCCGAGGACTGTGTCCTCGGCTATAAGCAGGGCTACAAGGACTCGAACCTTGAAAATGACGGAATCAGAATCCGCTGCCTTACCATTTGGCTATAGCCCTATGTGCATTACGAAAACACATTATATACAA